>Ga0207070_1136_pt1 | contig 17922 bp, 13 predicted proteins | sample Alteio_BWMinHeat_92_FD_153591 | JGI IMG/M metagenome (GOLD analysis project Ga0207070, IMG submission 153591) | Enriched cells from forest soil in Barre Woods Harvard Forest LTER site, Petersham, Massachusetts, United States -... | ecosystem: Environmental > Terrestrial > Soil > Temperate forest >...
GCCGACTAAGACGATCAGTACTTTTTCTCCCCAGTTATTAAAAAATTCCGGTGTTCGGAGAGTGGGGGTCATGGGGTACTGGCCGTGACAGTCAGGCTCATTTGCTGCTGCTGAGTCGTGGTCGTGGAAGGAGGCATATCCAGCCGCAACCAAATGTTGCGCGTGGAACCGCTCGGAGTGCTCACACCGGTCTGTCCGCCGACTGAGAAAACGGTTGCTGAAGAGGCCGCCGCGGTGCTGATGACAATATCCTCCGTTCCGAAAGACGATTGCAACGGCTGCGTCGCGTTAAAGGCTCCGTAAAGTAAAAATTTATCGGACGTGGTCGGCGGCGTCGTTCCCACCGCCCAAATGGTGTTGACGCCAGTAGTCGCGACCGATAAAGAATACGTTTCGGTCACGTTCCCGGCGTTGGTGACATGCATGGTGGATGTCGAAACGGTTGTCGCGGCCATGAACACGTTCCCGAAATTATAGCTGGAACTGGAGAACGTCACCGAAAGAACCGTCGTAACGGATCCAGAAGCCGTGTTGGAAAGTCCGGCCGACCATTGCCCCGCAGGATCCTGCGTCCATATTTTAAAGAAATACGTCATTCCACCCGCCAAGGATGTGCTCACAAACACCTGGCCGCTTCCCGGAGACACATTGCTCGTCGCCACATACATATGCCAGGTCCCCGTGGAGAGCGTTTCCCCCACGTTGGAAGTGCTCCAGACCACCGTGTACGTAGCCCATTGGATCGCATACTGGCTGCCTACTCCCAGGGGATTGTCATCAGGATCCAGAGGAGCCGACCAGGTGAGATTGACCGTCCCATTCAGCTGAGGAGCGGCCGAGAAATCGGTGATATCGCCGGGATAATAATCGAAAACCCAGTTTGTATTATTCCCAGTATTCGTCGATGCGCGTCCCGCGTAGAGCGTGTTGCCGGTCGCCTTTGAAAACTGCACGTCCACATTCGAGACCCACGAGGAGACGATCACCTTGAAAAAGCTTTGCGCGGCACTGCTCGAGCGCAGCTTGACCGGATTCCCCGATGCGCCGGACATGAGGAGAGTTCCCGTAACCGCTTGCGTGGATCCCGCCGTAAAAGTGAGCGTGATGCCCGGCGTCGCGGCCGTCAGATTATAAAAGGTCGTCTGCCCGAAGAGCCCCGCTGTAGAATTGATGACGACCGTTCCGTTTTGTGCGTTGAACGTCCCTTGATTGGCCCAATACGAACTGATGGTGATTTGATAATTGCCGACGCTGTTGGCATCCAACGTATGACCAGAGCCGATCGTCATTGAACTCTGGACGGTGATGTTGCCTCCCAACGTCGTCGTCGTCGCTCCGCTCATCGTGAGGCGCGGAAATGTGCTGGCGCCCGCACCGCCTAATGTTCCTGTGCCGCTCAAAGCTACCGTGGCCGTGCTTAAAGAAGTAATCGTACCGGCATTGGTGATATCGCCACCGCTCACGGCCACGTTGCTGCTAATGCTTAAGGTGCCGCCCGTATTCACATTGATATCGGAGGCGATGGTCAGCGAGCTGCCATTAATATTAAAGGTCCCGCCATCGATGACCATATTGTTTAAAACCGTCACGGGCTTGGTGACTTCCAACCAGCTGCCGGTGCCATTAAAACGCATCGCGTAAAAATTGAATCCATTGGAGGCAATCTGCGTATTGGTCCCTGCGCTCGTAAAGGTCACGCTGCCCGTTTGACAGGTAAAGGTTCCGGAGTTCAGCCAATCGCTGCTCGCCGTAATACTGTAGTTGCTGCCTGAGACATCGAGTGTATGCGTGGCACTATTGCTGAGCTGTCCTTGCACGGTAATCGGCCCCCCGAGCGTCGTTGCCTGAGAAACCCCTACCAGTGTCAACTTCGGCAACGTCGTATTCCCTGTTCCCCCCAAGGTGAACGTTCCGCTCGCCGTAAAAAGAGCTCCGCTCGCTGACGTGCTCACCGTTCCGCTGTTGAGCAAGCTCCCCGTTACTTTGGTGTCTGTGCTAATCGCTAGACTCGCGCCGTTGGCAATTGTCACATTGCCATTGATGGTCATGGTGGACCCCGAGAGAACAGAGAGCGTTCCGGCGTTGATAATCACATGACTGGAAATCGTTACGGGGTTTGTGTCTGTCTGCCAACTGCCGGATCCAATGAAGTACATGCGGAAAAAATTGGACGTATTGGGCCGGATTCGTAAGTTGCTTCCTGCACCGGTCCACGTGATCGTAGAACTATTGGCGATAAATGTTCCGCCGGTATTCAACCATTCATTGTCTACGGAAATTCCAAGATTGCCGGCGGAGGTATTCAGCGTTCCAGCCGTCAGCGTGAGCGAACCCGTTAGCGTCATGGAACTTTGCAACGTCCAAGTGCCCGCGCCATTAAAGACCACATTTTCAAAAGAACTGGGGTTTGGCTTGATCTGCAAGGTTGAAAGGGAGCCTGTAAAAGTCACCGTACTCAGATTGGAAACAAAGATTCCCCCATTGTTAAACCAGCTCTTTCCGACCGAAATTCCCAAGTTGCTTCCCGAGTTCGTATCCAACGTTCCCGCGGTTAAGGTCATGCTGGAAATAACGGTCATCGAATCCTGCATTGTCCAATAGCCTCCTGTACCGTTAAAAATCACTGTATTGAAAAGATTGTTGCCGGTCGTAATCGTTTTGCCCGTCGCCGTCGAATTAAATGTCACAGTACTCGTCCCCGCAGTGAATGCGCCGGCGGCTGCCGTCCAACTGCCGCCAACCGTAACCGACGACGCTGTATTGGCAAAAGAGCCCCCATTAATCGTGACATCGCCCAACACGGTCACACCCGTCGAGGATTGAACGTTAAATGTTCCATGATTAATGAGCAGATTTTGGCTGAGCGTCAAGGTGGCGGTACTTAACATCGTGATCGTTCCAGTGTAGGCCCCGGTGCCGGTGGTGGTACTCACCGTGATGGAGGTGATCACGACATTCACATTGAGTGTGGCGTTACCCAATCCTTTCCCATCGAAAATGGCGATATCTCCTGCTCCAGGCGTGCAAGTGCATGTGCCGCCGCCAGAACTGGCGGACCACGAAGCGGTGTTATTCCAATTCGTCCCCGAGCCGATCCAGAACCGTGGTGTGGCCTGTGCCCAAGAAGAGAAGAAAATCATTATCGTGAAAGACAGGAAGGCACTTCGCCTGCGAAAAAGAAGAGGAATTATGGGAATCATAGAACTGACCAAGTTTTCCACGAACGTATTGATTTTTCAATGTTTTTTTATGTTAAACCAGGTGAGAACTACTTTACGAGGCGATTCCACCAATAACAACACCCTTGGGAATTCGAAGCGTCGGAAGACCATCAGACACGGGAGAGCCTTGGCCGTCTTTGCCGCAGGTGCCTACAGACCAGCCCATGTCTGACCCCACGAGATCGATCGATTTTAAAACATCGGGGCCATTGCCCATGAGGTTCGCCGAGCGGATGAGCGACCCGATTTTTCCGTCTTTGATAAGAAATCCTTCTTCCACTTCAAAGACGAAATCGCCGGTCGCCGGTTCAACTTGGCCTCCGCCCATCTTGGTCACCAAAAGACCGTTGGGAATGGAATGAAGAATCATCTGGGGGTCGTCGGGACCTGGTGCCACGAAAGTGTTGGCCATGCGTGGGATGGGACGATGCTTGTAGGATTCTCGGCGGCCGTGGCCGTTCGACGGGACGCCGTCTTTGGCGGCGGTTTGCCGGTCATAGAGATAGGTTTTAAGGACGCCATGATCCACGAGAACCACGCGCTCGGACGAAACGCCTTCATCATCAAACGCATAGAAGCCGCGCTGGCCGGGCATCGTCGGATCCTCAAGGACGCTGACCTTTTCGTTGCCGATTACTTTTCCGATGGCGCCTTTATACATGGGGGACACATCTTTTTGCACCGCGTCCGATTCTAGGGGATGACCGATAGCCTCGTGAATAAGCGTGCCCCCTGCTTCAGCAGCGATGATAATCGGCATTTCGCCCAAAGGCGCAGGAGGCGCGGTGAGACGTAACACGGCGCGTTCTGCTACTTTTTTCGAAAGTGTGACAACATTTACTTTATCGAAATATTCAAAACCTGCCGTCCCGCTGACGGCGTCATAGGCCGTCTGCAAAAGGCCGTCTTTTTCAGCCACGACCGAAATGGAAAACGTCAGCGTCGTGCGCCATTCTTCGGTCATTCGCCCCTCGGAAGTCCAAATCCGGATGTGCTTGTCGACTTCACCATAAGAAATTGAAACTTGTCGGACGAGCGGAAGCGAAGCGGCTTTATAACATCGTTCGAGAAGAGCTGCCTTTTTTTCGACGGGGACATCACGAGGAGCCTCTCGCATGACGGGCTTGTACAGAAGCGGGGGGACCATTTTAAGAGCGGACTGAACACGCCGTTTTTTCCCCATCACCAACTGACTGGATAAGCCTTGAATGTCCGAGAGCGTGGGATTATCGGCGGACGCGTAACGGCATTCATCGCCGAAGAGGTAGCGCAGGCCGGCGCCGCAGTCCTCATGATGCGTCAGGCGTTCGAACTTGGCCTCTTCCCAGCGCATGGAAAGCGTACGGGTGTCCTCCCAATATAAATCGGCATAATCGCCGAACATCAGCACCGATGGGTCGGAGAAATTCATTGGACGCTATTGTAATTTATTGCCGCGGCAAGCTGATGATGAAGGTACTGCCTTTTCCGAGGTCGGATTCGACTTTCACCTGGCCCCCGTGTTCTTCGATGACGCGTTTGACGAGCGCCAAACCCAGCCCCATGCCCTGGACTTGGCCGGTGAAGCTGCCTTCGATCTGATAGAACTTGTTGAATATCTTTACCCGTTCTTCCGAAGGGATTCCGGGTCCATTGTCCGTCACCACAATCTCCACCGTCGCTTCTGTGACGCGGCCACTCAGGCGGACAAGGCGAGGGGGCCGCGTATTAAATTTCACGGCGTTCTCGATGACGTTTCTAATCGCTTCTTTCATCCAAATTTTATCGATCGGGATCGCCGGCAACGCATTGATGCTGTCATCCCGTTCGATCTGAGCTTCGGACATTCTTAAATAAGACGCAAGATCGGACAAGGCCATATCGAGCAAGGAAGAAACGGAATGCGGCTTTCGTGTCAACTCTAAGCTTTCGCCTTCCAGAGCAGCAAACCACATGAGTTTTTCCACCAGGCTCGCCAATTGCTGACTGTTGCGGTCGATGGTTTCGATGGCCGTCCTTTGGAAAGACGTCAACTCTTCGGGTTTTTCCAACAGCATCGGCGTAAAACCTCGGATGGCGACCAAAGGCGTCTTCAACTTATGCGACACTAACGCCAAAAAGTTTTTCTTCAGCTGTGCTTCCTGGCGTTCTTCGGTCACGTTCGATAACACCACGAGATACCCCGTGATGCTTCCGCGATCATTGCAGACCTGATTGAGAACCCCCGAGAGAATAAGGGCTGGCGCCGTTTTTCGGACGAGTTCAATCCCGCAGGCTCCGCCCATCGAGGGCACTTCCGACCAGGCGGGCTTGACGGTGAAAAGCCTCTCGATTTCCGTCCATAGAATGCCCTCCAGCCGGTCTTTTCCTAGAAGGTGATGAGCCGCGGGGTTCGCCAGAACAATTTTACCGGAAGGCTCGAGCAAGAGTGCTCCTTCAATCATCTCGCCCAGGATCGTCGACATTTTTTCTTTTTCCTGGCGGATGGATTCGAAGAGCCTGGCGTTTTCGATGGCGATGGCGGCCTGCGCGCCAAATGTTTCGAGCATCTGGACATCGATATCGGTAAAAGGAGACCCATCGGCGCGGTTGATGGCCTCCATCACGCCTACGAGCTTATCCTTGACGAGCATGGGAACAGCGAGGATCGCTTTGGTCTGAAATTGTGTTTTCTTATCCGCCTTTTGCGTCCACCGGGGATCTTTGGAGGTGTCGTTCACAACGGCCGGCTTGCGATTTTCGGCCACCCAGCCTGCAATGCCTTCCCCCTTTTTCAAGCGGACCTGCTGCAGCACACCGCTGCTTTCACCGAGGGCCACATCGAAATAAAGTTCGCCAGTCGCGTGATCCATGAGCAAGAGCGATCCGGCTTCGGCACGCACGACCTCGCTCGCCAAACGCATGACTGTTTGCAGAAGGTCCGACAATCGCAGTGTGGAGGCGATCGCTCGGGTGGCTTCAAAAATACGGGCGAGGTCTTTCTCGGGCAATTGCATGGCGCTTGGAGTTTAGAGGGTGCGGACTACTTATTCAACGGGAATTTTCTTTTTTTGGCGCGGACGCGGGATGGCCTTGGATTTGGGAACGATCGCTACAAATTTGCGTCTGGCTTCCAAACGAGTGGCCGGGGTAAACGGAGACCAGGTATTCTGAATTTGTCTGACTCGGCGCCGAAACGCTGGAACCGCCGCGGCGATAGCCTGCATAGCGGGTCCAAATTTTCCCAGCGTTTGAATGGGACGGCCGCGTTTGGAAACGCCTTCATGGCCGGAAGCGACTTGAATGGGAGGCTGCAGACCTTCGGCGGTTTCGGCCGGCTCCAAATCCACGATTCCTTCGAAAACGCCCAGGTGCGTGCCCTCTTTTTTAGAAACCACCAAACCAAATTCCGTTCCATGCACCGACGCCACGGCCGCCGGTGTATCAAATTCCCAACGCTGAACCGTCCCTGCGACCCGCGCCGTGTCAACTTTGCCCACAAGCGTTCCAGAGGATAGTTGCAGCCGCCCCGTATTCGTATCCATCCGCTCGGCCACCACATGGGACTCAGACTCTAAGAGCCAGACGGCGTTATCGCTGAGAACAAGCTCCACTCGCCCATCTTCTCCCGTCCGAATCTCATCCCCAATTTCTATGGGAAGCCCCTCATGAGGCTCAATCCAATCCTTGGCTCCCTGCGCGAGAAGCCCAACGTCTCCCGTAATCATGCCAAAGCGCGCTTGCGTTTCAGCCAGATCGTCTGAGTTTGATAGTGAGGGAAGCAGGGCGAGGGGTGAGAAGAGAACCAAAATGAAAATGATTCTTTTCAAATTCATTTCCTCTCCCCTCTCGCATCCCCCTTCGTTCCCCGGATTCCCTGCGCGGCTAGATGTTCTTTATACACCTTCGAGAAGCGGTGCGTGCCTTTGCCGTCAGCCACGAAGAAGAGCATATCCGTCTGAGCGGGGTGCGCGGCGGCATCCAAAGCGGCGGCTCCGGGGTTGCAGATCGGACCGGGCGGGAGTCCTCCATGACGATAAGTGTTGTACGGAGAGACCACTTGCAAATCTTTATACGTCAGATGCGGCTTCCATACGCCTAGAGAATACTCGATGGTCGCGCAGGACTCTAGATACATGTGTTTACGCAGGCGGTTGTAAAACACGCCCGCAATGAGCGGCCTTTCCTGAGGCACTTCGGCCTCTCTTTCGACGATGGAGGCGAGAGTGACGAGCTGTCCGTAAGAGAGCTTCATGGCGAGAGCTCGCTCTTTAAAATCCTTGGGGACCTTTTCTTTGAATCGTTCCACCAAACGTGAAATAATTTGATCGGGCAGCAACCCCTGCTCGAAAAAGTAGGTGTCTGGGAAAAGAAATCCTTCTCGTTTTTCCTGATCGACTTTGGCCATAAAATCCGCGGCTGGCGTGATGCCGCGAGCGTCCAAAAGAGCGGCCATTTGCTTGGCGGTCCATCCCTCTGGAAAAGTAACTTTCATAAGCGGGGGACCTTTGCGAAACGTCCGCCATATCCGGTATCCCGACTCCCGAGAAGAAAGTTCATACACACCCGGCCGGATCGATCCTGGATGTCCCATCATTTTGACCCAGATTAGAAAATTCCAACGGTTCCGAATGAGACCTTGATCGTAAAGATCTTTGGCCACTTCCCGCGCCGACAACCCTTTGCGAACCTGAAAGCGGACTGTCGTGGCGGGCCCGAAAGGTCGCAACGCCAAGAAGAATAAGAGTCCACCCAGCACCAGAAAAACAAGCCCGAGTTGAAGAATTTTGGAGTTTGAGGAACGGGAAGCGGGGGACGGCAGCCCCTCTACGGGGTTCATTTGGAAACGACGAGGGGAGCAGACGGCGCGCGAGCCAATGGCACCGGCTGAAAACCTCCAGAGGTATGGTCAAATCCCAAGAGCTGTGACACCGTCACAAAATGGTAGCCTTCGCGGCGAAGTTCTTCAATCACGTGAGGCAACATTTCCACCGTGTTGGGAATACCCGAATGCATAAGGACAATCGCGCCATCCGAGGCCCCATTCAGGATATGACGTTGCATGACGGGGACGGAAGCGCCATTGACGTCTTTGGTTAGGACCGTCCAGAGAATCATGTGATACCCCGCTTGGGACGCGGTTTTCAATGACCGGCGAGAAAAATCTCCGCCGGGAGGACGGTACAGCAGCGTATCTTTTCCGGTTAACTCTCGAATGATGCGACGGGTTTGACCCAATTCATTCAGCAGCGTTTTGCTATCAATGTGAGCTAAATTGGGATGGCTGAAGGTATGGTTGGCCACTTCGTGGCCTTGCCGTGCAATTTCCCGTACGATATCCGGATAACGAACGGCCATTTTACCGACAACAAAAAAGGTCGCCGGAACGCCTTGCTCTTTCAGCATGGACAACAATTGTTCCGTCTTGACCGGATGCGGCCCGTCATCAAAAGTGAGTGCGATCCATGGCCGCTGCGGCATCAGAGTCATCTCCGGCTTGCGCAAGAAATGATCCGGAGTTTCCCAGCTTGAATAGCTGACCGCGCCGCACAGAAGCAAAACAATCCCGATAAAAATAGTCTCAAAGCGCCGGGTATTCATCCGAATAAGGTTACAGGAATCGCCTTTAATTTACAAGTAAAGTTTGCGTAAACACATTTTAGCCGGCGGACCGTCCGTGTTCGGAGAAACTGCAGGAATGGCATGTTAAATTCGCGCTATATCAACAGAAAGAGAGATCTAGTTCTGAATGTTTCTCGCCTTGGGCCCTGCCTTGGGTCCTGTTACCACTTCAGGCTCAAGCCGCCCATGATGCCTTGCACATTCTCCCCGTCGCCTAAGTTCGCAAAATAATTGGCGAAGGATTGCAGATTCTTAGTCAAGTTTATGCGGGCGTCGGCACCGAGATCAGCGGCGTTGCGGGGGCGAGGGGTGCCCTGCACTGTGAAGCTCGCCCCGGGAGCATCGACAAACTGCGCGGTGACCTCGTTTTCTGCGGCACCCAATTCATGTTCCCAGACGGCATGGAAACCCAACGAAAAGGGATGCGACGTATTCTGAAAGAAAACCCGGCTGAGGCGCGTCCCAAACAAGGACACAGTGGAATTCGGGTTTTGATCATCCACGCTGAGATCCAATCCTGGCGCGCCAGTTTCCGAATAGCCAGCCTGGTGAAGCTGACTAGCCCGCAGACCCACCGAAGGTTCCAATAAAAAATCATTCCCAGGCTTGAAAGCATATCCGGCTTCGGCAAACTCCGTCACCACACCACTGTTGAACCTGGCGTTGGCCTGTTCGCTGACGCCAGGGAACATAATGGTTCGCGTATTATCGTTGGAACTCCCGCTATAGGCCAATGACCCATCGAAGTACCAGGGACCGGGCGCATAGCGGGTATAGACACCGCCTTCATAAGTTGTCGACTTGCCGGAGCTTGAGCGATCATCTACGCTCAGTGACGTTGTTGCATAACCAGCCGAGACGCCCAAAAGCCACTGGTCTGCGACGGCGTAGTCATACCCAATTTGGAAGCCGCCTGTATTGGCTTGACTGCCGGGGGAACCAATGGAAGAATCACTATCGACGTGGTCAAAGAGCCCAATCCCACGTGTCCAAAATCCATGCGGCGATCCTTGAGCACTATGGAGTCCACTTAGGTTCTGCACATCCCCGTTGTAAGCCAGCATAAGCGGAACCGGCAAGCCGGCTGTCGTCATGGATTCGTTAGACGATCCATGATCAATCATTTGATGTGTAAACGCCGCCGTGTTGCGAAATGCCGTACTTTGGAACGAAGCCAGCGCGTCTCCACTGATCTGATCGTAGGCGGCTTGACCCTGCGCAGGTGAAAGCAATGCAAGTGAATTCGTCATCGCCGAAAAATTGGTGTTTCCTGAAACGCTGGCGGCATCTAAGGCTGATGCGACATGCATCTGATTGCTTGTCTGGGCGGCTGACATAAACCCCACTTGCGTGATCTCAACCATGATGTCCGTGGGTTCATAAATAACCGAATATTTGACGATATCCAGGCCGCCTAACATGCTGAAGCTTCCTGTTATAGAACCTGCCGAAAGCACCCTATAGGCTCCGACTGTGAAAGTCCGACCCATAAGGTTCAAGGTTCCGTCGCTTAAATTGGCGTTGTTGGTCACTTGCAGATTGTTGGCCGCCGTATTGCTGCAGCTAACATTCAAGGCTCCGGAACCGCTGTAACTATCCACAACCAGGGTGCCCACGCCCTTGACTCCGGGGTAAACCACCCCGTTATTGAGGACTGCACCAACGGTGCCCGTGCCCGAAAGCGTGCCCCCCGATTGCACTTGCGTGGTAGCCGCTAAGGAGCCGGTTACGCTGAGCGTGCCGGCATTGACCGTTGTCCCTCCGTTATAGGTGTTGAAGCCGGACAGCGTTAGCGTGCCTGTACCCACCTTTACCAAAGACCCTCCTAAGCCGCTGATTACGCCGGAGACTTCCGTATCCATATTGTTGCTGCCGACCGTAAGACTCTTGTATCCCAGGTAATAAGAACCAGCGCCGGAAATGGAACCCGCCGTTAAGCCTGGAGCGGTAAGGCTGCTGACGTAAACCGATCCGCCGCTGTTGTTGATGATTGTCGCATTGCCTGCGGTGGAGGTATCCATGAAGACTGTTTGGCCTCCACTGTTATCGATAATGGTGTCATTGCCTCCGGTGGACTGCCATTGAAACTCCGTCGCACCGCCGGCATTATTGATGAAAGTGGCCTGATCACTTGCGTTGCCTCCGAGGATCCTCGTTAAGCCACCGACATTGTTTGTGAACTCCGCTTGATCCGCAGTACCGGCAAGATCAGTCGTGCCGCCTCCTTCGTTTATAATCATCGCGTTCCCTGCGTGAGAGCTAATGGAGGTATAGCCACCGTTGTTGATGATGAACGAGTGGTCCGCCGTCGAGTTATCCCAAAAATACGTATCTGCCGCAGAACCACTGTTGATGATTATCGAATTGCCGGCGCTAGAGTTATTCGCAAATATGATATTGGCAATATCGCCGCTTACGTTGGAGAAATTAGCGGTGCCTGCCGTTGACGAACTGTTAAAGAGGACAAAGCCGTCATCGAGTGAAATGGCGGTATGGGCCACTGTGGCACTATTATTAAATGTGATCGAACTTCGGATCACCAGCGATTGCGTATTGGACGAGTTATTTAGAATCCCCTGCCCATTGATTGTGATGGAATTGGTCAGCCCTAAAGGAGTCCTAATGGTGTAGGCTGCAGCTCCCTGGTTAAATACGATGGCGTTGAGCGAAATGGGCGCCGACAAAGAGAGTGAAAGAGGCATAGCGGTGTTAAAAGTTGCAACATCCATTGGTATTCCAGCACTCCAATTGCCAGCCGTATTGAAGTCAGAACCAGGACCCGCCCAGTTGCTATCGCCCGCAGAAGCGATATCTGCAGTCAGAAATGGAACCAAAAAGAAAAGGATGAAAAGGCGGATTTTTGGCATAGTCACTTTCAATAAGGATATATTCGGTATGTTACAGAAATGCTACATAGAGACTCATTTTTTGCGGTGCCACTTGGACCCGCCTGCATGGGTCTTTTAGGCCGCTTATCTATAGAGCAAGGTAGGTCTGCTAATAAGACGTAACAGATCGAGTGCCGCTATGACGGAGCGCTGCCGAACGACGTCTCGGTTTCCGCGAAAGTGCAATTCCAGCGCTTTTCGTGCATGCGGACCGGATAAACCGATGTACACCAAACCGACCGGTTTGCCCGGCGTTGCGCCCCCAGGTCCGGCAATGCCGGTAATTGAAAGACCCCAGGTGCTGCTGCATTTTCGCCTTATGCCTTCAGCCATGGCCAACGCAGTTTCTCGGGAAACCGCGCCATACTTCTGTAAGACCGCTGAAGAGATTCCCAGCGCGGAAGTCTTAACGTCATTGCTATAGGACACGATGCCGCCGAGGAAATACTGCGAACTCCCGGCGATATCGGTCAACCGCTGCGACAGCATTCCCCCCGTACAGGATTCGGCAACGGCAAGCGTTTCATGATGAGAAAGAAAACGTTTCATGACGATTTTCTCCAACGGATAGTCATCGTCCATTCCATAGAACGCGGCGCCCATTTTTTGTCGAATACTCTTAACAATGCGCGAGAGTCGTGTGACCGCTTTGGCTCGTGAGGCGTCTGAAACAAAAACATCAAAATCCACCAAGCCCAGATGGGCCAGAATGGTGAATTGAACGCCCTTCTCCTTCTCGATGATGGGTCGGATTTTATGATCCACAATAGACTCCGGAACGCCCACGAAATGCAGATGCGCTTCGACGCGAGCCATCGACGGAAATACTTTTCGCAGTTTGGGAAGGACGGCATTTTCCAGCATGGGATTAAGCTCAGAAGGCGGCCCTGGGAGCAAAATAAGCACGCGTTTTTTCATCAGCTCGAGCCACTGGCCTGACGCTGTTCCTGCGTGGTTGGGGATTGGCAATGCCCCTTCTAACACATACGCCTGTCGCTTGTTGGCCGGGGGCATATTTTTATAGCCGGCCTTTTTAAATTTCCGGAAAATCTCTTTCAAGAGTATGGAAGAAAGAACAAGCGGCCGGCTCACGGCGGCCGCGGCCGCCTCACGCGTGAGGTCATCAAAGGTTGGCCCCAGGCCGCCGGTGACAATGACGAGCGGATGGGTTTGCAACGCTTGACGAATCGCTGTAGCCAGATCTTCGAGTTCATCGCCGACGCTATGTTCGGCATGCAGATCAATCCCAACCGACGCCAAACGTCGAGCCAATGTCGAGGCATGCGTGTTAATCTTGCCGCGCAGGAGCTCGCTGCCGACGCAAATTAAACTGCAGGTGACGTTATTGGATTCCAAGATAAGCCTGCTGGACTTGCGGATTATGCATCAGCATGTCGGATGTGCCTTCTAAAACAATTTTACCTGTTTCCAACACATACGCGCGCTGCGCGGCTTCGAGCGCCTTGTGTGCGTTCTGCTCGACCATGAGAATGGTCATGCCCTGGCGATGGATTTCTTTGACGATCGAAAAGATTTTTTCCACCATGAGGGGCGCCAACCCCATAGAAGGTTCGTCCAGCATGAGCACCTTGGGCCGAGCCATTAAGGCGCGCGCCATCGCCAGCATTTGCTGTTCGCCGCCGGAAAGCGTGGATCCCAGTTGTTTTTGGCGGTCACGCAGAATAGGGAAAAGCGTCATCATGCGTTCTTGATCTTCGGAAATGCTCGAACGGTCCCTTCGCAAGAAAGCGCCCATCATCAAATTTTCCAAGACGGTCAAACGCGGAAAAACGCGTCGGCCCTCCGGCACATACACGATTCCCAGAGCGGCCACTTGATGCGGAGGCTTCCGTTTAATCATCTGGCCTTCAAACCAGATTTCGCCGGAGTCCGGCAAGAGGAGTCCGGCGATCGATTTGAGCAGCGTGCTTTTGCCCGCGCCGTTGGCGCCGATGAGCGTCACGATTTCGCCCGGGTTGATTTTGAGGCTAACGCCTTTTAAGGCTTCGATTTTTCGTCCGTGCAGCGTGCGCAGGTCTTTGATCTCAAGCATGAGCGGCTGTTCCCAAATAAGCTTCGATCACGGCGGGATTTTTTTGAACTTCCGCCGGCGTCGCATCGGCAATCTTCGCGCCATAATCGAGCACCACGACGCGATGGCACAAGTTCATCACCACGCGCATCTGATGTTCGATCAACAGAATCGCGATGCCACGCTGCTGAATGCGTTTTACCAGCCGCATCAAATCCTCGCTCTCCGACGGATTCATGCCCGCGGTCGGTTCGTCCAGCAAAAGGAGTTTTGGCTCGAGCGCCAGCGCGCGCGCCATCTCCAGCCGGCGCTGTTCGCCATAGGGAAGATTTTTCGCGAGCGCATTTCCGCGGTCGAGCAGTCCCACGTCTTTCAACAGGTCGCGCGCCGATTTCTGAATGTCCTGTTCCTGCTTTTGAAAGGAGGCGGTAATAAAAATCGTGCGGAAAAATTCCGACTGCGTGCGGCAATGCCGGGCCACCATTACATTTTCCATCGCGGTCATGTTCGGGAATAGACGGATATTCTGGAACGTGCGTGCAATACCCAACGCCGCAATCTCATGCGGCCGCAAGCCATCGATGCGCTGATCTTTAAATAAAATTTCCCCTTTATCCGGCTTATAAAGTCCCGTCAACACATTAAAAAAAGTCGTCTTCCCCGCCCCATTTGGACCAATCAACCCCAGAATCTCGCCTTCCTTTATAGAGAGGTCCACATGGTCCAAAGCCGCCACGCCACCAAAAACCTTTGAAATGGATAACGCCTCTAGAAATCCCATCTATTTTCTCTCTTCATCATAAAGAGTGTCTTGAGACATGCCTTCTTCGGGTTCGCTCCGTCCAAGCTCTAAGGTGCGACGGCGGCTGGGCCATATCCCTTGTGGACGGTAGATGGCCATCAAAATTAAAGAGATGCCGAATAGGAGGTATCGAGCATTGGCGAAAGAAGAACCGAGTGCACTGCGCAAGACCTCAGGAGCCATCACAATGCAAAGCGCGCCCAAAATAACACCCATGATGCTGCCCATGCCGCCCAAGACCACCGCACAAACAAGCAGCACGGATTCCCAAAAGGTGAAAGACTCCGGCGTGACGAATCCCTCCCAAAAAGCGAAGATGGCGCCCGCCAACCCGGCAAAAATGGCGGAAAGCGCGAAGGCGACCACTTTTTGTTTCGTCACTTCTACCCCCATCAGCTCAGCCGCAATTTCATCTTCGCGAATCGCCACCCATGCGCGGCCGACCCGAGAATGATCCAACCGTGCGCAAATCCAAATCGCCCCCACTACGCTTGCCAGGATCAAATAGTAATAATGCAGATTGCTCGAGAGAACAAAACCGAAGAGAGAGGCGGCCGGGATCGTCTCCCCGACGCGAGGAAGTCCTTTCGGTCCGTTCGTGAGGGAATCCCAATTGGAGAGAATCAAGCGCACGACTTCGCCAAATCCCAGCGTCACGATCGCGAGATAATCACCACGCAGGCGAAGCGCCGGGAATCCGACGATAATGCGAATAGTCGTAGAGGCAACGATCGCCGCCAGCACACAAAAAATGAACGGCACTTTATGAATAGCCAATATCGCCGCTGTATAGGCTCCGATGGCATAGAACGCCATGAACCCCAAATCCAGAAGCCCCACAAATCCAATCACGAGATTCAGCCCCAGGGCGAGCAGCATGTAGAGCCCAGCAATTCCAGCCAGACGGATGAGAAACGCGAACGACGTGGTTTGAAGGAAATAGGGGATGATAAGAAGGAGAGCCAGCCCACTCAACCAAGCGCCTATTTTCGTCGCTTTTGACACGGGCACATTTTACTTTATAGTCGTCTTAGACTTTATCGGGGACGTGCCGGCCGAAGAGGCCTTCGGGGCGGAAGAGGAGGATGAGGAGAAGAACCGTGAAGGCGATGACGTCTTTCCAGTCGGATCCATTGGGGATGAAGCCGACGACGAGAGATTCGAGCAATCCCAAAATGAGCCCGCCGCACATGGCGCCGGGGATGTTGCCGATTCCACCAAGGACCGCGGCGGTGAATGCCTTAATCCCCGGAACAAAACCCATGTTGTACTTGATCGAGCCGTAGTACATGCCGTTCAAAGCGCCGGCCACACCGCCTAAGGCGCCGCCGATGAAAAAAGTGATGGCGATGATACCGTTGACGGGGATACCCATCAAAGAGGCTGTCGTCGCGTCTTGGGCCGTCGCACGAATGGCGGTACCTAGGCGCGTCTTGTTCACGAAGACATGCAGCATGAGCATGAGCGTGAGCGAAACTCCTAGGATTAATAACTGGAGCGTATTGACGTCTGCGCCCAAAACTCGGAAGTGCCGAACTTCAAAGGCTTGAGGGTAAGCGATCGATTGATCCGAGATCCAAAGAAACACGGCGTTTTGCAGAAGGATCGACACTCCGATAGCGGAGATAAGCGGCGTCAAACGCGCCGCCCGACGGAGAGGGCGATAAGCTACGCGTTCGATGAGAACGGCCAAAATGGCGCAGGCGAGAAAGGAAATGAGGATGGCGGCGAGAAAGGCTTCCGTCGGCGGCAGAAAGGCCTCGAGTTTTTTGTAGCACAAGAGGCTGATCACGGCGCCCGACATGAAAATTTCCGAATGAGCGAAGTTGATCATGAGAAGAACACCGTAAACCATCGTATAGCCAAGCGCGATCAGCGCATAAAGAGAGCCCAGGGTAAGGCCGTTGACGAGTTGTTGAAGGATCACGTCAGAGGAATAAATTTTCCATCTTTCACTTGGAAAATGGTAATGGTTTTGTTGAGCGTGTCACCTTTTTCGTCAAATTGTGTCACGCCTAAAACGCCCTGATGTTTGATTTTGGGAAGCGCGGCTAAAATTTTCTCGCGGTCGGGACCGACGTCATGAATGAGATCCAGAAAAATGCTCATCGCCTCGAAACCCCAATGATCGTAGGCTTTGAGTTCATCATTCGGATAGCGCGCCTGATAGCGTTTGACGAACTCCTGCGCTGAGGGAAGCACCGAGGCCGGCGCACCCAAAAATGTGATGAAGGTTCCTTCCGCGGCCGTTCCGGCTACACGCAGGTATTCGGGATCGAAATTCGCTTCCGACAAAATGACCGGGGCGGTAATACCAACACCGCGCGCTTGGCGAACCACAAGACCACCTCCCGCGTAATCGCCTCCCCAATACAGCAACTGGGGGTTCTCTTCGTGAATGCGGGTCAAGAGCGCATTAAAATCCTTATCGACCACATTCACCCCGTCGAACGATAGAACCTGTCCGCCCGTCGCTTCCATGCGTTTCTTAAATTCTTCCGCGACGCCTTGGCCGTAGGCGGTTTTATCATGAATGATCGCGACGCGCTTGGCGTGAAGCGTCTTTTGAGCATAGTCGGCGGCATAGGGGCCCTGCACATCATCCGTCGTATTAACTCGGAAGATGCTGCGGGGATACGTCCAGCTTGGATCCAGTTGCTGCTGTGTGAGCTTAGGGTTGGAAGCCGCCGGCGAAATCATGGGAAGGTGGGCTCGTGCATAGACTTGTGACGCGGGGATGGAACATCCGGAATTAAAATGACCAACAACACCAACGACGGAAGGATCGGATACGATGCGGTTGGCGACGTTCACAGCTTCGCGCGGGTCGCTGCGATCATCAAAGGAGACCATCTCCACTTGAAATCCTTGAAAGCGACCTTGCGCATTGGCCTCTTCGAGCGCGAGCGCGCAGGCGCGATTAAGCCCCTGTCCCAAGGCGGCGATGTCGCCGGTGAGCGGCAAGGCTACGGCGATGCGCGTGACTTTTTCTTTGGGGCCACAGGCGGTTGCAAACAAGAGGAGCATCGTGAGCGAAATTTGTTTTTTCATAGTTCTTCTCCTATAGCCCGATTGCTTTGAGGACCAGCTCTTTTTGCGGCCGGATGGGGTCCGGCAGCGCTTTGGCTTTCATTTTGGTCGCCGTGTCCGGATCTTTGAGGCCATGCCCGGTAAGCGTGCAGACAATCGTTTGTCCCGATTTCAAAAGACCTTTTTTCGCGCATTTGATCAGACCGGCGACGGGAGCGGCGCTGGCGGGTTCGCCGAATACGCCTTCCCGGCTCGCCAAAAAGCGGTAGGCTTCTAAAATTTCATCGTCGGTGACTTCATCCACCAACCCGTGGGATTCCTCGCGCGCGGCCAAAGCCCCCTTCCAAGAAGCAGGGTTGCCGATGCGAA
>Ga0207070_1138_pt1 | contig 17807 bp, 17 predicted proteins | sample Alteio_BWMinHeat_92_FD_153591 | JGI IMG/M metagenome (GOLD analysis project Ga0207070, IMG submission 153591) | Enriched cells from forest soil in Barre Woods Harvard Forest LTER site, Petersham, Massachusetts, United States -... | ecosystem: Environmental > Terrestrial > Soil > Temperate forest >...
CAGGTTCACCGCCGGCGTCATCTCCTTTTCGGGAATCCCGAGCATGGCCAGGCGCTCGGCGATTTTGGCCGGCATCGCACGCCTTTGCTCCGTTGCAATGGGTTTAGCCGCTTCTTTCACTGCATCCGGTTTCATCATTAATCCTTGTAAAAGCCCATCTTGCCTTAAAAATTTGCATGATATATAGCACTAAATCCTTTTAAATAAAAGACTATTATTTGGCACATTCATTGACTTTTCGGGCGGTTGATGTAACGTGCAGCCCTTTTTAAGGACGCTTTATGAGCAAGAAAACCCCGCCCGTGGCCATTATCATGGGCAGCCAGTCCGACTGGGAGACCATGCGGCACGCCGCGCTGACGCTCGATGCGCTGAAGGTCGCTTACGACAAGCGCGTCGTCTCCGCCCACCGCACGCCACAGCGGCTCTATGCATTCGCAAAAACCGCCAAAAACAACGGGATAAAAGTCATCATCGCCGGGGCCGGCGGCGCGGCGCACCTGCCCGGCATGACCGCTTCCATGACCACCCTGCCCGTCCTCGGCGTTCCCGTCGAGAGCAAATCGCTTGCGGGCATAGACAGCCTGCTTTCCATCGTCCAGATGCCCGGCGGCATACCGGTCGGAACGCTGGCCATCGGCAAGGCGGGAGCCATCAACGCCGCGCTGCTGGCCGCTTCGATATTGGCGCTGAACGATGAAAAACTGGCGGGAAGGCTGGAAGATTGGCGCAAGAAGCAGACGGCGGGCGTGGCGGAAAAACCTTAAGTGGGAACTGGAGAACTGAAGATGGGGAGAACTGGGGATAAAAAAAAATTGGGAAAAATTCTATCTCCAATTCTTCAGTTCCCCAATTCCCCAATTCCCCCCGGCGCAACCATCGGCATTCTAGGCGGCGGGCAGTTAGGCAGGATGCTGGCCATCGCCGCCGCCGAGATGGGTTATCATGCCCATATTTTCTGCCCGGAAAAAGATTGCCCGGCGAGCGAAGTGGCAAAAACCACCACTGTCGCCGCTTATGAGGATCACGCTACGCTTGAGCGTTTTGCGCAGAGCGTCGATGTCGTCACCTATGAATTTGAGAATATTCCGGCAGCGCCGGTTGCCGAACTGGCGAAGCATGTGCCGGTATTCCCGAATCCTGATATTCTTTCGCTGTCGCAGCATCGCGTATTGGAAAAGCAGGCAATACATAAGCTCGGCATCGCCACCGCGCCGTTCATGCCGGTACATTCCGATGAAGAATTTCACGCCGCGATCAAAAAAATCGGCCTGCCCGCCATGCTAAAAACCGCGCGCATGGGGTATGACGGGAAGGGGCAATGGATTATAAAAAAAGAGCGAGAACTCGAGGAATCGAGGAATCGAGGAATCGAATTCTCGAATTCTCGAGTCCTCGAGTCCTCGTATATCCTCGAAGCCTTCATCGCCTTTCGCATGGAAATCTCGGTGATCGTCGCGCGCGATGCGAAAGGCGACATGGCTTGCTACTGCCCGGTGCAGAACATCCATAAGCATCACATATTGTCCGAAACCATTGCCCCCGCGCCGATTTCCGCAGCACTGGCGGAAAAGGCGGAAGGCATCGCCTGCAAAATCGCCGAAGGGTTAGGGCTGGTCGGGCTGATGGCGGTGGAAATGTTTGTCACCGACAAGGATGAGCTTTTGGTGAATGAATTAGCGCCCAGGCCGCATAATTCCGGACACTGGACGATCGACGCTTGCGTTACTTCGCAATTCGAGCAAACCATCCGCGCCATCTGCGGCCTGCCGCTCGGCAATCCGGAGCGTTTGTGCGATGCGAGAATGATCAACCTGATCGGCGATGATATTTTAGAATGGCCGCGTTACGCCGCCATGCCCAATGCCAGATTGCATTTATACGGAAAGAAGGAAGCAAGGCCGGGCAGAAAAATGGGTCATGTGACGGTGCTTGCCATAAAGCAAGAATAACGATATAAATACACCTTAATTTCTAACAATAAACTAGGCAACGAATATGAAAATACCAAAAGGAATCAGGAAAAAATTACAGCGCAAAGGCTTTGATGATGATCTCATTACATTAGCAGGGCAATTACATGGGAGTGGTTTTCGCCCTATGGTTGATGCTATCTCTAAGGTTCTCACCCCTTCTGAAAATGATACTCCTCCAGAAAATTCACCGCTTCCTCGTAGTCAAGCCGAAATAAACAAAATTCAGGAGCTGTCAGAGTATATAAATGACAAAAAGATGTCGAATTCACTGCCGGGTATGTTGGAAGAAGAGGCGGTCCAAGAATTATTGCCTGATGATGAGAACGCTCCAAGCGCTAGTAAAGCGCGCAAATTAATAGCAAGTGTTCGTGAAATAGCTAGGGAACACACAGAGGCTTTACAAATGGCAACACGAGGTTCGATGAGCGGATATCGACTGAAAATTGCTAAATTAAAAGTTCGTGTGCAAACAATAATGGAGCAAGCGAAAGATATGTATGAGGTGCTCAAGGATATGGCAGGGGATGACAAGAATCCGAACGATCCGATTAGCCGGGGAGTGAGCTTTGCACGCACCCTTGCTGAAAAACTGGAAACTCTGTCAGATATGATGAAAGACCCGGATATTACGCCTGAAGGAAAAGGCAGCCCTAACAAATAATTCCTTACAATATTAGCTCACGAAGCCATATGACCGCCACCCGCACCGAATCCGACAGTTTTGGCACTATCGACGTCCCAAGCAATAAGTATTGGGGCGCGCAGACGCAGCGCAGCTTGCAGAATTTCAAGATCGGCGGCGAGACAATGCCCAAACCGCTGATTACGGCGTTCGGCATCCTGAAGCTGGCCGCGGCGCGGGTTAATATGCAGCTGGGCGTTCTCGATAAAAATATCGGCGAAAAAATCGTCGCCGCAGCAAGCGAAGTCATCGACGGCAAGCTGGACGGCAATTTCCCGCTGGTCGTCTGGCAGACCGGCAGCGGCACGCAGACCAACATGAACGTCAACGAGGTCATCTCCAACCGCGCCATCGAACTGGCGGGCGGCGTCATGGGCAGCAAGAAGCCGGTGCATCCCAACGATCACGTCAATATGGGGCAGTCGTCGAATGATTCCTTCCCGACCGCGATGCACATCTCCGCCGCTTATGAAATCACCCACACGTTGATTCCGGCGCTGAAACATTTACATGCGGCGTTGGATAAGAAGGCAAAAGAATTCAAGGACATCATCAAGATCGGCCGAACGCATCTGCAGGATGCGACGCCGCTGACGCTCGGGCAGGAATTCTCCGGCTATGCGCAGATGATAGCCGATAATATCATGCGGCTAGGCGACAAAGGCGTGCTGCATGGCCTGCTCGAATTGGCGCAGGGCGGCACCGCCGTCGGCACCGGATTGAATGCGAAAAAAGGCTTCGCCGAAGCATTCGCCAAAGAAGTGGCGGCGCTTACCAAACTGCCCTTCGTCACCGCGCCCAACAAGTTTTCGGCGCTGGCGGCGCATGACGCGCTGGTCGATGCGTCGGGAGTGCTCAACACTTGCGCCGTGTCGCTGATGAAAATCGCCAACGATATTCGCCTGCTCGGTAGCGGCCCGCGCTGCGGCTTCGGGGAAATTTCATTGCCGGAGAACGAACCGGGTTCCTCGATCATGCCGGGCAAGGTCAACCCAACGCAATGCGAGGCGATAACGATGGTCTGCGCGCAAGTGATGGGCAATAACGTCACGGTTTCCATCGCCGGAAGCAACGGCCATTTTGAGCTCAACGTGTTCAAGCCGGTGATTATCTATAATGTATTGCAGTCGATTCGCCTGATCGCAGACAGCGCCATGAGCTTTACCGATAATTGCGTCGCCGGCATCGAGGCCAATAAAGAGCGCATCAACAAGCTGATGAACGAATCGCTGATGCTGGTGACGGCGCTCAACCCGCATATCGGCTATGACAACGCCGCCAAAATCGCCAAGAAAGCGCACAAGGAAGGCACGTCGCTCAAGGCCGCAGGTATCGCGTTGGGGTTACTCACTTCGGAGCAATTCGACCAATGGGTCAAACCGGAGACGATGCTGGGGCCGCAATAACCCCCTCCCCCTGGAAGGGGGAGGAAATAGAGAATCAATGAATACGATCCGTCGGCGGGTGAAGCTCTTCAAGGACCTTGCGCATTTCTTCCTGCTCGGCATGGCTTTTTTGTGGTTGTTCGGCAACCAGCTGGCGTTTGGCTATTTTGTAAGTAGCCCCTAACGATGCATCATTGCCTGTCGACGCAAAGCCTGCTCTGGCAGGCGTAGGTGGGCCGCTGATAATGCGCTCCCGCCAGTTGGTCAGGTATTTATGCCTTGTCTCCTCACCATTGCCCTCGTCGCTCAATGATGAATCCGCCACGGAAGCCCTTTCATGGCGCAGCTCCGCCGCCGCTTCGCGCGCCGGATCGGCAAAGGGTTGATGAAGAATGGCGCGCCATACTTCACCCGCCCCGGCCTTGAATTCGCCCCAATTCAGGCCGGCCGCACCGTCGATCATGCGCTCAGTCGCCGTATCCATCTTGCCGGTATCCCATAAATTGGCGGTCTCCGCTTTCGCATACATGTAAGGGAAATAGGAAAGCCCGGCATAGATGGTCGGGCGGGTGAAACGTTCAAATACGCGGTTACCTTTGGAATCCCTGGGTATGTTCAATGCATTCTTTATGCCTTCCCGGAATGGGAGATGATTATCCGCCCAGTTGGCCGGGCCATCCAAGCTTCCCGCAAATTTGTAATTGGCATGGCCTATGCCGTTGAATACGCTGTCAAGAGGCCCAAAGGTTTTGCTGTAACCGTCGAAACTCCTCCCCTGCATCACCGGCTCGATCAACCTGCCCGGTAATGGGGTCCGCACAAACTGGTTTTTCACGTCTTTGTGGGGATCGGGAGCATAGCGCGAATGAAAAAACTCCTTGTCGGAATCGACAAGGCCGCGGGTGATTTGATTGGCATAGAGCGCGTCGCGTTTTTCCTGCCGCTTGTCGTCATAATGCATGATAAAGCTGTCGTTCCCGGGATTGATAAAAATCCCGCGATGCTTGGTTTGCGGCGTGCGGGTAATCCAGAAAAACGGTACGGCGGGCAGCATGCAAATGAAAGATTTCACCATGCCGCGCACCGACCATTTGGCCACGTCGCCGGCTGTACCCAATACGCCCTTGGCTTCGTGTTGCTGGTCGGGATCGCCATAGAGAGCGGCGTGTTTTCCCGTCAATTTATCGCCGATATAGCTGTATAATTCGCGGAATTGGAGCGTGCCGAATGGCATGACGCCGTTATAGGCCATAAACTTCGTCTGCAGATCGAACATCCCCTCCTTATTGTAGTTGCCGACAGGTTGGTTATACGCGTTGACCTTGAAACTCGCACCATTGAGATTGTGGTCGAAATCATATTTAAAGCCGGGGCTGGATTTATCGATCAGCGCGCGCTGGCCTTTCATGAAATAGGCGTAGGGAATCGCTACCGCCCAATCCTCGCCGCCATTGTAAGTCACGTATCTCCATGTCGATTTCAGCACGCTATTCACGGCTTCGGGGAATTTGATGTGTCCTTTGTCGTCCATCCAGTCTTTTTTGACATTGGGATCGAACCACCCGGCAATGTCGCGTCCCCAGGCATCGCCGACGCTCATGGAGAAGAAGTCAAAGGTAAATCCTACCACCTCATCGCCGAGGCTGCGGCCATTGACAAAATTGCCCTTATAATCCGGGCGTATATAATGCGTCGGGCGGAAATGCACCGAACGGATGGCCGCCTCTTCGCTGCCGGTAATGGCTTTGACCGTCATGCGGATAGGCTTGCCGGCCACTGTATCGATCAGTTTGGCAACGAATTGCAGCGGGTTTTCCTGCTCAAGAAGATTTTTGGAGGGATTATAGCCTTTACGCCACAACTGACCATCCGGAAGCTTGTAGGGAGTCATTAATTTCCTGGCGAGCAACCCGCCCGTCGTAAAAAATGCTGCACCCAGGATGCCGCGCGAAAAAGCGCGGATGGCCAAACGCCCCTGCGGCGTCGCATTCCATGCCTTATTTTTGGCTTCTTCGCCGGCAGTGTCCCATGATTTTTGAGATAAATCAATTGGATGATTACTATTGGGGCTATAGGCGCCGATAGGATTTTGGCTGAAGTCTGTGTTGGAATCGGTTTTAGCGCCAGATACAGCACGAGGGTTGGCAGGTTGCGGGGCTATTGGCGAATCCTGCGGCAAAATTTTGTCTTCTTTCTCTTTATCAGACAAAGATTTGGTCATATTTTATGGTCCCTGGCGCGGCGCTCTCCTCGTAAGATTTTTTTTCGTTACTATGTCTAATATATCATGATTCTTCAGCCAGTTTTATGAATTTTTTATGACAGAATCCTTTATTTCCCTCTCCTCCTTCGAGGAAAGGAAAAATAGAGAATTGTTGCAGTTGTGTGAAATTTGCATTCGGCGAGGCCTCCTTGCTTGAGGTGAAAAAACCGGCGTGTTACTCTAAGGGTGGAATAAACCGTTTCCATCGCAGGAACGCAGGAGTTATGGCCGTTTATAAAAATACCCATGCCGGTTCACCGATCGCAGGCGTCGAATTCACGCCGGTTTCCGACGGCAATTTCAGCTTTTTTTACGTCGACAATGAAGCCGATCTGGCCGAGGTGAAGCAATGGCTCACCTCGCCGGACATCGGGCAAGAGATCATTGCCGAAGCGCAGACAGCCAGCCAGCCCGTCCTAATCACACATGGCGGCAAGGCCAAAGACGACCTCATGGCATTATTGGAGGCACGGGGCGAGAAACTCGAGCTCCAGAAACACAAGCGCAGCTTTGCCGATATGGCATGGCCGGTAAGAGGCGCGCTTGGCTTCACCGGGCAGACTCTTCAGTTAAGTTCGAGTTTCCTTACCAAAAAAGGATTTGCCTGGGACACGGGCATGTTTGCCAGCCTGAACCTCGTCGCCAACGCAATGGCGATGATGTTCGGCGCGCAACGCAGGCCGGATGACCATAAACTGCGCGCCATCAAAACGGATATCAATGAAACGTTGGATGACTACGTTCCTGGTGGCGGCGATACGCTTCCCTCCATCGATGAACAGCGCGCTTATTTACGCAAAGATCCGGAACCGCCGAAGTCATGGTGGCAGAAATCAAAGGAATTGCTGCGCGATAATTCGGTATTGGTGGGCGAAGTAGGATTACGCTTTGCAGCAGGACTCGCCGTGGCTTTTCCGGTGAATAAGTTATCTAAGGGATGGGCGGCGTTGAAAAGCGGAAGCGTAACTAAAGCCTATTACGTAGCGCGCAATGATGCAATAATCACCCATTGGGCGGGGTTAGGCAGCCTTTTCGGCAAAGCGGTGGCGTTATTTTCTAAATCCGAAGACCCTTATGACCCGAAGCCAAAAAGTTTGCTCGATACCATACGCGAGAAATATTTATTTCGCACAGGCGGATGGATAGAAGCGGGCGCATTCAGTGCGCAGGCTTATGATAATTTTACCAATACGGGAGAAACGAAAAAAATTCGCTTCCGGGGTAAGGATTCTCCTAATTATATCGCCGGTATCGGCTCCAGCCTGTTTGCAACGGGCTATGTCGTACGTAATTGGGCAAAGTTCGGCATCAAGGAAATGAACATGGACGAGATGTATGCCCATGCTGTCGACGGCCTCGCCCAGGTGCCGCCTGAACAATTGTCGCAGCGCATGGCTGAGGTTGCCGCCGATATTACCGATCATTTCAAGGGCAACCGCCTGAGTTACGGCGAGGCGTTCAGGCAGTTAATGAACCGTCTGTACCGCGATCAGCATATCGCGCTCGATAATCTCGGCACCGAACCAGAAGAACGCATCGCTAAAACAAATAGCCAAGCGCAAGCGGCGGATATGGCAACGAAGACAGGAGCCGTGGAGGTAAAACACGCGATTAATTCCCCCCGCAAGCTGACGGACCGGACATCGCCGCCGGAAGTATCCTATGCGGAAAAAGCGCAAAGCTCCGAAAAACCATTCCCCTGCCTGCGGGTTTGAGCGCACAGAACATTCGATCCTTCGCCTTCTATTCATTTATCCAACTGTAATAAAACGATATCTATTAAATCCTTCCTCTATGTGCGCTCTGCTATTGTCAAATGCCATGATTCATCCTATACACATCAGTCGTGTGCGGATTCTAACCTGTAGGGTTTCCTGCAGGCTTTTATTTGCGCTTGTTATTAATGACAACTCTAACGATAAGGACTCATTCCATGAAAAAGATTGCATTGCTTTCTCTCGCCGCTCTGGCCCTGGCTGTTCCGGCTGTTGCTGGCGCTCAGGCTCCTGCTGCTGCTCCTGCTGCGACCACGACCACTACGACCACGACCGCTCCGGCTGCCGACAAGAAAGTCGAGCTGAAGGACGGTTCCTGGGCCATGGTGAAGGCCGATGGTTCTGTCAGCGTCAGCAAAGACGGCGGCAAGACCTGGATGCCCGCTCCGGATGGCACCTGGGAAGCCAAAGATGGCTCCAAGCTGATGACCAAAGGTGGCAAGAAAGTCTAATTGGCTTTTAAGCCTTTACTTCAAAAAGGGCGGTCTTCGGGCCGCCCTTTTTTATTTATCCCGGCAGATTTTCGGACAGACGAACGCATTTTCGGGCTTCCGGGACATGCACGCTCATGCGATACTGATAAATGTAGGCTGCATATGACCGGCAGCCCGGCATAAGAAGAACAGGCAATATTTCTTGAAAATCAATCTAGGCCGTGTGGACATTCACGCTAGGCCGCCAGCGAAAAGGCGGTTTGCGAGAACCGGAGCGCAGTGTACGTTTTGTACGTGAGCACCGGAAGCGCAGCAAACCGGCTTTGCAGCAAGGCATAGTAGTGAATGTACACGCGGCCTAGTCAGAATCACTTAAAATGGAGGCAAGCACTTATGAACGCTCAGATTTCTTCCCTCCCCTCCGAATGCAATCTGACCAGAAAACCGCCGGGCGGCGGCAAATGAAAAACCCCTTGAAACCCGCGCGTGTTAGGTGTAGAAAGCCTCTCCTTCAATAACGAGGGAATATTTCACAGGCGGAATGTTTGGCCGCAAGGCCAATCCGGTGTCCCAAAAAGGATCATTGTTCCGCCGAGGTTTAACTGGAAAAGGAATTGAATTATGGCATTACCCGCATTCAACATGCGCGAGCTCATCGAAGCCGGCGTGCATTTCGGACACAAAACCAAACGCTGGAACCCGCGCATGGCGCCGTTTATTTATGGCGTCCGCAACGACATCCACATCATCGACTTAGGCAAAACCGTGCCGTTGCTGCATGCCGCGCTTGCCACCGTACGCGACACCGTGGCCAAAAACGGCCGCATCCTTTTCGTTGGCACCAAGCGCCAGGCGACCGACCCCATCGCCGAAGCCGCTAAACGCTGCGGCCAATATTATATCAACCGCCGCTGGCTGGGCGGCTTGCTCACCAACTGGAACACCATCCAGGCCTCGATAAAAATGCTGCGCAAGCTTGAAGAACAGCTGGCCGGACACAACGCCGGTTTCACCAAGAAAGAATTGTTGTCCATGAGCCGCCAGCGCGACAAGCTGGAAGTAAGCTTAGGCGGCATCAAGGATATGGGCGGCCGTCCCGACCTGCTGTTCATTATCGACACCCAGAAGGAAGAGTTGGCCGTCAAGGAAGCCCAGAAACTCGGCATCCCCATCGTCGCCATCATCGACAGCAATTGCACGGTGGACGGCATCACCTTCCCCATCCCGGGCAATGACGATTCGACGCGCGCCATTCATTTATATTGCCGGTTAGTCTCCGACGCCGTGCTCGATGGCATTCAGCAGAGCATGACCAAAACCAGCGAGGATTTGGGCGCGCGCGAAGACGTGACTGAAATATTGGCTATCGACGCCACTGCTGAGCAGCCTGCAACGGAAGCCGCTTCCACCGAAGCCAAAGAAAAAGAAGCCAAAGGCGAAGAAGCCCACAGAAGAGGCAACCGCGGCCGCCGTGGCGCAACCTCCGCCAAAAAACCGCCCATGGTGCAAGTGAAAAAAGCGCCCCCGGGGAAGAAGAAGGTGGAGGAGTAGAAATAATGAATACCACCCCAAACCAAGCTGCACAGGAAGCAATCGAAAGAAAGCTCACTCATTTAATCGCTAATCATCCCGATATTGCAGATGCTTTTCAAGAATTAGGCATTGCGGCAAACACGACTACAGATCTGAGTCCAGCGGAAGCGAAATTTAGGCAAGTCCTAATAAGTAAAGGTGTGCCTGAGGATGAAATTCCTGGATTAAATCGTGTGGCACTGAGATCGGTGATGCATGACCAGTGGGAAACGCTAAGGCAGGGTGCTGATAAGCCGACGATAGAAATTTAAGAATATTTAGAGGAATAATATGACTAATATCACCGCCGACCAAATCAAAACCCTCCGCGAAACCACCGGCGCCGGGATGCTCGATTGCCGCAAGGCGTTGACCGAAAATGCCGGTAACATGGACAATGCCATCGACTGGCTGCGCAAAAAAGGCCTGTCTGCCGCCGCCAAAAAATCGGGGCGCATCGCCGCCGAGGGCCTCGTTGCCATTGCCGTCGAGGGCACGAAGGGCGCCATCATCGAGCTCAACTCCGAAACCGATTTCGTCGCGCGCAACGAGCAGTTCCAACAGCTCGCCGGCAGCATCGCCGAACTCGCCGTGCGCCATAGCATCGGCGATGTGGAAGAGCTGAAAAACAGCAAAACCGGTCACGGCAAAACCATCGCCGAAGAAGTCACGGGTGCGGTCGCCACCATCGGCGAGAACATCAATTTGCGCCGCGCCGCTATTCTCGGCGTGACGCACGGCATCGTTGCGAGCTACGTCCATAATGCCGTCGCGCCCGGCATGGGCAAGATCGGCATCCTGGTCGGAGTCGAATCAAACGGCGACCTGAACAAGGTCGAAGCCTTCGGCAGGCAGATCGCCATGCACATTGCGGCTGCGCGCCCGGAAGCGCTGTCGGTCGCTGATGTCGATGCGGCTCGGCTTGATCGCGAGCGCGCCGTCTACCGCGAGCAGGCGCAGGCCTCCGGCAAACCGCCCGAAGTCATCGAAAAAATGGTCGAAGGCCGTATCCGCAAATATTACGAGGAAGTCGTGCTGCTCGAGCAGATGTTCGTCATTGACGGCAAAACTAAAATCTCCGCTGCCGTGGCGAACGCGGCGAAAGACATCGGCGCGCCGGTCAAAATCACCGGCTTCATCGCCTATCGCCTCGGCGAAGGCATCGAAAAAGCGCAGAGTGATTTCGCGGCGGAAGTCAAGGCAGCGGCTGCGAACGCATAAAATCTGCTCCCCCTTGAGGGGGGAGCGGCTGAGAGCAAGTGCGAAGCACGCCGCTCGAAGCGTGGGGGTGGGCACGAAGTGCCTGGCTGCTACGCAGCCATCACCCTCACCAGGCGCTACGCGCCACCCTCTCCCCTCAAGGGAGAGGGGATATTAAGCAACTTCACCATCGCCCTTCCATAACGCCGTTCGTCGATAACGGAAAAGCCTTCGGGCAATTCGATGGTTTCCTTGGCGTCGTGCTCGAGGATAATCAGCGCGTCCTTATCGATCCAGCCGCCGGAATGCAGGCTTTTCAGCGTCGGGACGATCAGCTTGCCGAAATAGGGCGGGTCTAAGAAAATCAGCGAATAGGTTTTCCGCGCACGCGAAAGTTTGGTCGCGTCGGCCAGCAGGAAATCGGCATGTTCCGTTTCGCCCAGACGCTCGGCATTCTGCCGCGCCGTGACAATCGCCTCGCGCGCCTGGTCGATGAACGTCACCTCCGCTGCGCCGCGCGACAAAGCTTCCAGCCCGAATGCCCCGGTGCCGCAAAACACGTCGAGCACGCGCTGGTCTTCAAAGCTGTGGCCGTTCAGCCCATGCTTGCTGTGCGCGAGAATATTGAAAATGGCTTCGCGGGCGAAATCCGACGTCGGGCGGATGTCGGCGGGATTATGCTTGCCCAGCTCGATGCGGCGGCCTTTGTGTTTTCCGGAGATGATGCGCATGGTTGGTAACTGGAATTCTGGTAACTGGTAAGTAGAAAGAGGCTACATTCTAATTACCAGTATTCCAATTACTAATTACCGATAAACGACCTCAACACCTTCCCGCTCACCTCTTTCACCTCTCCCTTTTCAAGGCTTCCCAGTTGAAACGGGCCGTAAGACAGGCGCATCAGGCGGCTGACGCGACAGCCGAAATGCTCGAAGATTTTGCGGATTTCGCGGTTTTTGCCTTCCTTGAGCGATACGGTCAGCCAGCTATTATTGCCTTTCTGGCTGTCGAGCACCGCTTCGACGCTGCCATATGCCATGCCGTCGATGGTGACGCCGTTTTTCATTTGGGCCAGCATGGATGGCGCAATCGCGCCGTAGACGCGCACGCGGTAGCGGCGTATCCAGCCGGTCGAGGGCAACTCGAGCTTGCGCGCCAGGTTGCCGTCGTTGGTCAGCAATAAAAGTCCTTCCGAATTGAGGTCGAGCCGCCCGATGGAAATCACGCGGCCTAATTCCTTGGGCAGTTTTTCAAATACGGTCGGGCGGCCTTGCGGGTCTTTATGCGTTGTCATCAGCCCAGCCGGTTTGTGATAGAGCCACAGGCGCGTTGACTCGCTTTCGGCTAATAATTTCCCATCGACGACGACGGCGTCTTTTTCGCTGACATTGAATGCGGGCGTTGTGATTTTTACGCCGCCGACCTTGACGCGCCCGGCTTCGATCCATTTCTCCGCCTCGCGACGCGAACATAATCCGGCGCGGGCGATGCGCTTGGCGAGGCGCTCTGCTTGGTCATTGGTCATGGGTTTTTGGTCATGGGTAGGTTGATTTTCCAATGACTCATGACCTATGACTCATGACTGCTGCATTTACAAACGCTTCAAAAATATTCTCATCCGCCGCCGTCACAAAATATTCCGGATGCCATTGCACGCCTAAGCAGAAGGGATGCACGGTTGCGGGCAGTTCGATGCCTTCGATGACGCCGTCGGGCGCGAGGGCATTGACGATGGCGCCCGGCGCGGGTTTGGCCACGGCCTGGTGATGGGCGCTGTTGACGGCGATTATTAATCCCCTCCCCCCTCGTGGGAGAGGGTTAGGGAGAGGGGGTATCTTAGATAAAGATTCTTTTGAAGAGACCCCCTCTCCCCGGCCCTCCCCCACGAGGGGGGAGGGGGAAGTAAGAATGTGATGCAACAACGTCCCCTCCACTACTCGCACCTCATGCCCCGGCTCGGTGCGTGGGTTTTTCTGTTCATGCTCCAGTGCGTTTTTCACGGCATCGGGAATATGCTGAATGAGTGTTCCGCCGAGAACAACATTGAGCAATTGCTGGCCGCCGCAGATGCCCAGCACCGGCATTTTGCGCTCGATAGCCCCGCGCGTCATGGCGAATTCGAATTGCGTGCGGCGATCCTTGGTGGTCACGGTTTCATGCCGGCCCGATTCGCCGTATAGCTGCGGCGACACATCGAACGCACCGCCGGTGATGACCAGGCCGCCCAGCATATCGAGATAGGTTTCCACCTTGTCCAGCTCATGCGGCAAGGGAAGCGGCAACGCGCCGAAGCGGCTGACAGCGCTGCAATAATTCTCGCGCAGCGCGTACCAGGGCATTTTGGAATATCCCCCGGATTCCTCGTAATCCAAGGTGATGCCTATGACGGGATTGGCGGTTTTTCTCGGATTTTTCATATAAAACTTACCAAAACATAACCCTTTATTGGCGTTTTTTTAACCCATACCTGCTTTTATAGAGAGTATAGGGAAAAACCTCCAGAAGCTTTTATGGAACGCGTCGTACAATCCATGTCGCTGGCTACCGTCGCCGGCACGATTTTCGGGTTCGCCCTGATCCTGGGCGCGATCGCGCACGGCACCGACCATTGGATATCGTTCCTCTCCATCGAAGGATTTCTCATCGTCATCGGCGGCACTATCGCCAACGCCTTCATGAGTTACCAGGCCAACTACGTCATGCTGGCCTTCGGCGCCATCTGGCACATGATCAAGAAACCAAAAGCGACGCGCGAGGGGCTGAATGCCGAAATCATGCGCCTCATCAAATGGGCTTTTCTCGTGCATTCCAAGGGGCTGGCCGGGTTGGAAGGCGAGATCGGCACCAAGATCAAAGAACCGCTGCTGCGTTACGGCGTCGAGCTGGTCGTCACCGGCTACCAGCCGGAAGTCATCCGCAAGATGATGAATACTGCCGTCGAAGCCGATTTCGAACGCAGCATCACGCCGGTCACGGTGTTGCGCAACATGGCCTCGACGGCGCCGGCGTTCGGCATGGTGGGCACGCTGGTCGGCATGGTCATCATGCTGCAGAACATCCAGGGAGATATGTCCAAAATCGGCACCGGCCTGGCGGTGGCGCTGCTGGCGACGCTTTACGGCATCCTCACGGCACGGCTGTTTTACCTGCCCGCCGCCGACAAGCTGATGCAGAAGGAAGAGATCATGCGCTTCCGCAATTACATGATGACCGAAGGGCTGACGCTGCTCGCCGAAAAGCAAAGCCCGCGCTACATGCAGGACAAGCTCAACAGCTTCCTCGACCCGGCCATCCATTTCGACCTCGATTACCAGATGAAACATCCCTCGCTGACCTCGCCGCTGGCTTCCCATGCTCCCGCCGCGTAAACATGTGCAGGAAGACAATGTCGATTCATGGCTGATGAGCTATGCCGATATGATCACGCTGCTGCTGTGCTTTTTCATTATTTTCGTCGCTATTTCCGAACCGAAGAAAGATAAATTGTCCGCCGTCGCCGAAGGCCTGGCGCAGAAATTCGGCGTGGTCGACCTGGCGACGCCGTTCCAGGGCATTTTGCATTCGTTGCAGGCCATCGCCGAAACGCATAAGGTGCTGCGCGACGTAGCCGTGGAGAAAACCCCGACTAGCATCGACATGGAGCTGGCCAGCGATAAATTCTACAAAACGGATTCCGCCGAATTCAATCCCGAGATGTTGCCGATGCTGCTCGACATCGCCGCCACCATTAAATCCATCGACTATATCGAAACCCGCATCACCGTCGAGGGACACACCAGCGATGCGCCCATTTCCTCGGTGATCTACCCTTCCAACTGGGAACTATCGAGCGCACGCGCGGCGCGGCTGGTGCGTTTCTTTATCGAGCAGGGCATCAAGCCGGAGCGCCTGCGCACCATCGGTTATGCCGATACCAAACCCAAAGTGCCCAACCTCGATGGAAGAGACAAACCCATCCCCCAAAACCGCGCTAAGAACCAGAGGGTGGTGATAAGGGTGGAGCGGGCGATGTAGGGCGCGTTGCGTTAGGTATCTCGCCACCAACCACATAAAGAATTCTGTGACTTTATAAGCGTCCATATTTTTATTCTTGACATGCAACTAAATGGTTGCATATAATGATCGCATGGTGATCGATGAAGGCAAAGTGTTCAAAGCTCTCGCTGATGCCAGCCGCCGCAAGCTGCTCGACAGGTTGCGTAAGAAAGGCGGGCTGACGTTAGGGAAGCTGTGCGAGAAGCACGACATGAGTCGTCAGGCGGTGACCAAACATCTTGCTTTGCTGGAGGCGGCGAATCTCGTCGTCACGATGAAGCGGGGGCGCGAGAAGCTGCATTATCTCAATCCGGTGCCGGTCAACAACATATATATGCGTTGGATCGGCAAGTTTGAGCAAAAGCGGGTTGCTGCGCTGCATAACCTTAAACAAGCATTACAGGAGAATGACCATGACTAACCCCGATTTTATCTACACCACCTACATCAAGACCACGCCGGAAAAACTGTGGAATGCTATTACTAACCCAGAATTCGCCCGCCAGTATTGGGGCGGGCACACGAATATGTCCGATTGGAAAAAAGGCTCGAAATGGCAACATGAAGACACAAACAATAATAACTCGGTGCGCGTAGCAGGCAAAGTTTTGGAAAGCGTACCGCCCAAACGCCTAGTGCTGACTTGGGCTGATCCCGCCGATGCAGCAGACGAATCGCGCGTTACTTTTGAAATTGAGTCTATCGAAGACATGGTGCGCCTCAACGTAATACATGGCGACTTTAAGCCTGGTTCGATCATGGCAGGAAAGGTTGCCCGGGGCTGGCCACTCGTGCTTTCCAGTATGAAATCCTATCTCGAAACCGGCAAAGCGATCGATATTTGGGCTGCCAAAAAATGTGAGGCAGCGTAATTAACGCAGGTGGGCGCACACACACTCTACCAAATCTGCGCGATTCAGCGTGTAAAAATGCAGCTGCGTAACGCCGCCGGCCAGTAATTTTTGGCATTGGTCGGCGGCGACCTGGATGGCCATTGCGTTGCGTTTGGCAGGATTTTCATCGAGGCTGTCGAATAATTTTTCCAGCCACCCGGGAACCGATGCGCCGCACATGGCGCTGAACTTCCTGACCTGCGCGAAGTTGGAAATCGGCAGAATACCTGGCACAATCGGAATAGTGATCCCCGCCTTGCGTACGCGCTCGACGAAGCGGAAATACAGATCGACATCGAAAAAATATTGCGTGATCGCCCGCGTCGCACCGGCGTTGATTTTCATTTTCAGATACTCGATGTCGGCTTCGAAGCTCGGCGAATCGGGATGTTTCTCGGGAAAGGCCGCGACGCTGATCTCAAAATCGGCAATGCGCTTCAACCCCGCCACCAGCTCGCAGGAATAGCGGTAGCCGTCCTCATGCGGAACATACGAGGCCATGCCCTGCGGCGGGTCGCCGCGCAGCGCGACGATATGGCGCACGCCGGCCTGCCAGTAATCGCGCGCCACCTGGTCGACTTCGCCGCGGCTGGCATTGACGCAGGTCAGATGCGCCGCCGGTTTCAGCTTCGTCTCCTCGACGATGCGCCTGACGGTATGATGCGAGCGCTCGTTGACGGCGGTGGCGCCCCATACGCCGAACTCAATCCAGTTCTTCCCGGCATAATTGGTCGGTATCATGAAGGCATCGCCGATGCGGCCGAACATGTCGCGCAGGTTGGACGGCCCGATGATGGGCAGGACGATATACGGGCCGGCGCCCGCGCCGTAAAAGGCGAATGTCTCGCCCAGATCCGCCGGGCGGTTATGCAATCCGGCTTCGGACGCGACATCGAACACGCCGCCCATGCCGATCGTGGTATTCAGCATGAAACGCCAGAAGGTAGCGAAGCTGTTTTGCGGGTCGGCCTGGAACACCGAATTGGCGAAGACGACCGGCGTATAGAGGTTGGTGATGAAATTATCGAACATCGTGCGGCCGTATTCGGGAACGATGAACCGATAACCCTGCGTCACCGGCTTGAGCAGAACGATGTCAAAGCCGTAATTGAACTCGTAGATGGCGCGATTGACCGGCTCGAGCGGGTCGTTATCGATCGCCTGCTCTTCGTCCTGGTCATGGCCGGCATTCTTGGCGGGCTGCGCCTGCTTTGATGCCTTGGTGGGCAATTCCGTCGCCGCATGCGCGTTGCTTGCTGCGAAAAGGCCAACGCATAGTGCCATTACTGCGCACAGCGCCTGCTTGCGCCATTCATTTACGCTCATCATTAGTCACTCCCAAACCCGTCAAATTCATTGTTTTTATAGTTTTATCATGGGACGATACGTTTACCGCCGCATCTATCCAATCTAATCCAAATATATTAATCTTTTATGAAGTTAGGTTGCTATCGCTTCTGAACTTGACTTGCACAGGCAATGTAGTTTTCTGTGCGCCTATTATAAATACAAAAATAGACTCAGGATGCGCTCTATTCCAAATAAACGCTGGTTGTTGCATATAGGCAACAAGATGGAGTCGGATGAATCAT
>Ga0207070_1139_pt1 | contig 17790 bp, 11 predicted proteins | sample Alteio_BWMinHeat_92_FD_153591 | JGI IMG/M metagenome (GOLD analysis project Ga0207070, IMG submission 153591) | Enriched cells from forest soil in Barre Woods Harvard Forest LTER site, Petersham, Massachusetts, United States -... | ecosystem: Environmental > Terrestrial > Soil > Temperate forest >...
GTCAGATTACGCTACGACGGCCGAAGCGGTGGAGCGTACCCAGCGCTGGCTCAAGCGTTCCGTTGCAGAGTGGCAGGGCGGAAATACGCAAAAACAAGCCTTGTTTGGTATTGTCCAAGGTGGTACACACCAGGAATTACACACAAAATCGGCTGAATTTGTCGTGGGACAAAACTTGCCAGGAAACGCTATTGGCGGCTTGGCAGTCGGCGAAAGCAAAGAGGCGATGTGGATGGCAACAGCTTCGATAGCCCAGTTGCTTCCTGAAAGTAAGCCGCGGTACTTTATGGGCCTTGGTGACCCGACTGATATTATTGATGCCACCATGCGCGGTGTTGACATGTACGACTGTGTGGCACCGTCCCGCTTGGCACGCCATGGAACTGTGTGGATGCTTACAGGTTCGGAGACGGCCGAGGAAGCTTTTTGGAAAGGGGACACCGAGGCGCTGCTTAAAGGAAAACTCCAGGTTGAAAGCTGGAATTTGAACAATGCGCAGTTTAAAGACGATATCCGGCCCTTGGTCGCTACCCCTACTGTTTTGCCACCCGATTTACAGCGGTTTACCCGCTCAACCCTTAATCATTACCTGAAAGAATACGAAATGCTCGGGTACCGGGTTTTGACACTGCATAATATTGCGATTTTGCACCAAATTACGCTGCACATGCGATCTGCCATCAGGTTAGACGCGCTGGAAAAGCTACGCGCTTCCTTTCGCCGGTAATCGGCTTTCAGAGGTGATAATGGGTTGACAAAACCCTGTTTTTGTGGTAGGATTGCTCATTAAAGCGTATGACGTGTCGACGTCCTCTACGTTGTAGGAACCGCTTATCGGCGGCAGTCAGGAGAAATCCAATGAAAATCCGAAATCTATTCGCCAACGCCGCCAGATTGGCGGCAGCCCTAATCTTTCTTCTCGTTGCGACCCTCGCTATGGCGCAGGATTACACGGGAGTGGACGATGGGACGACGACTTTTTCTTCCAGGTCCCCGGTTCCGGCCACGATCGTGAATGTCGATCTGAGCAGCTGGACCCTCAGCACCAACCAGAACTTCATAAAGGAAGGGAAGGAAGGGATGTCGCCGAAACAGCTCAAAACCATGCTTGCAGGCGAAACCGCAAGCTTTGAGCATACAGTTCGGGCCGCGGCAAACATGATCAATCTTCACGGCGACAAGAACACCGCAGCCATAAACACGAACGTGAAAGCGGTCGGTCAGAAGGCTGACAGAATCCTAGACTCCGTCAATGGGGGGAACGCGGCTAACGCCAAGAACTTCCAGAAAACGGGCACGAGAATGGACAAGCAAAGCCATGACTTCAAGTTTGGTTTTTACATGCTCCTGTGCTTCGGCGCAGCCGGTTTTATCGTGCTTTGTTACTTCTTGGGTCGTTTAGGCCGCCAAATCCAAAGGAATTGTGTGAATTAAAATGGAACAGTATCTGCCTTGGTTCATCGTAGCTTTCGTCATCTTCCTGGGCCTCTGCGCCCTGGCGTACTACTCAGGTCAGGGTCATCCACCTACGCCCATTGACGTCACTGGGCGACAGCTACACCCTCACCAACAGCTCATCGCGGACAGAGAAGCTCTCGGTATGCCTGGTACACCGTATGTCACACCCGACATGGATGTGGACGACGACTCGCTTATCCTGCGCTTCCCCTCAGATGGGGGCATCATGCGACGTCAGGTTCACCTTCACCGACCAGGTCGGCAAGGTGATATGTACGGTCAGCCAGCCATACCGCTTCAGCCCCAATTCCCGGAGCCGATTCAAAACCACCCGCCCCCGCGATATGTTCAAGCGTTGCGTCCGAATAACCAATTCGTCTTCGTCGGTACACCGACACAGGCTATGACGACGCAACCAGTGCCGGGTCCCGCTCCGGCAGCCAACCTCCACAACACGGTGCATATGCATCCGGGCCAAATCCCAGCGGCCGCGCAACCGGCAGGAGGTCAGCTGCAGCAGTACCTGCGTCAGGGTCCTGATGGCTCTACGTACCTGGTTGCTACGGGCCCGAACGGCACGTTCATTCAGGGTCCTGATGGCAACTGGTACCCCGTTCGCCAATAGGCGTACAACTCAGGGCTCTGACCAACTGGTCACCCCTATCGCTCCCACGAGTCCCTCGTGGGAGCGCTTTTTGTATTGTGGGACTTGTATCGCTTTCTCCTGAGGGAGTATCATGGAACTAACTACTAAAGTACTCGCATCATGTCGAAACAAATTACCATCGATGCCATCCTCAACGAGGATCTCTTTGAGCTTCTTGGCCTTGAAGGGCTCAGTGACCCAGAAAAAGAAGAATTGCTTACCGCAATGAACGATACAATCCAGGCTCGTCTTTTCCTTTCAATCACAGAGGAGCTTTCACCTGCAGACCGTACCATTATGGATGGTTTGAATGGTGAAGAACTAGCCAAGTTCTTAGAAAGCCGTGAAATTAATGTTTTTGACCGGCTCGTCGAAGAGGCTGTGAAGTACCGCTTAGAGCTTGCTACGATCTTTCAGGCTACCACTGGCCAAGTTCCTGTGCAGCCTCCTGTCCAATCTCCAGCCGCTTAATATAAGGAGATACGGATGCTTCGAAACCCCGAAAGCCCAGATAGCGCGACTGCTGTTACTGTAAGTGAAGTTGCTGCTGGTGACGCTGTAGAGACACCACCTGCTACTGAATCAGAGCCTACACCAACCCCGGGCCCTGAGGCGGTACCTGCTGCAGAAGCTGCGGTAGCTCCAGAACATGCGTCTCCTACACCCGCGCCAACCGAGTCAGTGGAAATTCCTCCTGTACAAGTAGACAATACTGATCGTCAATCAAACAATAGGAGGGGTGGCAATAACAGGAGGAATAGGCGTAATGCTACAGATCCTGGCACACAGGCTGGGACAACCTCTCAAGGACAAGGTACACAAAGTGATGGTGGTACGACACCTCGGGCTACTGCCTCACAACAGCCTCAACCCAACCAACCAGATCAGCCGACAAATCCGGCTGCAGAAGCTCCTCAACAACCGACACCACCACGCACTCCTGATCAGCCACAATTTAATCCTGATGTTCAGCAGCGATTCAACAGGGATACGTATAATACTGAGAGGTCTAGGGTAGGGTCTTTAACCGTTGAGCAGCTTGAGGCTCTTCGTATTGAGCTTGACCCCTTACGGACTGACGCACAGAGATCAGAGGATATTAATGGTCATGTAGATGCGATTCGGGATCAGGCTGCGCGTGACCAAATCAATGGCCGTTTATTGGCAGTCGATAACCTCTTAGCTGAAAAGTTGATACAGCGTGCGCAAGAGGGACAGCCATTGACTCCAGAACAGCAAACCCATGTCCTGCGCAACTTTGTAAACAATGGCCGCTCTTCGGCCATGGAGCAGCTGTATGCTCAACGCCTCGGTTTTAAGGATTGGCAGGGTGCCTTAGAGCATTTCAATAATGGGAAAGGCTATACCCTTACCGATGCACAAGGTAACAAACTCTTTTCCGTTGAGGAAAAACAAAAGTCAACAAGGGGGTTGGAAGCCTTTGCCAATAAATATGCACCAAAGTTCTTGCAAAAAGCCCTGGTTGAAGTTGCCCGGGGTGGGGCAGTCAGCTTGGCCACTTGGGGTGCTATTACAGCCCTCGGTGGGGCAGTGGCTTGGCCAGTTGCCTTAGCTGGTGCAGGAGCTGGCGCCGTTGCCGCTATTGCCGGACACTGGATGAAGGACAAGGCGCTTTATGGCAAGAGAGCCAATGGCAAATCAATGGGTGAGGAGGCAATGCAAAGTGCTGTCGAGTATATGCTGCAATCGAGAAACAAAGCGCATTCTGCATTAGAGAATCAAAACCTTTCTGAGCTTGAGCGTGCCCAGGTATTCAATCAAATAGTCGCTGACCTTCGCACCCGTGCCGTCAACCGTCTTGACCGTTCGGGGGTGACAGACGAAAGCCTTTCAGGGCTGGAAAACTTTGAAAAAACCCGTAAGCGCTGGGACTTTGGCATAGGTGCGATGCGAATTGGTGCTAACTTACTTGGTGGCGGGCTTATGTCTTGGCACGAAGCAGCTGCCCGGGTTGCAGAAGCAAAGGTACACGGTGTGTACATGATGAACAATCATGTACAAGACATGTTCTCGACGGCAAACCATAATGTCACGGCACCGTCTTTACCTGTTGATTCCACAGTTCATGGCTATCACTTCGCATTGGGTCATAATGTGGTCTTTGATAAAGCCACAGACACGTGGCATGCGGTGATGAACAAACAGGATTACGCTGCTGCAATTAAAAACTACCTTGTAGATGGGGGTAAAGGCCCCGGGTTCAATGCAAGTTACTTGAATCACTGTTGGCACTACATATCTCCTGCGGGTGGAACTGCACCAATGAATCCTAGTGCCCTTACTGACCTTCTTTCAGGTTCAACCTTATTACACGATGGGGCAGTCACAGACCCAACTACAGAAATCTTCCGGTTTGCCCTTACTAATGGATTCGAAAACACAGGGCTACTGGCTGGGCTTAATGGTCTTATCTCAGCAGTGACTGCTGGCCAACAGGATGAGCTAATGATGAAGCGGGCAGAAGTTGGTGATGAAAGGCTCCGGCGTATGTTCCAGGGTACAGCAGGACTCAGGAGCACACGGCCTGGGAGTCCAGCAGAAGTTATTCCTGGAAGAGGGGCAGCCGGTACTGCTGGTGCTGCACCAACTCCATCAGGACTTCCTCCGATGCCGTCCCCAGGTGCACCAGTAGCTGAAACCGGTGAAGCTCCACTTGCTGCATCTAGGGCTTCCGAAGCCGCACCGGTGCGTGAAGCAGAACGCCATCTCGAGGAAATTCGCCGGGAGATGGGGGGAGATCGTCGCAGCAATCCTCTGGAAATGTACCAGGACAATTTTGATAGGATGCGCGATGTCATTAACCGTGAATGGCCAGACCCTGCTAGTCCTGATAATGAGATTGCATTTGCGGACGCCGGAGATGGCGCAGCCTTACGAGAGCCGCTCCGTCAGCGCCTCGATGATCCTGAGCATAAGCATGTCTTTATCATTGTGGACCAAGCAGTACTGCGTGATCCGCGCAGAAGGCGTCACTTACGTCGAGAGCTTGGGATCACCAATAGGGATACTAATGTTACCTTCTTGCCACGTACGATGGCTCGCCATAGCAATGGGGCAACGGAACAGACCCCGTGTAACTGGCAGGGAATTGCGGAGGAGATGGTTGCTGTCAGGTTGGAAGATAACCCTGAACTTCGATTAACCATTGGCACAGTTGAACCACCGCGTGCCACCACTGAGGAACCTCCAATACCCGAAGAATCCCCAAGGCGCGAAGAACCAACGGATGTGCCAGGGGATGATCCTTTTCTTGACGCGTTCTTTGGCAGGACACCTACCTCAGGACCGGGTGAAGTTCATACGGAACCATCAGGGACTGACGAGCCCGAACCCCCAATCGACGAGCCAGCCCCAGAAGGGCGGACACCTACCCCAAGGGTTGAAGACTCACCAACATACAACCAAGAAGAAGACCTTGAATTTTTGGCACTGTCTGAAGATGAGCAGGAAGAAGCCCGTGCCCTGAGCCGGTTTATCGAAGAAGGCCGCTTGGCAAGTGATGCCGAACACCAGCGAGTCCAAGGTGTCAGGGATGGTATCGCACGACGAGTCCAAAACCATATTAGCTACAGTCTTCCTCGTGAACACGGCGGCTATCCTTTTGCTGATGTTCTAAGCCGCGAAGATGAGGGGAATGCCCATTCATCAAATATCCGTATTACGCATCCTGACGTAGTAGTGACAGGTGATGAAGTAATCCCGAGTCTTGAAGGCCCTGGCTTACTTACACTTCTCTTTTCTGAGGAAGAACTGACTGCTCAGCCATCTCCAAGTGCTGCTGAGATATATGCCCGTGCGCAATACTTACAGGAGTATCTTACGAGTCATGTTGACAGGTATAGTACGGACCGTGCAGAAAACATCGCAGAAGCTATTGCTGCCCGCCGTCAAGAACTCGAAGCTAGCAGAGACAGCGTGCTGCGTAATAGGAGGCTTGGCCGCCATGCACGGCAGAGGCGGTTAAGTATAATTGGGAATCAGTTAGCGGCACTCAATTCGAACTTGTACGACATTGAGTATTTACGGTCACGTGCCACAGTCCTTCTCCCAGTTTATCAGGCGTTACAAACGCACCTTCAAGGGCGTCTGCCCGAGTTAGAGGCAGCAGCTCAAGCTCCACAGGCTCCACAAGAGCCGGTCCCTGAAAGGAGAGAGCCTGCCGAGCTACTCGACCCTAATTCTTACCGTGTAGAGCCAATTTCTGATTTCACTCTTGATGCATTACGTGGTGGCGAAAGTCCAGAGGCTTTACGTACCATAATCTTGGGAAATGCTGTTCCTGCGATTACCCGCTACGCAACATACTTGCGACGCCTTGAGGAACGGGAAGATGCTCAATCATTACCAGATGGCACATCGCTGGGGAGTGACTTGATCATGGTCTTTACGACTTTAAACCCGGCCACTTCTTCTCATGCCGAGATGCTGGCTGCGTTCCGTGGATACCGTGAAACCCGCCAACAAGTTATTGAGACAATGCGGCAGGAAGATCGGGAAAGGGGCGCTGAAGAAAGTGTTGAGGGTACGATCATCCTTCTCGATGCTTGCAATAACTGTCTTGTCGATTTAGTGATTGCCGACCTTGCCGCTGCACAACAGCCGGTTCCTGAAGATGTCACTCCCGAAGGGGGCCTTACACCTCCTGCAGAAATTCAAGAGGAGCCGCGCACTCGTGAACAGAATTTCTTACAAGGTGAGGCTCTCCAGGCTTGGATGAGCGAAACCTATGCTCGCAATCCTATCACCATAGAGGAAGCAACCAATACTTCACCGCAGGATCTGTCCGGCTTCTTCTTCTCAGAAGCGGAAAGGACAGCTATCCCTGATATTTCATTAACTGAGCTCCGCGATCGGATCCAGGCTGTATATGACTATGTGGCAACGGTTGAAGGTGTCTTGGCGTCTGTCCAGGCTGACATATTGCCACCATTAATTGCCCGGTTGAACGGCACGCCACCAGCCAATCCTGAAGCACCAGTGGCAAATCCCGCAATTTTAGAGGGTAATCAGCTGGCTGGCTGGCTGCGGCAGGTCAACTCACCAAATATTTTTGACCAAGTACAAAGTACAGGGCACTTAGAGTCGCTCTTCTTCTCGGAAGCAGAGCGGAATGGCGGGCCAATTTCACGGGACTTGTTAATAGGGAGGATACGAGCTTTTATCCAGTACGTCCGTGGTGACTTGTCCGCTGCAGAGTTATCTGTCCACGACGCAGACCTAATTGAAACCCTTCAGCAAAGGATTGAAACCCTTCCAGCGGGAGTCCCAACAGTTGAAATCGCACCAGCCGATGACCACAATTCTGTCGGAGACCGTAGGCTGCGCGGGACAATTGAAAATAGGTTGCGGACCAAGCTTGAACAAATCAGGTTTGAGCTTCCCGCTGAGCTGATGGGTAACCCTGTTGCTTATGCTAACTTGCGCAGATTAGTAGAACTGTATGATGATACTGAGACAGAGACGCTGCGTGACGCTTCACTTAACCGGGCATCGGTACTTACAAGGCTTCAAATTATGAGAGCAGCGGCAGAAGGCCATGAAGCGGTAGTACACCGCTTGGAAGAATTGATTACTGGCCTTGAAGCAGCGAGTTTGTCAGAAGTGTCACCCCAAGCTCCGGATGTGCACGGAGGACCACAGGTTAATAACACAGAAACTGGGTCTTAACCTCTGAGTACGGTACAATAGAGATACATGCAACCGTATGATTACATCACAAATGACACGGCTACTTCGACGGGGGGAAACGCGGGTCTTATTGCTGGGTTCATCCTGCTCGCCCTTCTTGTTGTAGTAATTATTTTCTTTCTTCAGTTGCGTAAGAAAAAACAAGCAGCCGCCAAAGAACGGTCGCTTAATTTGCAAGCTTTAAAGATCACGCTCCCAAAGCAACAGAAGGAGGATGAAGACCGCCGGGACCCAAAGGAACTCATTGGGATCATGGAACCGGTGTATGGTGTGATCCAACATTTTTACGAGAGTGGCTTTATCAATGCGGTTATAAATGGCCAGCCAGTTTTTTCCTTTGAGGTAGTTGCACATCATGGTGAGATTTTCTTCTACGTGGTAACTGGCGCTGAGTATATTAACCAGATGGAGCGCCAAATTCACGCCCAGTACCCAAGTGCGCATATTGAAGCGGCACACGATTACGACATCTTTAATGAACAGGGTGGCGAAAGTGAAGTGGCAGCCCTGAGTTTGCAAAAGAATTATATTTTCCCCATCCGTTCGTATAAGAACCTGGAAAGTGACCCCCTGAATGCCATCACCAACTCCCTTTCCAAGGTGCAACAGGGGAAGGCAGCAATTCAGGTGCTTGTGCGGCCGATTGATCAAAGCTGGCAAAAATCGATTGAAGACGCTCTCCAGAATGTTCAGCAGGGAAAGCCGTTCAAAGGCAAAGATGGGTTTATGGACAAAGCCTTAGGGACGGCCAAAGAGGTCGGCAAAGCAGTTGTCATGAATCCCTCTGCCGACGATTCCGCCTCTAACGAGGCAAATAATGTGACAAAGGGGAATGTGCGCCTTACGGCCCTGCAGGAGCAACAGGCCAAGCTTATCGTGGATAAAGGCAGCAAGCCCGGCTTTGAAGTCCAGGTTCGGTGTGTTGCAAGGGCAAGTTCTCAAATCGAGGCAAAAAGTCAGGTGCAAACCATGCTTTCGGCTTTTCAACAATATCTTTCACCTGAAGCCAATGGCTTCAAACCGTCATCAATGGGTAACCGGGAACTGCTCGTTTCGTATATTACCCGTAGCTTCGACAAGTCCCAGCCGACAATTATCCTTAATACCGAAGAGCTTGCCAGCGTTTTGCACTTCCCAAACCGCCATCTGGAAACGCCCAATGTAAACTGGCTAGGGGCACGTAAGTTAGCGCCTCCGACCAACCTTCCAACAACGGGGGTAGCAATGGGCTTTAGCCAGTTCCGGGGCACAAATATCCCCGTGTATATGGAGTATCCTGACCGGATGCGGCACTTGTATATGATTGGAAAGACGGGAGTAGGCAAGACAGCCATGTTCCAAAACATGATCCTCCAGGATATACGCAATGGGCATGGAGTGTGCTACATGGATCCAAACGGCGATGCAATTGAGTGGATTCTCAAACATATCCCAAAGGAGCGGGCGGAGGATGTTATCTTGTTTGATCCCTCAGACACAACACGCCCGATTGCCTTGAACCTTTTGGAATACGATCAGAAATACCCCGAGCAAAAAACGATGGTCGTTAATGAAATGATCTCAATTTTTGACAAGTTGTATGATCTGCGGGCAACCGGTGGGCCAATCTTTGAGCAGTATATGAGTTACGCCATGTTGCTCTTAATGGAAGACCCAGAATCAGGTTCAACACTTATGGAAATCCCAAAGGTGTTGGCTGATGAGAATTTCCGCAAAATGAAGCTTTCCAAGTGTCGCAACCAAGTCGTTGTCGACTTCTGGGTCAAGGAAGCGGAGAAGGCCGGGGGAGATGCAGCCCTGCAGAATATCGTGCCGTATATTACGTCGAAGTTGACGCAGTTTACCAGCAACGACATTATGCGGCCTCTGATCGGTCAGCAGAACAGTGCCTTTAACTTCCGCGATGTTATGGATTCCGGTAAAATTTTGCTCGTTACATTGCCCAAGGGCTTGCTGGGAGAAATGAACGCGCAACTGTTGGGGATGATTATCTCAGGGAAAATCCAGATTTCGGCCTTTTCCCGTCAAAATATCCCCGAGAGTGAGCGTCGGCCGTTCTTCCTCTACGTCGATGAGTTCCAGAATTTTACCTCGAAAACCTTTTCCACTATTCTCTCAGAGGCTCGTAAGTACGCGCTTTCGCTTAATATTACCAACCAGTTTATCAAACAGCTTGATGAGGAGACACGGGATGCCATCATGGGTAACGTTGGCACGTTCATTGCCTGGCGGGTAGGGGCAATTGATGCCGAGTTCCTGCAAAAAGAACTTGACCCGGTCCAAATGGAAGACTTGGTAAATACCGAAAAGTACAACTTTTATATCCGCATGCTTATTCAAGGTGCGCCAACCCAACCGTTTAATGTGACCTCATACGCGCCGGATCCGCACGAGAATATCCAAATCGGGGAAGCGATCCGGCAACTCTCCAGGTTAAAATATGGCCGTGACCGCGATGTAGTTGAGTCGGAGATTCGCCTCCGTACCCGCAATGTGGTATCATCACCTCAAAGTCCTACAAGCGTATTGTAAACAAATGAAGAATACAGAAACCAAAGAGACAGAAGAACCAGCCGCCGAAATAATCCCGCTCGACATAGAGCGAGTGCTTCGCTTGGTTGAGAGCATTGAAAGTGACGTGCGCAGCCTCCGCCATCTTTTGAGTACCGCTGGAGTTGCCATTACGCCGTTAAGCCCCTCGTATATTGCACCGGGAGAGGGCGGCGTTTTGCCAGAGATTGACCCTGATGCGACCGTTTCACCGGTAGGTTTTATGCACGGTGCGCAGCGGGTTACCAATGAAGACGAAGCAATCGAAGGTATTTTTGACGGTGAGCGCATGCTCGATGCACAAGGGAAGAGTTATCAAGTGCCACCAAACTACGCTAGCAAGAGCAAGCTTATTGAGGGTGACCCACTCAAACTTTATATTACAAAGGATGGCAAATACCTGTACAAGCAGTTGGGTCCCATTGAGCGGCGGACAATTCCTGGCACTCTCCGTATGGAAGGCAACCACTATGTGGTTGATACCGATGAGGGCACAACCTATAATATCCTAACGGCTTGTGTAACCTATTACATGTCACTCTATAATTTGAAAGCGGGTGATCGCGTTATGATCATGGTTCCTTCCGAACGCCCTGCCAAATGGGCAGTCATTGATAACCTTATCTAGGGCATGGCGCTTTTTACGAGTAGTAAAAACCTTAAGCGTCGAACGGACTGGCTTGCCTCCCAGAGCTTTATTGTCTTGGCCGTCCAAGTCCCGAAACGTAATGAAAAAGGCCCGCAGTCAGCGGAGCAGTTTTTTGCGGCACTGCACGGGATTTACCGTAATGACCCGCCAGTGCAGGAGTATATCTCTTTGGAGATTGTTGCCGAGGAAGACCACATTACATTTTATATTTTCACACCGCTCCAGTTACGCGAATTTGTCGAGGGGCAGCTCTATGCGCAGTATCCTGAGCTTCAGATTACCCAAGTACCCGATTACACATCACAGGCGAAGCTTGAAGGTTTGCACGTAGCAACGGCAAAAATGCAGTTAACCAAAGATTATGTCTATCCAATCAAGACATATTCAAGTTTGGAAATCGACCCGCTCGCCGGCCTGATGGCGGTCATGGATAACTTAAAAGGCAATGAACAGATCTGGTTTCAGATGATAACCAGGCCTGTAGGGGATGAATGGCAAAACAAGGGCGTTTCTTATGTACAGGCAATGCGTAACGGCAAAAACCCAGATGCAAAAACGCCACATCCAGCACTTGGTATGGCAAAATTTGGAGTGAAATTGGTACGGGAAGTGATTAACCCAGGTACGGGCTTTGAGGAGACGAGCTCAACAGGTGAAGCGCCCAAGCTTTCTTCTCCCCAAGAAGCCGCGCTTAAGGGGATCGAATCAAAAATTACCAAACTTGGCTTTGAAACACTGTTCCGACTCGTTGTCATTAGCGCTGACGAATTAAGCGCTCGCTCGACCATCCAAGGGGTTTTAGCGGCCTTCAAGCAGTACAATACTACCAATCTTAATGGCTTCAAAAGCGGTGATATTAAAATAGACAATTACCCGGCTTGGCTCCAGTACATCAACCGGGAATTTGAAGACAAGGGGAGTATCCTCAATATTGAGGAGATGGCTTCGATCTATCACTTTCCCAGCGCCAGCGTTGAAAGCAGCGCCATTTCCTGGGCAGGAAGTAAGAAGGCTGATGCACCTGCTAATATCCCATTGAGTAGCGAAGTGCCGGCAAGAGAGCTCACCGTGTTGGGAAAAACAGATTTCCGCAACCATGTTGAAGAGTTTGGTATCAAGTTGGATGACCGCAAGCGTCATATTTACATCATTGGTAAGTCTGGTGCCGGTAAGTCAACGCTTCTTGAGAACATGATTATCGATGACGTCTTCGAAGACCGGGGAGTGATTGTCGTTGACCCGCACGGCGAACTTGCTGACAAGGTGGTTGATGCCGTGCCGGAGCACCGGATAAAAGATGTGATTCTCTTTGACCCATCTGATGTCGATTTCCCAATCGCCTTTAACGTGCTCGATATCTCAAGCCCTGACCAGCGGGGGAATATTGCCTCTGGATTTGTCGGTGCCCTGAAGAAGATTTTCGGTAATTCCTGGGGTCCCCGTTTGGAATATATCTTGCGGAACGCAACCCTGGCCCTGTTGGAAACAGAAAACCCAACCATGTTGGGCATTCCACGTATCCTTACTGACCCTGGTTTTAGAAACTGGGTTATACCGCAGATTACCGATCCCGTTGTACTCGATTTCTGGAAGAATGAGTGGGCGGCCAAGGAACAGAAGCAACAGGTTGAGGAAATGGGTTCTATCCTCAACAAAGTAGGGCAGTTCCTTTCCAGTAGCCTAATCCGGAATATTGTTGGGCAACCAAAGTCGGCTTTTGATATCCGTCAGATCATGGATGAACAGAAAATACTGATCGTGAACCTGTCCAAAGGAAAAATCGGGGAGGATAATTCGGCCCTGTTGGGTACGATGATGATTACCCGGGTACAGCTGGCTGCGATGAGCCGTGCAGACACTTCCTTCGATAAACGCCCGGACTGTTTCCTTTACGTTGACGAGTTCCAAAACTTTGCCACTGATTCATTTGCCACAATCCTTTCCGAAGCCCGCAAGTATAACCTGGGTTTGACTATCGCGCACCAATATATTGAGCAAATGGCTGATGAAGTACGGGAAGCCGTCTTTGGTAACGTTGGCAGCATCATTTGTTTCCGTGTCGGCTCAAAGGATGCAGAAGCCTTGGCGCGTGAATTTGCCCCAGTTTTTGGTCCTGATGACATGGTTAACCTGCAGATGGCCCGGGTTTATATAAAGCTGTTAGTGGATGGCGTGGCCTCCCAAGCTTTTTCAGCAATGACGTTGCCCCCGAAGGTCTTGGAAGAAAGCTATCGTGACAGGGTAGTGATGTTTACCCGACAACATTATGCTAAGCCGCGTGAGGCTGTGGTAGATATTATCGATGAAACAGCCGGGTATAAGCGCCGACGGGAGGCAGAGGAGGCTAATAAGAAGGCAGCCACTATCTTGGCGCAGCCTTCAACCTTACCATCCGCACAAAAGCCGAACATACAACCTGCAGCCCCTAAGCCTGCGGTAATTCTTGACGCTCCTTTCCAAGCACCCGCGCAAACACCAAGGCCAGTTTCCCAACCTGTTGTACAGGAGAAAAGTGAGCCTTCTCGAGAAGAGCCAGAAATTATTACGAAAGTCCAACCTCCCCAAGAAGAGGGGAGTGAGAAAAGAATCCTTCGTGAAAAACCACTCAAAGTAATGGACGGATGGGCGTATAAGGAAGTTTCCCAGCGGGGAGGCAACCGGTGGTATATTGGGGAAAGGGAAGAGGAAGTTTTAGAGCGTCGCGCAGCAAAGGCAGCAGAAAAATTGGCAATGGGCGAAAATGAGGAAGGGAACACTGCCCTGCCAGTCGTGTTAACTGAATCCCCCGTGTTACCTACCCTGACCGAACAGAAATCGAACGAAGACTTGCCACTTATTATGCCAGACCACACACAATTACCAGTGGTACAGGCGGTAGGCAAAGCAGCAGGAGACGATGGCATATCCCTTCGGGAAGGCGAACGAATAGAGTTATAAATAGGCTTTCAGAGCTTATTTTAATCGACGGTTAAATTGTATTACTCTACCTAAGTACCGTGGCTAAAATGCCTGCTATTACTTCCTCGAAGATACATTCGAAGACATTATAATATACCTTGGCTACTAAATTTCGGCAGGTGTTTTATAGGCCAAAAATTCTTTTTACCTCGCTAATTGTTTCATCCAAATCACTGTTCACAATTATGGGTAATCCCTGCTTCTTAGCGAGCGCCAGTTCCTTTTTGGCCCCTCCTACGCGTATGTCCTGTTCAGCACCTACTGTTCCCCGTAGCTCAAGCCGTAGACGCTGTTCCACTTCACTTGGGGCTGTGATATAGACAACTTTTGTCTCGGGAATAAGGGCACGAATTTGGTCGATACCATGGTTGTTAACCTCGAAAAGAACGTTTCTTCCAGCTGTAAGCGCATGTTCTACCGACAGCGTGAGACTGCCGTAGTAGTCATCTCCCCACACTTTAGTATGCTCTAAAAGCTGATTTGTCTCGACAAGCCAGTCAAAGATCTCCTGGTTTACAAAGAAGTAATGGTCAGCAAACCGATCCCCTGGCCGGGGTTTACGGGTAGTGACTGACACCGGACGGATGAAAAAGCCGGGATATTCTTCTATCAGCTTATTGCACACTGTTCCCTTACCGCTTCCTGAGATGCCCGCGACGATAAAGACATTTCCCCTTTTCATAGGAGTTAGTGTTTTTTAGGTGGGTTCTTCTTGTCAACCCAATTTTGCCAGGTTACCAACAGAGGTGAAGCATTAAAGATTGAAGAGTAGGTTCCGATAGCTACGCCCAGGGTCAGTGCCAAGATGAAATTACGGATACTTTCCCCTCCTAGCAGCAGGAGGGCGGTAAGGACAATAAGAACGGTCATCGAAGTGTTGATTGAGCGGGCCAGGGTCTGATTCAAACTGGCATTAGTGACCTCCTCGAAGGTAGAATTCTTGTTACGCCGGAGATTCTCTCGGATACGGTCAAACACGACAATAGTGTCATTTACGGAGAAGCCAAGGATAGTCAAGAGTGCAGTAATAAAGAGGGAGTCAACTTGGACATCTGGGAAGAAGTGCCCAATAATCGAGTACGCGCCCGCAACAAACAAGAGGTCATGGGCAAGGGCTAAGATAGTTGTTACTGCAAAGCGCCAGGAGTTAGCGGGGCGTGGCACGGCCCGGAAGGAAAAAGCAATGAAGAAAATGATCGCGAGCGAGGTAATAATAACCGCTGTCACTGCTTTGTTCGTTGTATCTTTGGCTACCGACCCCCCGATGTTTTGGAAGCTGTTATCGGCAGTATTTGTGCTCAAGGGGCTGATCTTGTTGAAAGCACTCTCGATAGCGGTCGCAGATGTGTGGGGATCCTGCCCGTCGCGGTTGGCAAATTGGACGATGACCCCTTTGTCACCGGTATTTTGTACGGTTACATCATCAAGCTTGAGGGTATCGACAGCGCTACGGAGCTGGTCAATGGGCGGACGGGTGGTTGCAAAAGTAACCTGCTCTTCGGTCCCACCTTTAAAGTCGATACCAACATTGAGGTGCCAAACAAAAAGCGAAATAATCCCTGGAAGAATAAGCAGCGCAGAAACGATGTACCAGCGCTTTCGGTTGCCAACGATATTGAATGAAGTAGTGCGCATAGGGCGGAATTAAAGGTGCAAGAACTTCTGAAGTTTGCTGCCGGCTACCAATAGCATCCAATTACGGGTTACCGTGATGGCCGAGAAAAGGCTGAGTAATGTACCAATAATCAATACAAGGGCGAAGCCTCGCACGGAGCCACTGGCAAAAATAAAGATAACAGTAGCGGAAATTAAACCTGCAATGTGGGAGTCGCGGATACTCGTCCAAGCGCGGCGGAATGATTCCATTACGGCCACGGGCACTGGCTTTCCCGTTCGGAGCTCTTCTTTAAGGCGCTCAAATGTCAGGACATTTGTGTCTACTGCGATACCAATTGAGATGATAAAACCAGCAATACCTGCCAGAGTCAGGGTGACGTGGAAAAGCTTAAAGACGGCGATGTTCAAGGCGCTATAGACAATAAGCGCAATGCTCGCCAGAATCCCGCAGAAGCGATAATACGTGATCATGAAAATAAGGATCAGGAGAATACCAATTACCCCGGCCAATACACTTGAACTGATAGCATCAGCACCTAGGCTGGCCCCGACTGTTTGTTCTTGTACGAGGGTAACGGGCACAGGTAAAGCACCGCTCTTGAGCTGGAGGGCGAAATTACGGGCCTGATCGGCCGTAAAATTACCAGTAATAACCGCCTTGCCATCAGTAATTGCCTGTTGGACAACGGGACTGGAAATCAGGTTGCCATCAAGATAGATGCTGATAGGCTTGCCGATATTTGCCGACGTGGCTTGGCTGAATTTGGTAGTGCCATCACTCGTCAGCTGCATATCAACTTCCCACTGGTTGGTGTTGCTCAGCCCAGAAGTTGTCGCTGCTTGAGAAGGCTGGGCTGTCGTCTGATCCGGGATAATGTCACTTCCTTCAAGGACAACGGCTCCTGTTTCATCTTTGAATTCCAGCTTGGCGGTAGCGCCAAGGATTTGTTTGGCAGTATCTACATCGGTGACACCTGGCAGGTCTACAATGATACTTGGCTTGCCATCAGTGCTGCTAATACGGATATCTGGCTCAGTGACACCGAGGGTGTTGACACGGTTGTCAAAGACATCGCGTACCCCGTTCATAGCGTCACTGACGCTGCCAGTCACCTTGGATGTATCTGCTTCGTAAACAAGATGGACACCACCCTTCAAATCAAGGCCAAGCCGTGGGGCGATATCAGATGCAATATAAGGTATGGAAGTCGTCTTTGGCCAGGCAGTATAGAGCGCAGCGGCAGCCAGGAGAAGGATGAGGCAAAAAGTTATCCACAGTCGTTGACGCATAGCGGTTAGTGCTTATCGGAGTAATCTTTTAGAATGGGGTATGGTAACAGCTTACCCTGTTTTGTCATTTCATGGAATACGGTATCTTCAAGCATGCAAAAACCAGGAGGGATAAACTGAAAAAGTTTTGGTTCCATGATATAAATTCCGCTTAGTTCGGTGAGTGACCGCGTGGCGATCGTTACAATGGGGCCGTGTTCACGGTGGAATTTCACTAAGTTTTTTATATCAACCTCAACTGGCCGATCAATATTGGCGACGAGAAAAGTATGTTTTAGTTGGCTCTTGAGCTGAAGGAGTGCCCCACCCGTCCCCAGTTCGGTCTGCAGGTAGGTAATGTGTAGGCCGTATTCCTCACCGGTGCCTAGCCGTTGCTTGATTTGCTCTCCCAGGTAACCAACGGCAATGGTGACTTCATAGATGCCGTTTTCAGTGAAGGTCCGCAGGATATGCTGTATGGCAGGAATCCTCTTTAGCGCTTGGTCTCCCCCAGCTAGAATAACCGCGTATCGGACCTGAGTAATGTGCAGGCTCTCTGTCACCAGTGTCTCAATGGCGTGTGAACGGTTCCGGATACGCACACCATCAACTGTCTCATCAATGAGTGTAGCGATGTCCCTCGTGAGAGAAATGGTAACGCGGACGCGTCCTGGTTGGGTATTGTGCATATTACAATAAAAAAAGAGGCGTTGCTCCTCTCTACCAGAGTACCGTGCCAGGGAATGTCTGTAAAGGCTAATACCTAAAAATGTACTCGGCAAAAAATTGTCCGGGCTGAATCTTTTAGGCGTCTTAGGGCATCTATCCCTTTCGCGGCACTTTCACCCCAGCTTCCCTGGCCTCAGACAATCCAATCGCAACAGCCTGTTTGGGATTTCTTACCTTGACATGACTTTTCCCACTTTCAAGCTTT
>Ga0207070_1141_pt1 | contig 17711 bp, 19 predicted proteins | sample Alteio_BWMinHeat_92_FD_153591 | JGI IMG/M metagenome (GOLD analysis project Ga0207070, IMG submission 153591) | Enriched cells from forest soil in Barre Woods Harvard Forest LTER site, Petersham, Massachusetts, United States -... | ecosystem: Environmental > Terrestrial > Soil > Temperate forest >...
TACAAACTTTTAGGCCGCGAGAATAGAACTCCCTAAAAACCAGCGCTTAGCTTTAGGTTATACCGACTCGTACCATAGGCACTCAGGTACTCGGCACCAAGACGAATAAGAAGCAACTTAAACTCAACTCCCACCAAAAAACGAGCTGAAGAAGGAGTCGAATTTGCCGTTTGAGCCGCAGTAAAGGCCGGCGCAAAAACATTTGCCGTCGTCGAGCCCGTTACCCCGAGATTGGCGCTTGCAGATTCAAATCCAACGCCAGCATATGGTTCGAAAAAAATCAAATCTTTACCAACCATCAGATCACCACCAAGAAGTGTATTATCAAAATTAACTGTCGCGTTCACAGGAAGATTCCCGGTACTCGCATTATTGATCACCTGCGAGAAATTAAATTGGGTTTTTGTATAGTGAGCCTTTACCGAGACACTCACTGGAAAATCCAATACTTTATACTGAACCGCGCCGCCAACCTGTTGAAAGTTCAAATTACTAACGGTGGTTTGAGGAAGAAAAACCAATTCAAAACTGAGGCCCATTGGGATTGAGACGGCAGCCAAGACTCCTGCCCCTGGTAATTGCGGGATATTCTGGGTCGAGTCGACCTTTTGTACCAGACTATTCACATTCGGAGTCGATGTCAGACTCCCCAACAGACCGACCTCAAATCCAAAAATACTCCCCCGTCCACTGGCACCCGACACCGAAGAGTAACTCGAATATGCGGAAAGGTCTTTCATAAGCGAATTAAAATCATCAGAGCTGAGATTGGTGAATTGCAATGAAGACGCCAAGGCAGTGTTGCCGCTCAGGCACAAGATCAGCAATGTCGATGCTAAGGTCAAAAGTTGTTTTTTCATGGATGAGCCCCCCGTGTTTAAAAAGTCTATTACAAACTTAAGATGTCCGTCAAAATTAGATTTTGCACTACGCAGTCCGACGCAGTTATCCCTAATTGTTGCTAAAAATCATAACTGACTTTTAAGATAACACTATTATCGGTAACGATAGTTGAATTCTGATTGCTGTAGCCTAAGCCAATTCGCCAATCGCCGAGTGTGTCGCCTATTTCAATTTTGCTGATCCAAGAATTGCTTTGATCAGCTGCCATGATTGAATAGTCTTCGCTTAAGACGAGATCCCAAGAATCTAAAAAATAAAAAGTCGTTTTTAAAAGAGCATCAAAATCTGCCAAACCCGAAACTGTCGAACCAAAAGAGGCTCGTGAAACAGAAATGCGAGGTGAATTTAAAAGATTGAGATAATCGGTTACATTGCGATTATATTTAAAAAAGGTGACGGCAGGTTTAATAGAAACCCATTCTGCCGGCTTAATCTTGCTTTCAAGTTGCACGGAGTTTTGGGTGATTTCATTTATTCCCGTCGTCGGGCGTTTGACTTTGGAACCTTTGGCCGGCTGATTCGGCGTAAATGTCTCCACATTACGATTTGACGAGACCGTGACCTTAAATCCGACTGACGGCGCAAAACTTGAGTCGTCGTTCTCACTTTGCTTCGCACTTGCGCGAGCAGCTGGTTTAACACGCTTATGGGTATAACCAAGGTAGAGACTGGGGCCATAAACCACTAAGTTTTCATCTGGTGTATTTGCAAAATTATACCCCCCACCGATCTCAAAACGTTTCGCTGACTCATATCCAACGGACCCATTCACAGTATTGGATTTTTCAGTAATGGCGTTGCCACTAGCATCCGTCGATTTTAAATTCGAATATGTATAGCTTAAGTCCCAGGGATATTTTTCGGATGATTCATCTGGGCCTTTGATTTCGTCGTCGGCCGAGATCGTCTCTGAGACCGTGGTCGAACCGACCTCTGTTTCAGAGGCAACAGTCCCCGCGAACGCGCTTTTCTCAATGGTGAAGACGACAATGACGATATGAGCGACTGCAAAAGATATACGTTTTAAAAACATCTAGATCCGCCAAGACAAAATGTTGATTGACGGTCTCTAGCTTATCTCAATTTTAGGCTTCAGGAATATGGCCAAAGGTCTAGAAATTAAACTTGGCAGTCGTAACTGACGACGACGTTTACGTTGGCAGGAATGGGGCTGCTTAAGTGAATTGTCGGCTGATTCGGGTCAAGAGTTGCCGGAATACTCGCAGCCGCACTTCCATCATTTTTATTGGTGAATTGTAATTGATAAGCACTATTATAGGGCTGGCAAGCGAGTTTGAAGCTGGAGACCTGTTCTGCGGCCGGGATCGCTGCGGCGATAGCACCGAGCTCTGCTGCGTAGTCAGGAGCACAAATGCTACCCAAAACTCCAGCGGTCTGATTCACCAGCTGCGCATAGATATTTGCATAGTGTCCGAAAAGATTGGGATTACCATTTCGACCATTGCGTGCATTATAGCAAGCGGAATCGCCAGGTTTAATAACCAAGGCACTCACCGTAAGTGTATTCGACGGAAAATGGCTAGCAAAGTTTGAAACCAAAGTCGAAGGCAAATCGTTCGAACCCTGTGGATAACCATAGGGTGCTAAGTCCTGAGTGTTTCTTTCATCATCATCTGAGATGATCACAAAAGTCGTTGGTACATTTGCGCGCAAGAAAGCATTATAATTTGCACCCACGAATAAGTTCGCCGCATAGATCGCACGTGGATCCTGCGATGGACACTGACTATCTTGATAGTTGCTTGCAACGCAATTTGCGGTTTCTGGCCTTTGAATATTCGACCCAAAAACACCCTGTGGATTGGGAGTTTGCGAAGTGATGAAAAAGTCCCCGGTACTAAACTGAATGAGTTTTCCATCTTGAAGCGCGCCGTTTGAGTTGACTGCCGAAGGAAAATTGCCGGGAGTATCAGACGCAAGACTTGAAACATCGGTCGTCGTAATCGCGATGCGATAGTCGATACCAGACAGGCCCTGAATAAAACTCGAAAAACGTGAGGCAATACTCGCCTGCACATCTGAAACCGAACCGCCGTTATCAACAATAAATAAAATATCTGCTTTTGCGGGTCCACTCGTTATCGTATCTTGGTGATGTTGCAGGCAAAGCCCATTTGAACAAGAAACTGGATTTACGATATTGGGCCCAGAATTTTGAGCCGGTGGCTGTTCCTTTGCAAACTGAACAGGAGAACACGAGACGAAATCCGTGAGGATCAAAACTGCGAATGTAAGAATCAAGATAGAGTATGCTTTTTTCATGTGTATCCACCCAACTCAAATAAATACAAAGGGGATGCCATTTTAAATGATGGTGGGCAGGAATATAGATTAATTAAGACGGTAAATTCTTCAAAAGAGTGACGTTTTTTGGTAAAGCTTAACTTTCGGTGCCGTTTTCTGTCGCTTTTTTGTTCTGCGTCGCCAGTTTTTCGATGCGCCTTTGATACATATCTTTAAGATCCTTAATCTCTTTTTGATAATTCATGTCTTGTTTGGTGATTGTGTCTTCGCTACGAGCCTTGATGTCTCTTAAGGCACGCTCATGCTGATCTTGAATTTTTTGAAGCTCATCTTTATGGAGCTCGTTGACACTCATCATTTCTTCGCGATGCTTTTTGTTTTGCTCTACTTCTCGCTCAGAATATGTGTCCTGGAGTTTACGAATGGTGTCCGTTGCATTCCCATCGCGTGCAACATTAGTTCCTGATCCAACTCCTGTTCCACTCGATTTTACACTTGTCATATCTTTGCCTCCCCATTCGATTATTTTTTTATTCCGGAGAATAAACCTGGGAATTATTTCTCCCCTTATTTTTTGCAACGTACATCGCCTGATCTGCCCTTGAGACAAGTTCAGACATTGTCAAACACACAGCAGGGTAGCTGGCCGCGCCGATACTTGCCGTCACCTTTAAAGTTTGTTCGCCGTGCTTCAGTGGCAAAGATTCGATCTTTTTTCGAATTCGCTCGGCTGTCACCAAGCTACTTTTGAGATTTGCCTCAGGTAGGATCACCACGAATTCTTCGCCGCCATATCTCGACACGATGTCCGTGTCGCGACAAGATTTCTTAATCGCTTGGGCAACCTGTTTCAACACGATATCTCCAAATGCATGGCCATAATTATCATTGAACTTTTTAAAATAATCGACATCGATCATCAGTACAGAAAGTTCAGTTTGCCCCTGCTTTGCCTTTTTAAATTCATGCAGGAGCTTTTCTTGAAAATATCGTAGATTATAAATTCCGGTCAAAGCGTCGAGCATCGACTCGTTATAAAGACGATTATTATCAATCGCCAAAAGAAGCTGATTTGCAATCCCGAAGAGCAGGCTTAAATCATCATCATCTCCCTGCCAAGCTTGTTTAGAATCAAGCAGAACTAAATAGCCCGCTTCGTCTTTATGCAAAAGCGGCACAAATAAATAATTTGAGTAATCAACTGAAAAACACTCGCTGACAAATTTTTCGAGTTCGGGATTGTCGCCTTTTTTCAAAAACTTCGGTTCACCTTGGGCCAGAACCCTAAGATAAAAATCCTTTATCCATGTCTGGCTCCTAAGGCGAGGCGTGCTGATCAGCGCCACGGTGTTCTCGCGAACAAGTACCGTTTGCGCAAAGCTTGTCTCGCGATCGACTTTTCCAATCATTGAATGTGAAAATGCAAAGGCATCTTCTAATTTAGTTAATATCAAATTCAAAATATCATTGAGCTCTCTGAAAAAATTAATCCCTTGGGCCAGCTCGAACATCAGGGATGTCTCAAAAAGTTTACGATCAAGTTTTTTAATGAATTCTTCTTTTTCGCGAAGCTGTTTTATATATTTTTTCTGTAGCTTTTCTTCAAGGGTCACATCATGAATATACATCAACCAGAGTTGATTCTTAAAAATATGGGAGCCTACGATTTGCCCGTTGAGCATATGGCCCGAAAGCGGCTGAATGGTTACCTGCACGGTTGCTACTGAGCCTATACGAGGTGTCAGAGTCACTTCACGATAAGGAGTCGCATCGACAATTTCTTTGAGCTCGAGATCTAAAACGTCGGGTTTAAAGCTAAGTATCGACGATAGCTCTTTCTTGCGAATTCGATTCGAATGCAGCCCGCACATTTGTTGAACTGCTGGGTTGGTGTAAAGGACTTTTTTTTCTTCATCGACAATGATTACCCCGTTTACCAAACTATCAAAAAGCCTTAAGTCAAAGGCACTTTCATGTTTGCTTGCTACGGGCTCAATTTTCGAAATGGATTTCAAGGATCGTTGTGACATCCTTCTATTTTGCCCCAGTGAGACACGAAGAGACTACTGTAATTTAGCGAATTTCAATGATCCGGACCAAAGATCCTAATAGGTCTGGCAGACGCGTGAAAAAGGGTCCCTTTTTCACGCGTCTGCTAGTCAATCTTTGGTACAGTGATCATCCGCGCGTAAATTCCCGACTTAAGTATATTGGCTTGGTCACTCAGGCCGTTAAAACTTTCGGCGAGTCTGCGAAAAATTTTTGAGTTTTCAAAAGACACCTGCATTTTTATCTTTAAAAACTCTTCAAGACTATCACCAAAGTATCGCTCTAAAAACTGCATCACACGTTCTTCTTCTTTTGGATAAATCTCGAGGCGATAGGGTTTCGAGACTTTCGCAATGAGCGCGGTTTTTTCGATCGCTGTTGGTAGACCGCCCAGCTCGTCGACCAGACCAATTTCCTTCGCCTTAAGACCGGACCAAACGCGACCTTCAGCAATTTCAGCAACTTCTTTAATATCCTTGAAGTTTCGACCTGCTCTTACGACCTCCAAAAATCGCGCGTAAACTCTTTCAACACTTGATTGAATAAATTTTGTTTCTTCTTCTGACATGAGACGATTCGAATTTCCAATGTCAGCAAATCGGTGCGTGTTCACGGCATCAAAGCTAATTCCTAACTTATTTTTAAAAAACTTCTCAGTGTTTGCCATGATTCCAAAAACCCCAATTGAACCCGTAATGGTCGTGGGCTCGGCAAAAATATATCTGGAAGCCGCGGCAATGTAATAGCCTCCGCTTGCAGCCACATCGCCCATCGAAACCACGACTGGAGTCTTTTTATCGACCTTTTCAACCTCACGCCAAATGACGTCTGCGGCCAAGGCATCTCCGCCTGGGCTGTTAATCCGTAAGACAATCGCTTTAACATCCTTATCTTGAGATGCATCTTCGAGATCATCGACGACCGACTCTGAACCTATGGTCCCTTTACCGCTCTCGCCACTTGTGATCTCACCTTCTGCAAAAATCAATGCGATTTTATTTTTATTTTTTTTGGCAGAAGCACTTTTTTGTAATTGATCCCTCAGTAAACGTATTGGACCGACAACGTTCAATTCGTGATCTTTACCAACGGTTTTAGCCTTCATTAAATCAAGAACTTCATCCTCAAAGGCCAGCTGATGAATGAGTCCAAGATCCTTGGCAGACTTTGCCGAACTCACTTGCAAATCGTTTACGGCTTTATCAATTTGTTCAGGTGGTTTTTGAGCCACCGCCGAAATTTGTTTGCGTGCCTCAGACCAGATATCATTTAGTAAGGCCTGATTTTGAGCCCGATTCTCGACGCTCATTTTATCTAAAATCAGTGGCTCGATCGCGGCCTTAAATCTTCCAACTCGAAAGATTTTTGGCTGCACTTCTAACTTATCGAGCAGACCTTTCAAAAACATTTCACTCAGCGATAATCCGTTGAATTCGACTTCACCATTTGGCTCAATAAATATTTTGTCTGCCGCTGTTGCCAGAAAATAGCTTTTTTCTGAATAAGAATCGGCGTAAGCATAAATAAATTTCTTACTCTTTGCGAAGTCTTCTAAAGACCAATGCAGCGACTGGAGATCCGCCCAACCGGCTTCAAATGACCGTATATCAAGATAAATTCCCTTAATACGTGGATCATTTTTAGCGGCAGCAATTGCCTCATTGAGTTCAAATAAACCCATCCCACGATCACGTGAGCTTAAAAAGCTTTCGATGTCGATCCCTTGAAGCTTATCGTGCATGTGACCTTTGATCTTTAAGTGTAAGATTGAGTTGTTCAAGATTGGCTCATTGACCGATTGAATATTATGACTCATCAAATTCACAATCACGATAATAAAAATAACAAATGCCATCCAGCCTAAGAACGTGCCGATGGCTCGAGCTAAAACAGACTTAATAAAATTCTTCATAGATGTTTCTCCACTGCTTCTGCCTGCTCCTGTCGTCGACCTCTTATAAGTTCAAAAACAGCAGGCAGAACCGAAATGACGATGATCGCCAAAATAACAAACTGAAAATTGGTTTTAATAGCAGGAATATTTCCGAAAAAATAACCCATAATTAAAAATGAGAATACCCAAATATAGGCCGCCAAGACACTATAAGCGAAAAACTTTGAAAATTTCATTTGTCCCACTCCGGCAACAAAGGGCGCATAGGTTCGAACAATTGGAACAAAGCGCGCAAAACAGATGGTCTTACCGCCATGACGATTATAAAAGGCTTGCGTCTTATAAAGATGTTTTTTGTTTATAAGTCCGGAATCGCGATCCAAATACTTGCGACCAAAAAACTTACCAAAGTTATAATTTAAAAAGTCGCCAGTCAAAGCCGCCAAAGGCAGCAGCGCCATCAAAAACGAGATTTTGAGATTTGAATGTTCAGCGACAGACAAAGTACCAAGCGCAAATAAAAGAGAGTCCCCTGGCAAAAAAGGCAGAATCACCAAACCCGTTTCACAAAATATAATTGCAAAAATAAAAACATAGACAAGTGGCCCCATTGAAACAGACCATGCCCCAATGACCTCGGGCATATTATGAAAAAAATGAATCAAACTTGAAATCAAGTGCGCCCCCTCCGTTTTGGCTTTCGCTTTGAAACTGCCCCTCACTTTAAAACAAAATTAGAGCAAGTGCGACTAAGTATTTACCGGGCTCTCATTTATTTGGCTAGTAGCTCAAAGCCGCGGCATCCAGCAAAAGTAGAGATACCTTAAACTACGAGCACTCTATTTAAGATTGGCTCAGGGCCAACCGATAAGGATCTGCGGCAAAGTGAGGTACTGAAATAAAGATTTGTATCACTTTGAGACCAAATAAGTGACAATTTCTCGAATTTGCTATAGGACATGTAGGTCGACGAGGCTTAATAAGGAGCTAATATGGGCGAATTTAGCATTATGCATATTTTGGTGGTGGCGATTATATTATTGGTCTTTTTTGGTCCAAGTCGGCTTCCGGGTTTAGGGCAATCAATTGGTAAGGCTATCCGTGGCTTTAAAGATGGCCTCAGCGAAACACAAAACGATGTTCAACCCCCGACATCCACTGCGCCTCCTCAGGCTCCCCGCCAGATTCCTCCTGTTGAAGAGGCTTCAACAGAAGCTTCTTCAATAAAGTCTGAAAAATACAAGAGCTAGTAGACCGTCTAGGCTCTGTCGCGGCCCAGAGCATCAGGAAAAAATTTTCTTGTATTCGATTTTGAGGATTTCGAGCTCTTCATCGCCTTTCGGCGTCTTCACACTCACCACATCGCCGACCCGAGCTTGCAGCAGAGCCTTACCAATTGGCGAATTCCAACTGATGCAAAAGTTCTTTGCATCGCTTTCGTCGATACCGACAATTTTGTAAGTCTTTTGTTCGTGATTTTCATCACAAACTTGAACACTGGCACCAAATAGTACTTTGTCAGACTGTTGCTTTTCAGGGGCAACAATTTCTGAAATATCGAGTCGCCGCTGTAAAAATCGGACACGTCGATCGATTTCTCGAAGACGGCGTTTTCCATATATATAATCGGCATTTTCTGAGCGGTCACCGTTACTCGCCGCCCAAGCAACGGTTTCAACAAGCTTTGGGCGCTCTTTAGAGAGCAATTGTTCAAGTTCATCTTTTAACTTTTGCGCGCCAAACGGAGTAATATAATTTTTAACAAGTTTGGCGCCTTCATTCTCAACACCTGTTCTCTCGCCAGAGTCTGGGAGTTCATCATCTAAAATGTCGTCCTCGTCGGCGCCGTCTTCATTTGCTTCTTTATTTATAAAGGCTTTACTCATTTTGGTCCCTTCTGAAAGCGGAAAACTCAACTTATCCCCTTTCAGGCCGTCCGGCAACTATGCCGCGACCGGAAAGAACGAGCAAGCGGCAAGAGGAATTTACCGGACACAGGCTCAGAAAAAATCAACTTAAAGCATTTGCCGAACGAAAGCATTGGGGTCTATTATTGTTGTTATGCGTACCTTAGATGCCAATGAGACCGAAAAAGTTGAATCTTGGCTAGACCGAGTAGAACTATTTTTGATGGAGTTGCAGGCCACTGATCGCGCTCAAATTATTCTGGATTTGAACCAGCAGATTCAAGCGCAAGTCATCGCTTCAAGTGATATTCGTATCGATGAGCTTTTAAAAAAGATGGGCGAGCCTGTTCAAGTGGCTAATCGGGTACGAATGGAGCGGGGTCTTAAGCCCCGAGCGAGAATCGCTAAGCCACGAACCATGAATCATTTTTTGATTTTATCAATTTTAGGGGTTTTGTTTTTATTGACGACGTGTACGCTTTCCCTTCCTTTTGTGGTGCCTTGGGGGCTTAATCGCCTGGTCATGAAACTCGGCCAGCCGCCTGAAAGCTTTCGTTATTTCAGTCACGGCTTTCGCAGCTGGGACTCTTCTCCTGGCGAAGCTCCAGAAACAAACGAAGATGAGGAGGCGGATGAAACCGAAGCCCCGCAGGCAAATATCGACGATCCTCCTAAGACTGGGATGACGGGCGGCCAAGAAAATATCAATGGAAGTTTTCAAAGCGAGGGCATGAATTCGATTCTCATTCGCGCCAAGAATATTAAACTTGTTGTAGGACCGACGAAGAATACAGCGATTGAATATGATTGCAAAATCTCAAATTTGGCCTTTGCACGGCCCTTTATCCGAAAGTCTCCATCGGGAAAGGTGACTTTGGCGCTCGATCAAGTTTCTGATAGCGCGGTTTGTGAGCTCAAAGTTCCCGCCCTCATCAGCCTTGATATTCAAGTCAACAGTGGCGAAATAAGACTTCAACAGATGAATCAGGATGTCTCTGTTGCAGCAGGTGAAGCTGAACTGTATTTTTCATCAAGCGATCAAAGCCGATATGAAATTGAGGCCAAGACTCAAAAAGGTGAAGTGAAAGCTTTGACCGAATTTGAAAAAAAACAGATGTCTTTCACTGGCGCAAAAAAACATAAGGCCATTTTCAATATCGACTCTGGCAACATACACTTCGAAACAAAATAAATTCAGCTGCTAATCTGCTTCTTCGAGTGATTCAAGATTCGGGTCCCAAGTCAATCGATGCATGACCTTTGACGTCACTGGTTTTTCAATGCCTTGAAGGCTCACTGACTTTAATAAAAAATCTAAGCGTTTTTTTGTTTCATTCTTTTCAATCGTCAAATCTGAACGCAAATAAGTGAGTCCCGAGACGTAGCTTTCATCGGATTCAGGAAAAAAGGACAGATTTTCTTTTTTGTCGTAAGCGACAAATGAATAAATTTTTCTTAAATTTGTATCTTTCAAAAGGTAAATTGAACTATCAACCCAGTTTCGGATGATGGTATCTCCTGCGCAACTATCACCTTTCATCTTTCTTTCAAGGCTGAAAAAAACTTGTTCTTTTTTTGTCTTCCAAAAAAGATATTTACCGGCATAACCCACGATGTGGTCTCCATCGCAAGCGTCTTCTGAAAAGTATTGATCGAGCAAAGCTGCTTTTTTTTGTCCGTCAAAAATGACAAATGCAGCGTCATAAATTTGCGCGACTGAATCCTCCTCACCATTTTCTGGGTCGTTGGTCCACTTTGCTTTGAAATGTCCGCGCACATAAAACAAATGAACCAAAGGGGGATTCTTAGTATTCAATAAAGAAATATTTGCATGTTGACTGGAGTCAATTTTAAAACTCAATTGGGCTGATTCTGGAATAATTTGATTTTTCTGAGACTCAAAGCCGCGAGCAAGACTGGACGTTTCTAAAAAGCTTGAAACTCCTGGCGGCGTTTCAGTTTTTGCATAAGCCATTTGCAACCCGACATCGGCCAAGATGATGACGACCAATCCAAACCGCAGCCAAGGCCTATACCTTCGCATAAAAAGACGAACCTTCTGATGAGTTTTGAGAGCAAGTGGCTTCACTGGAGATATTTTGGCACTTGTTACGTGAACAGGCACCAAAAAAAGCGAGGCGCGAGGCGCTAGCCCTAAGAGCCCTATCCCGTTTTTCAAAATCTCAAGGCCGAGAGGGGGTGTTAGGACAGGCTCTAAAAGTCCAGTCCAGAAGAGCTCATACGGACTATGCATGGTGAAGGCTTGAGGCGAAAATAAATTATGTCATTCAAAATAATTCTCGCTCTCAGCTTGTCTTGCATGCATATTTTTCTTTGCCAAACGGCGAAGGCGGCGATCCAAAGCCCCTTGTCGATTATGATCGATCCAGGACATGGAGGCGCCGACCATGGTGCAACTCGCGAAGAAATACGAGAGTCACAGCTCTGTTTGCAGATCAGTCGGTACCTGAGTGAGATGTTAAAGAAAAACCTAAACTTTAAAGTTACTCTCACTCGAACTTCAGACGAACAAATGAGTTTGAGCGAACGAGTTCTCTTGGCCAAAGAAAATAAGGTTGATGTTTTTTTAAGTATTCATGCCAATGCTTCTGAAGATCCGAAGGCCTACGGCCTAGAGCTGTATTTTCAAAATCAAATGGCGCCCGACGAAGAAAGTCGCTTTTTGGCAAATATTGAAAACCAAAATGCCCTTAATAAAAATAAAGATAGTACTTTAGCTTCAGAAAAAATCACCAGTCAAAGTGATATTGACGGCATCGTGGAAGATCTTAAACGTAATCACAGGATCTCAGAGAGTTTTGAATTGAGTCGTCATCTCTTTCAAGCACTTCCTCGATCATCCTTTGGAAAAATTAAAAATCATGCTCTGAGACAAGCACCATTTTATGTCATATCGCAAACCAATATACCGGCGGTGCTCGTCGAGGTTGGTTACATTTCAAGCCAAAATGATAAAAGTAAACTCATCAGTCCTGAGTATCAAAGAAAAATCGCCATCTCGCTCTATGAAGGCTTAGTTAAACACAAAGAATATCTAGACAAACAGCATGCAAAAAGCCTAGATTAAGGCATGCGAATAGACCAAAGAAGATCCGATCAGTTGAGAAACGTCAAACTTTCTCCCGATATCACTCGATATGCCGAAGGCTCTGTGCAAGTTGAATTTGGTCATACAAAGGTTTTATGCACGGCAAGCGTCGATCAGAGTATTCCGAAATGGTTAGCAGGATCGGGCAAAGGCTGGATCACAGCTGAATATGGAATGCTCCCCAGATCGACTCATACCCGAATGAATCGCGATAAAATTGCAAGTGGTGGCAGAACTCAAGAAATTTCAAGATTGATTGCTCGTTCTTTAAGGGCTTCTGTCGATTTGAAGCTCATCGGCGAAAGGCAAATCTTAGTTGATTGTGATGTGATCCAAGCCGACGGTGGCACCCGCACCGCTGCGATCACAGGCGGTTTTGTGGCCTTGGCCTTGGCGTTACAAAAGTTAAAACATGCCGGACTGATTAGTCAGTTGCCGCTCAAAGACTATGTTGCCGGAATTAGTGTCGGTTTAAAAAATGGTGAAGCGCTTTTAGACCTCTGCTACGAAGAAGACACAGAAATTGAAACCGATATGAATTTTGTGATGAATTCAAACTCAAGATTTATTGAGATTCAAGGGACTGCTGAAGGCCTCGCTTTTTCTCATCAAGAATTATTAAGTCTTACAGCCCTTGCACAAAAGGGCTGCACGGAACTTTTTAAACTTCAAAGCGAGATCATTGGCACTTTTTTTCCGTTAGCAGCGCTTAAACAATGAGTTTTACATTTGGCGCGCAGAGCTTTTCCTAAAGAAAGCTCTGTCCGAAAAGCCCCTCAGACGAAGACAAGCACTACGAAGTATCCGTTTTTTTTCGCGCGGGCCAAATGACGAATTATGGAGCTGAATTATGGAACTATGGATTGCCACTTCAAATCAAGGCAAACTCAACGAATTTAAAATGCTTCTCAATCGCTTGCCCCTGCAAATTCATGCTCAAAATGAGCTTCCGGTATTTTCGCCTCGGCCCGAAAATGGCGACAGCTTTCTTGCCAACGCCCGGATCAAAACTAAGGCGCTTAAATCCGTGCAAAACAAACACTGGGTTCTAGGCGAAGATTCAGGTTTGATGGTTGCGGGACTTAATAACCTACCAGGAGTTCATTCCGCCCGCTACGCTGGTCCACACGCCAGCGATGCTGAAAATAATGCCAAACTTCTAAAAATGATGGCGATCCGGCAAATTGCTGATCGCAAGGCTCAATTCGTCAGTCAAGTGGTCGTTTTTTCACCTGAGGGCGAAGAATTTCTTTTTGATGGCTCATTAGAAGGTCACATCGCCACAAGCGCCAAGGGTCAAGCGGGTTTTGGATACGATCATATTTTTATTCCGAGTGGCCAAAGCCTCACGCTGTCAGAATTGGGACTTGCTAAAAAAAATCAAATTTCTCATCGGGCAAATGCGATCACTAAAATGATCGAAGCTTTGGGCCCCCGCATAAGCTCTTAGCCGGCTCCTGAAAAAGGCTCATCTACTTCGTTGCCACGTTAAATATAATATTTGCACATCAATGGTAGACATTTTTACCGACTCAGGGTAGATTTTTTGACCACATGCAAGGCCTTAAAATTTTCTCTGGAAATTCGAATAAACTTTTCTCTGAAAAAGTTGCAAAAGCAGCCGGAGTTGACCTTGGATTTTGTCAGCTTTCACGTTTTGCCGATGGTGAAATTCAAGTTGAAATTCACGAGAGTGTTCGTGGTGATAGCGTTTTCGTGATCCAAAGCTGCTGCCCGCCAGTCAATGAAAATTATATGGAACTTTTTTTGGTGCTCGATGCCCTTAAGAGAGCCAGTGCGAAGCAAATTACCGCGGTTATCCCTTACTATGGTTACGCCAGACAAGACCGTAAGGTTGCTCCACGAGCACCGATTTCCTCCAAATGTATGGCTGATCTTTTAACGACAGCTGGCGCCACACGGGTCGTTTGCGTTGACCTACATGCCGCGCAAATTCAAGGTTTTTTCAATGTTCCTGTGGATCATTTATTCGCAATTCCAACGATGGCGCGAGCTTGGCGCGAAAAATACGGCTATGGAGATAGTTTCGTCGCTGTCAGCCCCGATGCTGGTGGCGTTGAAAGAACCCGGGCTTTTGCAAAAAGGATCGAGTGCCCGATTGCGATTATTGATAAACGTAGAACCGGTCCAAATGAAGCCAAAGCCTTGCATTTAATAGGAGATGTCCGAAATAAAACTGCAATCATTGTCGATGATATGATAGATACCGCCGGAACTCTTACGCAAGCAGTTGACAGCTTACTGCAAAATGGTGCAAAAAGTGTGATCGCAGTTGCAACTCATGCTCTATTTTCTGGCCCAGCAATTGGCCGTTTAACTGAGTGTGGGGTTGATAAGGTCTTGGTGACTGATTCAATTCCCTTAAGTGCAACGGCGCAAAAAACGGGTTTAATCGAGATTGTTTCCGTTGCGCCCTTGGTGGCAGAGGCCATCCGCAGAATCTACGGGAACGCTTCGGTAAGCTCGCTGTTTGATTAAGGGTTTAAATCGCTATTTTAAATACCAACGGCAGGCGCCGTTTAATTTTAGGTTTTAAAGATTTTAAAGAAAAAGGAATCTAGACAATGAAAAGCACAGAAAAAATTGAACTTCCGGTATTTCTCCGTCAACCAGGAAAACATAACAGCCGCGTGTCTCGTCAAAACGAAAAAATTCCGGCGGTTTTATATGGACCAAAGTCAAAGCCAGTGAATCTTTTAATCGACCAAATTCTTTTGCAAAAATACGGCGGAACAAAATTTGAATCGACAATTTTTTCTTTAAAATCTGATGATAAAAGTCTTGATAAGATCAATGTCCTTTTAAAAGATCTGCAAGTTCATCCGGTAAGCCGAAAGCCCATCCATCTGGATCTCTATGCCTTAGACATGTCAGCTTCTGTTCGTGTCAACGTCGGAATTAAGTTTGAAGGTAAACCTGTCGGCCTTGCCGAGGGTGGTTTATTACAAACAACACTTCGTGAACTTGAAATCGAATGTTTGCCAAATGATATCCCAGAGTCGATCACTGCAGACGTATCTTCCCTTGGCGTTGGTGATACTCTGCACGTTTACGATTTGAAATTACCAGCAAACATCAAAGTTATTTCTGGTGCTCAACTCGCCGTTGCTTCTGTATCAGTGATCGCCGAAGAAGTTGTCGCTCCCGTTGCTGCTGCCGCTCCAGTTGAGGATGCTGCCGCTGCTACCGCTCCAGGTGCCGCTCCAGCAGCTGGTGCTGCCGCTGCTGCTCCTGCTGCCGCCGCCGCTCCTGAAAAGAAAAAATAATTTAAAAAAATTTAGTCTCACGCGATTCATTCGGATCGCGCTTTGAGGAGAAAGCCGCATGTGGCTGGTAGCTGGTCTTGGCAACCCCGGTTCAAAATATTTGTTCACACGTCATAATGTTGGATTTATGGTCCTCGATAATTTTTTAGCCGGGGTCGGCGATCCGATTGCAAAAGAACAATTCCAGGCTGTTACCACAAAATTCAAAATGGAAAATCAAGACATCGTATTTGCAAAACCTCAGGTTTTCATGAACAAGTCCGGCGAATCCGTTCGTCCCATTTTGGATTTTTACAAAATTGATATATCCCAATTAATTGTCGTTCACGATGATATTGATCAGCCTTTTGGACAAATTAAAGTTCAGAAAAATCGGGGACACGGTGGCCATAATGGGGTCAGAAGCATTAGTGAAACTTTAGGTGTTCAGGATTATATCAGACTTAAAATTGGCGTCGGCCGTCCGCCGCATCCAAAAATGGATGTTGCCGATTATGTGCTTTCGAGATTTAGTCCCGAAGAACAAACGCGTTTGCCAGAGTTTTTGAATATCGCAAGTGATGCTCTTGAATCCTTAATTTTCGATGGCTATGAAAAGGCCGCGACGCAATTTAGCGGACGAACAATTGAACCTTAGAAAGAGATCTTGATATGGCGCTTCAGTGTGGAATTGTAGGACTTCCAAATGTCGGTAAAAGTACTTTGTTTAATGCTTTAACCGCAGCAAAGGCCGAGGCAGCGAATTATCCTTTTTGCACAATTGATCCCAACGTCGGAGTCGTCACGGTTCCCGATGATCGGCTCAGTCAAATTTCAGCTCTTATTAAACCAAAAAGCCTGATTCCAACGACTATTGAGTTTGTTGATATCGCGGGTCTGGTTGCCGGTGCGAGCAAAGGCGAGGGACTCGGCAATCAGTTCTTGGGTCACATCCGATCAACAGACGCGATCATTCACGTGGTGCGCTGTTTTGATGATCCCAATATCGTGCACGTTTCGGGCTCGGTTGATCCACTTAGGGATATTGGCGTCATCAATACTGAATTACTCTTGGCCGATCTCGACAGCGTTGAAAAGCGCGTGCAAAAAATTGAAAAGACCGCCAAAGTCACCGCCGATAAAAAATTAAAGCAAGAATACGAGGCTATCAAAAAAGTTTATGATGCTTTGTCAGCAGGCCGAGCGGCGCGAACGGTGCAACTCGATGATTTTGAGATTCCGATTGTCAAAGATCTTCATCTGCTAACCATGAAACCCGTTTTGTATGCTTGCAATGTCAATGAAATTGATTTTGCCGCTGGCGGAAACGACTGGGTTACACAGGTGGCCGGTCATGCCAAATCTGAAAACAATATTCATTTGGTGATCTGCTCCAGTCTCGAGGCTGAAATTGCTCTCTTGCCAAAAGATGAACAGGCTGAGTTTTTAAGCTCAATCAACGCCAAAGAGCCAGGACTCAACCGACTGATCTGGGAAGCTTACAAACTTTTAGCACTTCAGACTTACTTCACGGCTGGTGAAAAAGAAGTTCGGGCGTGGACGATCCGCGCTGGCATGAAAGCACCGCAAGCCGCCGGCGTCATTCACTCTGATTTTGAACGTGGTTTCATTCGGGCCGAAACCTATAATTGCAAAGATCTCTTTGAACTCAAATCCGAAGCTGCGGTCAAAGAAGCTGGCCGCTATCGCTCTGAAGGAAAAGATTATGTCGTTCAAGATGGCGACGTTTTATTTTTCAGATTTAACGTTTAAAAGTGTCCGTAGGTTTTGATACTTCCATCCTCAAAAAATTCGAGAGTGGTTTGAGGTCTATAGACTTTTCCTCGATATTCCCAGTTGCCATTTGACCAAGGTTGCCAGGTGGGCTGCACCGACAAAGTCAGAGATCGAATGTTACCATTTTTATGAAATGTCAAAGGACCATTGTTAGAGACCTTGGCTCGAACTCCAAAAAACTTCAAATAAGTACTGGCGTTGAGATGACACTCACGTAAATTTCCATTTTCATGAAATCGAACGGGTTTCCCAGCTTTTAAATTGACGACTGTCTTAAGCACAATCCACTCAGTATCAATCTCTGGCACAAATGACTTGTACTGTCCGTCAGGAAAATACTCAATGTTGCTGTAACCCGAATTATCGCACAAGCCTATTCGGCTGTCCGTACTTGCATCTTCGAACTGTTCTGCAGAAGCCTTCATTTTTGACCTTTCAAATTCCGTCGAATATTTTGTTTGAGAGTTTTTTAAGTTTTATCGGGCTTGGTTTGCAGCCCCCCTATTCGTCTTGGGGAATTC
>Ga0207070_1142_pt1 | contig 17685 bp, 21 predicted proteins | sample Alteio_BWMinHeat_92_FD_153591 | JGI IMG/M metagenome (GOLD analysis project Ga0207070, IMG submission 153591) | Enriched cells from forest soil in Barre Woods Harvard Forest LTER site, Petersham, Massachusetts, United States -... | ecosystem: Environmental > Terrestrial > Soil > Temperate forest >...
CCTTTCCAGGCTGACTTGGCTTGCCAGCCTTAATTGGCTTTGGGACATCTACGTCAGGCTGGAAAGCCTGACCTACAAATTCGTAGCAAAGCCGCAGGAAAGCAGGAAAGGTCAAGAATGCGTTCTTCCTGTTTTCCTGCATTCCTTATGTCCCCCGCGGGTGTGGTTGGCGCTGGTCTCGCTTGATTTCCTTGAATTTCCGCACGCAGGCCGTAATGGCCGTCTCGGTCGGCAGTCGCTCGATGCTGGAGGCGCCGAAGAAGCCGACCACGCCTTGGGTGTGCTCCAATATGAATTGAGCGTCCTCCGGCTCGGAGATGGGGCCGCCGTGGCAGAGAACGAAAACGTCCGGGTTGACGGACTTGGCGGCGTCGTGCAGGGCCTGGACACGCTGGGCGGCTTGCTCGAGTGTCAGAGCCGACTTCGCGCCGATGGTTCCCTTGGTGGTTAGGCCCATGTGGGGGATGAGGACATCGGCCCCGGCCGAGGCCATGGCGCGGGCGTCATCTTCACTGAACACGTAGGGGCAGGTGAGCAAGCCGAGGGCGCGGGCTTCCCGGATCATCTCGACTTCTAAATCAAATCCCATCCCGGTTTCTTCGAGTCCTTGTCGAAAGCTGCCATCGATGAGTCCGACCGTGGGAAAATTCTGGATGCCGCTAAAACCGGCCGTCTGGATTTCTCGCAGAAACAGCTTCATGATCCTGAACGGATCGGTGCCGCAGACTCCGGCGAGCACCGGCGTTTGACGCACCACGGGAAGCACTTCCCGAGCCATATCCATGACGATCTGGTTGGCGTCGCCGTAAGGCATGAGGCCGCTGAGGCTGCCACGGCCGGCCATGCGGAAGCGGCCGGAGTTATAGATGATGATGAGATCGATGCCGCCGGCTTCGGCGCACTTGGCGCTGATTCCGGTGCCGGCGCCGCCGCCGATGATCGGCTTCCCGGCCGCGATCTGGGCTCGCAGCCGTTGCAAACATTGCTCGCGCGTGAAGAAGCTCATGGAGACGGCGGTTCCTCCCGCAGTAGGGCGTGGAAGCCGGCTTGCTGGAAATCGCGATCGGTTGTCAATGCATCCAAGACCTTCCGGTCATGCATCACGACGAACGACAAACAGTCCGTCAAACTCCATTTTTTGTCTGTTCGTGCTTGATACAACTCGAATGCTCGTTGGATTAGATCCGGAAGAAAGGGAATCACTTCAAATTGAGGGTCATTGTGACAAAAGCTGTAGCCATTGGCTGCTTCTTGCCGAGTCGCGATGTCCGACATTCCATTTAGCCACTCCCACAATACGGCTTCCGTTGTGACCAGCTTGGTGCGATTTGCCTTTAACCATTTTCGCCACGCCTTTGCACGATCGGTACTGGTCATGGCGACGATAGCTGGCGATCCAGAATGAGGTGTCCACAAAGCAAACCGGAATCTCCATTACGGTTCTTTCTTGGGAGTTCCATAAAGGTAGTGGTCATGTTGATGGGCCAAGTCAGCGGGAAGAGAGGCGTCATCTACTTCTAATTGGTCCATCCATTCAAGGACTGACCTACCTTTCTTTCCGTCTCTCGCGACTTCAATGTGAACTACCAAGGCCTCATCCTTCGGTAAATTAACTGGCTCATCAGGAATAATCACTTTTCCGTCATAATGTGCTTTCAAAGCAATCATGATCTTGCCCTCCTTTTCGCAAACAAAACCCATTGTATCTTATTGCTAATTAGATTCGATTCATTTCCAAATAAGCGGGTTCAATTATGGCCGTTTTACTCATCGCCACGTTGGATACCAAAGGCACCGAGACGGCATTCGTCCGCGACCTAATTCACTCGGCCGGGCTTCTCACACTGGTCATCGATGCGGGAGTCTTGCAGGCGCCGCATTTCAAACCGGATGTCTCGCGTGAGGAAGTTTATTCCGCGGCGGGAACAAGTCTGAATGCCATTCAGCAAGCCGGGGACCGGGGACAGGCCATTGAAGCCGCGGCCAAGGGCGTCGCTAAAATCGCTCTCGATTTGTTTGGCCAAGGGAAGATTGACGGCGTCCTAGGTCTTGGCGGCTCGGCTGGCACGACCATCGGCACGGCCGCCATGCGCGCTTTGCCCTTCGGTCTCCCCAAACTGATGGTCAGCACCTTGGCCAGCGGACAAGTTCGGCCCTACGTGGGCGTGCGCGACATTGTCATGATGCCTTCGGTCGTGGACATTAGCGGGCTGAACCGGATCAGTCGAACAGTTTTGAGCAATGCGGCTCACGCGATGATTGGGATGGTTCGTAAAGATGCTCCGGGCGCTAACGCAACCCGGCTCGCCTCTCCGTCCGTGGGCTTGGAAGAGAAACCCATTATCACCGCGACGATGTTTGGGGTGACGACTCTTTGCGTCGAGGCTTGCCGAAAAACGATGGAGCAAAACGGCTTCGAAGTCCTGGTCTTTCACGCCACGGGGACCGGCGGGATGACTATGGAATCGTTTATCAAGGACGGCTTGATCAGCGGGGTATTGGATATCACCACGACTGAGTTGGCGGACGAGCTCGTCGGCGGTGTTCTATCCGCGGGGCCGGATCGATTGACCGCGGCGGCCCTGCGAGGCATCCCCCAGATCATTTCGCTAGGCGCCTTGGACATGGTGAACTTCGGCCCGCCGGATACCGTGCCGGAGAAATTTCGCGGCCGCCGATTTTATCAGCACAATCCGACCGTGACGCTCATGCGAACGACACCCGAAGAGAATGATCGATTAGGAAAAGAGATTGCGGAGAAAGCGAGTGCGGCTCGGGGTCCGACCGCGGTCTTGGTGCCGCTTCGCGGCGTGTCGGCGATCGATGCGGAAGGGAAACCCTTTTGGTGGCCGGAGGCCGATGCGGCTTTTTTTCAGAGTCTCCGGAATTGGATAAGCCCACGCGTCGAGATGATCGAATTGGACATGCACATCAACGATCCGGCTTTCGCGGAAGCGGCGGCAAGTAAACTACTGGCCATGCTCGGTGTGGCGCGATAATTGACGACCGAATGTCTCGCTTAGCGATAAGCGGCAAGTGAAATTGTGCAATTAATCCGGCAATATCGGTCCACCCGAATCGGTGGTATTTTTTTCTTGTTTCGCGCCGGGCTGGGGTGGAGATAAAGAGATCGCGCCTTTGATATTCGCTTTCTGATCATCCGCCGCGGCGCCGTCTGACTTTTGATTCAACACCTTTTGCAGTTTCTCTTCCACTTTCTTGACTCCCTGAGCGCTGTCTTCGACGATCTTGTCCCGATTGAAGTCAATGTTGACGCTCTGATGGCCCTGGCCTGAAGGTTCGCTTTCCACTTTGTACCATCCTCGATACCAACCGATGCCGGCGAAAGCCAAGACCAAGGCCGCTGCAAAGGCCAACAGGTTTCGCATGAAGTCGTCTCCTTTTGCGCAAAAAGCCGACGCATAATGACGCCGGTTCCAGGTATGATTAGAGCATTCCTGGTATCCTTGCCTGTAGCATGAAGGGACGAATGGGGTCTAGAGCAAACCAAGAAATGCGTAACAAGATAGGCCTGCCCGAGATAGGGCGTTCCGAAATCGGTCTTGACAAGCCCCCGCCCCTAGAGCGTATCCTGCTTGATTGGCCGGAGGTCGCTTTTGAGTAGGAACGGCAAGAATTCTGCACATTCCAAAGACAAAGCTCATCCAGGGGAAGTTTGGCAGCGTACAATACAAGTAGAGAAGAGAACCGGCAAGGAAGGCGATAGTCAACAAGGAAAGGCAAACTGGATCATAAAACGCGGCCGACCGAAAAGGTGCGGTTTGACCGAGATAGAAGGCGCCGGTAAAATGAATTGACGGCCGAGTGAGAGCGCGAGAAGAGGCCCGGCGATTTCCTCGCCCAATATTTGAAAGCGACATCATGCGAGTTTGCGATTCACGTTCCGAGCCTGCAGCCATCGACATCATGCTACGGACGCCGAGTGCAAACTTTCAGACAGCGCTTTCGGACTTAGAGCCGACCCCGGTAAGCTATTCACCTGACGAAAACGTCGTAATTCACAACTTCACTTAGCATCCACACCGCGGATCCGGGGCTCTCACGGCGATCCAGACCACTGCAAGTGGTGACCGTTCGGCGTGCGACCAAGCCTTGTCCCCCTGTAAACCTTCCGCCCGCCGTGTTCGCCCTTCGGGAGTATTGTAAATATTTCGCGGCGTCCAAAGTCGCGCCGCTTTTTTGGAGGTGACCCATGATGTCCAAGGGAAAAGGAATCCTCAACGCGGTCCGCCAGCAGCAAAACCTCAATGACTATCGCAAGAAGCATTGGGAAGGCACCTTCGACGAATACCTGGACACCGTCGCCGAGCATCCGGAATGCTGCCGCTCCGCCTATCAGCGCCTGTATGAGATGATCCTGTCGCACGGCACCGAGGATGTCTACGAGAACAAAGAGAAGATCACGCGCTATAAATTCTTCACGGAATTTGCGGGCAAGCACGGCGACGCCATCTACGGCTTGGACCGACCGCTCATGCACCTGGTAAATGCCTTCAAGTCCGCCGCCAAAGGCTACGGCACCGAGCGGCGCGTACTCCTGCTTCACGGGCCGGTCGGCAGCTCCAAGAGCACCATCGCCCGGCTCCTGAAGAAGGGCCTGGAACAATATTCTCGGATCGACGAGGGCATGCTCTTTTCCTTCTCGTGGAAAGGCGACGCGCCCGGGACCTGGCATAAGTGCCCGATGCACGAAGATCCCCTCCGTCTCATCCCCCTCGAGCTTCGAGCCGGGGTCCTTTCTCGACTGAATGAATCTCATAGCAACGGACCGCATGAAGTCGCGGTCGAAGGAGATCTTTGCCCCTTCTGCCGGCAAATGTTCAACGAGCGGCTGGCCAAGTATGACGGCGACTGGTACCGCATGCTGGAAGAGATCAAGGTTTATCGCCTGATTTTGTCGGAGCAGGACCGCATCGGCATCGGCACCTTCCAGCCCAAAGACGAAAAAAATCAGGACTCCACCGAGCTGACCGGCGACATCAATTATCGCAAGATCGCCGAATACGGCACGGACAGCGATCCGCGCTGTTTCAATTTCGACGGCGAATTGAACATCGCCAATCGCGGTCTAGTGGAATTCATCGAAGTGCTGAAGCTCGATGTGGCCTTCCTCTATGACCTCCTCGGAGCCTCCCAAGAACACAAGATCAAGCCCAAGAAGTTCGCCCAGACCGACATCGACGAAGTCATTCTCGGCCACACCAATGAGCCGGAATATAAGCGCTTGCAAAACAACGAGTTCATGGAAGCGCTTCGCGACCGGACGGTGAAGATCGACGTGCCTTATGTCACGCGCCTCAAGGATGAAATCAAGATTTATGAAAAGGGTTTCAATCCCGAGCGGGTCAAGGGCAAGCACATCGCGCCCCACTGCATCGAAATCGCGGCCATGTGGGCGGTGCTCACTCGGCTCGTCCAGCCCAAGCACGCGAACCTGACGCTGTTGCAGAAACTCAAGCTCTATAACGGCAAGACTTTGCCTGGCTTTACCGAGGACAACGTCGTCGAGCTGAAGCGCGAGGCCATCACCGAAGGCATGACCGGCATCAGTCCTCGGTACATCCAGGACAAGATCAGCAATGCCCTGGTGGCGCACCCGGACGAAGGCTGCGTTAATCCCTTCATGGTGCTCCAGGAGTTGGAAGCGGGTCTTCGACATCACTCCTTGATCACGAGCGCGGATCAGTTGCAGCATTGCAAGGAGCTGCTCGCGGTCGTCAAGGAGGAGTACGAGGACATCGTTAAAAACGAGGTGCAGCGGGCCATCGCGGCCGACGAGGATGCCCTCACCCGGCTATGCTCCAATTACATCGATCACGTGAAGGCTTATACGCAGCGTGAAAAAGTCCGCAACCGCTACACCGGCAACTACGAGGAGCCGGACGAACGCCTCATGCGCTCGGTGGAAGAGAAAATCGATATTCCGGAAGGGCGCAAGGACGACTTCCGCCGCGAGATCATGAACTACATCGGCGCCCTCGCCATTGATGGCAAGCGCTTCGATTACAAGACGAACGAACGGCTGCAAAAGGCTCTTGAGTTGAAGCTGTTCGAAGATCAGAAGGACACGATCAAGCTTACCAGCCTCGTCTCCAGCGTGGTGGATAAGGCGACGCAGGAAAAGATCGACGTGGTCAAAGCGCGTCTGATTAACAATTACGGCTACTGCGATGTGTGCTCGACGGACGTGCTGAGCTTCGTGGCCAGCATTTTTGCTCGAGGACATGCGAAGAAATAAGAGATGCACCATGACGTTTCCAGTTACCGTTGACAGAGACGAAGACGGGGTTTGGATTGTCGAATGTCCTTCGATCCCGGGCTGCGTCAGTCAGGGCTCGACGAAGGCAAAAGCCCTGGAGAATATTCGGGAGGCGATCAAGCTTTGTCTTGAGGTAAGATCAGAACGTGGAATGCCTCTTACTGTGGAGACTTGCCAGGTGGAGGTGAAGGCCTGATGGCCAAATTGCCCTCCATCAGTAGTCGTAGGGTAGTCAAAGCTCTTCAGGCTCATGGGTGGCAAGTGGTTCGGCAATCGGGAAGCCACATTATCATGATTAGAGAAGGACATGAGGCGACATTATCAGTCCCAGCTCAAAATCCCGTGGCAAAAGGAACCCTGCGAAGTCTGGTTCGATCCGCTGGTTTGACGGTTTCAGAGTTTATGGCAGCCATTTAGAATCTCGGAGCAGAAACGTGAGCCAGAAAATCGAGCGTGATCATCAGCGCTTCCGCAAGATCGTTCGCGGCAAGGTGAAGTCCAACCTGGGCAAGTACATCAGCCGCGGCGAGATGATCGGCAAGAAGGGCAAGGACCTCGTCAGCATTCCTCTGCCCCAGATCGAGATTCCTCAGTTTCGCTATGGCCAAACAGGTTCGGGAGGCGTCGGTCAAGGGGACGGCGATGTGGGAACGCCCTTGGGTCCGCCCAAACAGGGCGATCATTCGGGCGCCGGCGATCAACCCGGCGGGCACATCCTGGAAGTCGAGCTGACGCTGGAAGAGTTGGCCGCCATTTTAGGCGAAGAGCTGGCGCTCCCTCGCATCGAGCCACGCGGGAAAAAGAACATCACCACCCGCCGCGACCGCTACACCGGCATTCGCCAAGCCGGCCCGGAGTCCCTTCGACATTTCAAGCGGACGTTCAAGCGCGCTCTCAAGCGTCAGATCGCCTCCAACGCTTATGATCCGAGCCGACCGCTGGTCGTGCCCATTCGCCAGGACAAGCAATATCGTAGTTGGAAAGAAGTCCGTCAGCCGCAAAGCGTCGCCGTTATCATCTACATGATGGACGTTTCCGGCTCCATGACCGACGAGCAAAAAGACATCGTGCGCATCGAAGCGTTTTGGATCGACGCCTGGATCAAGGCGCACTACCAGGGCATTGAAACGGTCTATATCATTCACGATGCTGCCGCTCAGGAGGTCGACGAGCACACGTTCTATCACACGCGTGAAAGCGGCGGCACCAAGATCAGCTCCGCCTACGCCCTGGCCGACAAGATTATCGACTCCCGCTATCCGCCGGATCAGTGGAACGTCTATGCGTTTCACTTCTCCGACGGCGACAACTGGGGCGACGACAACTCCATTTGCATGGAGCTCCTCAAGGAAAAATTGCTGCACAAAGTGAATCTGTTCGGGTATGGTCAAGTCGAGAGCCCTTACGGCAGCGGCGAATTCTATGAGTACATTCACGAGTTGACGGGCGAAATCGCTAATGTCGTGACGAGCCGAATTCCCGATCGCGACGCCATTCTCGGTTCCATCAAGGAGTTTCTGGGCACAGGCCGATAGCCATGACTCACGCCTATGACACGAACCTGCCGCCGGATTTGCGAGCCCTCAAGGAGGAGATCGAGGGCTACGCGCGCGGCTACGGTCTGGACTTCTATGAGACTATCTTCGAAGTCGTCAACGCCGAGGATCTGAACGAGATCGCCGCTTACGGCGGCTTTCCCACCCGTTATCCACATTGGTCCTTCGGCATGTCCTACGAGGAACTGCGCAAAGGTTACGACTACGGCCTGTCCAAAATTTATGAGATGGTGATCAACAACGACCCGTGCTACGCCTACTTGATGCGCTGCAACCACACGGTCGATCAGAAGCTCGTGATGGCGCACGTCTACGGCCATTGCGACTTCTTCAAGAACAACGCCTACTTCGCCCACACCAGCCGCAAGATGATGGACGAGATGGCCAATCACGGCATCCGCATCCGGCGCTACACCGAGAAATTTGGCGAGGAGGAAGTGGAGAATTTCCTCGATCGTTGCATGTCCATCGACGATCTGATCGACGTCCACTCGACGGCGATTCGCCGCCGCGAGGAAGTTTCGCGCTACAATTTTCACAAGGCTGAGGACGAGGAGGATGAAATCAAGCTGACGCGCTTCAAGAGCAAGGGATACATGGACACCTACATCAACCCTCGCGATCTCCTCAAAGCCGAGGAGGAAGAGCGCAAGCGGCTGAAGGAAGAATCCGCCAAGCGCTTCCCCGAGCAGCCGGAAAAGGATATCCTCCTGTTCTTGATCGAGCATGCCCCGCTTAAAACCTGGCAGCGCGACATCCTTTCCATCGTCCGCGACGAGGCTTATTACTTCGCGCCCCAGGCGCAGACCAAGATCATGAACGAGGGCTGGGCCAGCTATTGGCATTCGACCATCATGTCGCAAAAGGCCCTGAAGCCCTCGGAGGTGATTGACTACGCGGATCATCACTCAGGCACCATGGCCACTTACGGTGGCCGCATCAATCCGTACAAGCTCGGCATCGAGCTCTTCCGCCACATCGAGCATCGCTGGGACACCGGCAAATTCGGCAAGGAATATGACGATTGCGATGATCTGGAGAAGCGGCGCAAATGGGACAAGCAATTAGGCCTGGGCAGGCAAAAAATATTTGAAGTTCGCCGCGTGCATAACGATATTACTTTTATTGAGACCTACTTGACGCCCGACTTCTGCCGCGACCATAAAATGTTCTCCTTCGCCTTCGACGACCAGGCGGAGCAATACGTCATCGAGTCGCGGGAGTTCGAGCAAATCAAGCAGCGGCTGCTGTTCAGCTTGACGAACTTCGGCAAGCCGTGGATTTACGTCGTGAATGGCAACTACAAGAATCGGGGCGAGTTGCTGTTGCACCATCGCCATCTTGGGGTAGATTTAAAACAGGACCAGGCCGCCGACACGCTGGCCAACATCCAGTTCGTCTGGGGCCGGCCGGTCCATGTGGAAACCGTTGTCGAAGAAAAACCTACGTTGCTTTCCTTCGACGGCTCGGAACACACCAGCGAAACCATAGGAGAGAGCGATGACTCTAGCCGAAACGGTCCTTCAAAAGGTCGCTGATTGGCGGCCCGCGGGCGACAAACGACAGGCCCTGCTGATTCCGGACGGCGGTTCGGGCTGGGCCGTGGAGGTCCAGGCCGACCGCTGCGATGAGCTCAGCTGCCGGGCCTGGGAGTTGACCCTTCGCCGCACGCGAAAGATCGAGGCCGCTCCCGACGCCCTTGCCGCTCCCGACGCCCTTCAGGCTTGGGCGGACCGCTCCGCCCGTCAAGTGACCGGTCTTCTCGAAGGACTTCGCGTCGTCGAAGTCGATCCGCTTCGCGCCGAAGCTTTGCTCCGGAGCGCTACTCCCGCCCAGCGCGGAGAAATGATTTCCTACTTCGAGGTGCTCTTACGAGGAACGAAATCAGCCACGCTTCGCCGCTTCCGCGCTCATCAAGAACCCGGCCACCGTCGTGAACAGATCGCTTTCCCTCTCACTCATGAATCGCTCGCCAAGGTCGTCACCGATCTGACCGCGGAATCCTAACGCATTTAGCCGCCGAGGCTCCAGGGTGGCATGCTTTCGCGGCCCTGGAACGTTCAAGATATAGCCCTTGTCTTGCCCTGGCCGCGAAAGCATGGCACCGACAACAACTCCCATCGATCCGGTCCCGCATTCATGGATGAATCGACGCCGGCCTCCGATTTCTCATCCCCCATTCAACCGAGAGCCTGGCCTTGGCATCTGCTCGTTGCCTGTCTCATTGTCGGCAGCGCTTTCCTGCGCATCGCTTATTTGGCCCACGACTGCCCTCTCGACTTGGCGCCGGATGAAGCCCATTACTGGGATTGGTCCCGGCACCTCGATTGGAGTTATTACAGCAAAGGACCGCTGGTCGCCTATTTGATTCGGTTGAGCGTGACGATCACCGGCTCATGGTCCGAGCAATTAACCGGCAGCTTGATGCTCGCGGTGCGCTTGCCGGCCGTGGTTTGCGGCGGTCTGCTGCTCCTGGGTTTGTACGTTCTCACATTGCAGACTTACGGCCGACCGAGACTGGCAACGGGCGTGGTCGCGATCGCGATGATCATGCCGGCTGTGGCGGCCGGGTCCACGCTCATGACCATCGACGCGCCGTTCGTTTGTTGTTGGTGTTGGGCGCTGGTTTTTGGCTATCAGGCGATGTGCCGGGGCTCGTCGTGGGCTTGGCCGCTCGCCGGGTTGACGGTCGGCCTCGGAATTTTGGCCAAGTACACGATGGTCCTATGGCTCATTTCCGCCGTGCTTTTTTTGCTGACCGATTCCCGCCGCCGCAAGATGCTTTTCCAGCCCGGCTTCTGGATCACGACCTCCATTGCCGCCGCTTGCTGTCCGCCCATTCTAATCTGGAATTTGGAGCATGACTGGCTCAGCCTGCGTCATGTAACGCACTTGGCGGGCGTGGACGGCGCCTCCTCCGGCATCAAATGGCTTGGACCGCTTTCTTACCTCGGTCAACAAGCCGCCCTTCATCTGGGCTTTTGGTTCGTGTTCTGGTTCGCGGCGATGATCGTCTATCGGCCTTGGAGAAAAATGACGAATGATGAACGGCGCAAGAAAGAATCGACGGCGCCTTTCTTCACTAACCACTGGCCACTAGCCACTAGCCACTTTCTATGGTGGTTCTCTGCTCCCACCTTCGCGGTTTTTCTGCTCTTTAGCTTCAAAACGGGCGGCGGAGAACCCAACTGGCCCGTTACCGCTTACATCTCCGGACTGATTCTCTCCGCGGGTTGGCTAACCACCCGGCTATTTTCATCCAGTCGATTGACTCGCCGATTGACCTACGGCAGCTTATCCATCGCTTGCGGTTTCGCGCTCGCGCTAAGCCTCGTTCTGCATCACACTGCTCTTGCATACCCCGCGATATCTCGCATCTCCGGTCCGCCCACGGCTTCACGCCCGCTTCCGCTTCGTCAATTCGACCCCACTTGTCGCTTGCGTGGCTGGCGTCAGTTAGCCGCAGAAGTTGACCGCCTCCGATTCCGACTTCAAGCCGAGGGAATCGATCCGATACTGGCCTCCGGCAACTGGTCAATACCCGGAGAATTGGCCTTCTATTGCCAGGGCCATCCCACGGTTTATTCCCTGGGACTGGCCATGGGCAATCGGCACAGCCAATATGATTTGTGGCGGCCCAATCCGATTTTTGACCCGGAGGAATTCCGCGGCCGAACGATGATCTTCGTAGGAGAGATCAGTCCCACCTTACAACAGGCCTTCGCTCAAGTGGATGCTTCTCACCAGATCACATTTTGCGACGGCGATTATCCGCTGGCCCGCTGGACGGTGACGGTCTACCGGGATTTCTGTGGTTTCCCCGATCAGTTATTGGCCCAGAAACAGTCGGGATTCTAGAGTTATCAAGAATTTCTGTCCTGACCTCGACTTGGCTCGCTGAATCCTTTCATTGGAATAGGCGCACCAGTCAGCTTAAAGCGGACCCAATAGCAACACCAAAGAGTCCCATTCCATACTAACACCACGAAAGATAAGGCGAGCAAAACACCAAGGCCTGCAAGAAAGACCACCGGGAGCAATGGCAGCAGCAGCAATCGTTTCCACCAGGGTAACTCGTTCCAATCTTTTGATGGCAAGGATATCTCTCCATCTAGGAAATCTACAATCTAAAATACCGCCCAGAAGGTGCCGGCACAGTAGCTTGTTCATGAAACCCGCTCTTTCCCTTTCCAAACTCTCGCATAGCATGTTCCTGGAAGTAATTTCTACTTTTGATCCAGAGGCATCCAATGAAAAAGCTACTTAGCCTGTTGGTCGTTAGTCTGATCGTGGCGTTGAGTCTTTCTTCAAAGGCGGCCTACAACAAGAAGGCCGACGACACCAAGCCAGTGCGCATCCTCTTCGTCCTCGGCAGTCCGCCATTCCATGACATCCGTACCTTGCCGCCCATTCTGGAAAAAGTGCTCGATCAAGTTGGCGGGTTTCAGGTCACTCGCCTGGAGCCGCCCAAGGACAAGAAGCCGGACGATCCCGAACACATGCTCAAATTGGCCGGCGTCAAGCGCTCCGACTACGACGTGCTTGTTTTTTACACTTCCCGCTATGAGCTCAACGAGCTTCAGGAGCGGGCGCTGGAAAAGTTTCTGGAAGACGGCGGCGGCATCGTCGGCATCCACGGCGCCTCATTCAGCTTTCCGAAGTCCAAAGTCTGGATGCAGCTCGTCGGCGCCCAATTCACCGGCCACATTCCCGGCACGCATCCCTTGAACATCGTGATCGCCGATCCCAAGCACCCGATCACGGCCGGCGTCGAGCCTTTCACCATTATCGACGAGGAATATAAGCATAAGTTCGCCGACGTGGACCGCCACGTCCTGGGCCGATTTCGTGAACGCCCACCCTCAAGTGATCAGAAAGCTAACATGGACATCATCTGGACCCGCGAAATCGGCAAAGGCCGCGTGTTCTACTGCGCCTTAGGTCACGGCAAAGACGCATGGGAAAATCCATCCTGGCAAAAACTCATCGTCCAAGGCATCCTCTGGGCCGCCGGCCGGCCACGCGAAGTGCAAATTCCAAAGAGCGAGGGGAAATAAAGGTCCTGGTTAAGAATTGCAGGGCTTAGAAATGATTACGAAACCTGGGGATTGATTCCAAGGTTAGGATGCAGCCTGCCGTGAAAGCATGAAAGCATGCTAATCCAGGCCGACAAATTCCACCAACGAATCCATGTCAAGGATCACGTCCTTTTGAATGCGGAAATCCAGATTATCAGAGGAATATTTATATTTCCCTACCCACGGCTGCGGCGATTTGGCGGCACTCGGTCATCATTTGGCGGAAGGCGGGGGGAGTGAGGGCTTGGAAGCCGTCGCTTAAGGCTTTTTCGGGATCGGGATGGACTTCGACCATGAGGCCGTCGGCGCCGGCGGCGACCGCGGCGCGGGCCATCGTGGCTACCAAGCTGGCTTTCCCGGTTCCGTGACTTGGATCGACCACGACCGGCAGGTGCGTGGTTTGATGCAGGAACGGGACCGTGGCGAGCGGTAGGGTGAAACGCGTGTGGTCCTCGAAAGTGCGGATACCACGCTCGCACAGCATCACTTGCGTGTTTCCTTGCTTCAAGATGTATTCGGCCGCGAGGAGGAATTCTTCCATGGTGGCCGAGGGGCCGCGCTTGAGGAGCACGGGAAGATTTGATTCGCCGACCGCTTCCAAGAGCGGATAATTCTGCATGTTGCGAGCGCCGACTTGCAGCACGTCGGCGTAGCCGGCCACCATTTTAATGTGCTCAGGGGCCATCACTTCGGTCACGATAGAAAGGCCGGTCTTGGCGCGAGCCTCGGCCAAGAGCTGCAAGCCTTTTTCCTTCATTCCTTGAAAGCTGTAGGGGCTGGTGCGTGGCTTGAACGCGCCGCCGCGGAGGCCCGTCGCCCCGGCTTCTCGAACGATCTCAGCGATTTCAAGAATTTGCTCTCGGCTCTCGACCGAGCAGGGTCCGGCGATGACGCCGATTCGGTTGCCGCCTACCGTCAATCCGTTCGCCTTCACTTCCGTGCGCTGTTGCTTCACTTCCGTGCTGGCCATTTTGAAAGGCGCGAGGATTGGAACCACCTTCTCGACTCCTTCACCGGTTTCTAGCGCCTGCTTGGCGCCGTCGCGCTTTTCTCCCAATGCGGCGATGACGGTCCGCTCGGTGCCGACGATCACATGACTGCGCAGACCCAACTGCTCGATCCGTTCGATGATGTGATCGATCTGGCCCTGACTGGCGCCTGGTTTCATGACGACGATCATGAGGATTCCTCAGTCCGGGGCCTTTCATTTAGCTGGGGGGCTTGTCCCGCGCGGGTTGATCTCGGGGAGCAAGCTCCGTGGCTAAATAATTCAATCGCCCCTCTTATTAGAGAACCGTACTTTGCCGGTGGCCATAACTGTTTGGGAGTGCAATGAAAAAGGGGAACCCCGGCGAGATACGCGCCGGGGTTCCCTACAAACTGAAGCGGCTGCGCCCGACGGGCAGCCCGTCGGCTCCCTTTAGGGCAGCCGCACCTGGTTACCACTATTCACGAATCACCTCCTTCCTTGAGATTCATCGTTTAGGGTTCGCGACATCAAGCGAACGCGAAACGATAAATCCAGGCCTCCCCGCAGGCGATTTGAAACCAGTTCAATCGCCGGCGAGCTTTAGCCCCCGCGCCACGTTAGCGCGACACTGACTTCATTGTAATCGAGGAGGCTTGGGGAGCAAGCGAAGTTCGCGCTTGGAATAAGAATGCTGTTTAGAGCTGTTTCTCCGCAATTTCCAAGGCTCGCAGCAGTCCCATGGCCTTGTTGAGGGTTTCCTGGCGCTCGCTGGCAGGGACGCTGTCGGCAACAATGCCGGCGCCTGCCTGAAGATACACGGTCTGTCCCTTGAGCACCATGGTTCGCAAGGCGATGCAGGTGTCCATATTGCCGCAAAAATCGACGTAGCCGACCGCGCCGCCGTAAGGCCCGCGGCGGTGCGGCTCCAACTCATCAATGATTTCCATCGCGCGAATTTTGGGCGCGCCGCTCAACGTCCCGGCCGGAAGACAGGCACGCAACGCATCCAGCGCGCTCATGCCCGGTTGCAAACGGCCCGTGACATTACTGCAAATGTGCATGACATGACTGTAGCGCTCGACGGCCATCATATCGCTGAGCTGTACCGTGCCGAAGCGAGCGACCCGGCCGACGTCATTGCGCCCAAGATCGACGAGCATGATGTGCTCGGCGCGCTCCTTAGGATCGGCGAGGAGCTCGGCGGCCAGGCGTTCATCCTCTTCCTCCGTCTTGCCGCGCGGCCGAGTGCCGGCCAAGGGGCGGATGGTGACTCGGTCGTCCTCGACTCGGACCATGATTTCCGGCGAGCTACCCACCAGAGCCAGCGGCCCGGCTTTGAGGTAAAACATGAACGGACTCGGATTGACCACCCGCAAGGTCCGATAAATATCGAAGGGACGAGCGGTCGTTTCCGTTTCCAACCGCTGACTCAGCACGACCTGGAAGATATCGCCAGCCCGGATGTATTCCTTGCATTTCTCCACGGCTGCTTCAAACGCTCGCGGCTCGAAATTGGATCGGTAAGCTCGCTGCGTGTCGCCTTCGGGCACGATGTCGGTCAGTTGCAAGTCGGCCACTCCCTGTTGGAGCCGTTCCACCAGACGATCGACGCGACCGCAAGCCACGTGATAACTCGCAGCCGGATCATCGCGATCGACATGGGCGTGGGCCACGGCCGCGACGGTCTTGTTGATGTGATCGAAGATCACCATCCGGTCATAAAAGGCAAAGCACAAATCCGGCAGTCCTCGGTCATCGGGCGGCGGATGGGGAAGTCGTTCCGCGTAACGCACGGAGTCGTATCCGGCGTATCCGACCGCCCCGCCGCAAAACCGGGGCAATCCTGGCAAATGGGAACTGTGGTAGGCCGAGAGTTTTTCCTCCAGCAAGCGAAGCGGATCGGGATGATCCAACTCCTCTTTGGTCCAGGTGGGCGGGCGCGGCGCGGCCAACTTGGCAGGCAAGAAGGTATGCGCCGCTGATTCGATTTGCACGTGGCGATCAAATGCTTGAAAGCGCAACCACGGCCCGGAGCCGACAAAGCTGTAGCGACCGAGACGCTCGCCGCCCACCACGCTCTCGAAAAGAAAGGACCAATCGCCTTCTTGAATCTTGCAGAAAGCGCTGACGGGCGTGAGCGTGTCCCCGATTAGCTGGCGATAGACCGGGACGAGACTGGCGGTTCGCGACAATTCCATGAACTCGTCGAGACTTGGGCGGTAACGCATGCCGGCTCCTTGACCGTGTGAAATCAAGCTGGTATACCCAATAGCCGCTGGCTGCGGTCTTGTTATTTCATACTTTCTTTATGTTACCAGGGCGAGAAGCACCAGGGGTCGCACATGCAATGTCCGGTATGCCATCGAGAAAATTCGGCGGAGGCGGTGTTTTGTGAAAAATGCGGCGCTCGCATTGCCCGCAAGCCTCCGCCTGTCGAAGCCGAGGTCGCGGACGAGGCGGAGGTTCGCATCCGGCGTCGTCCTGCCGATTCGGGCGAGTTGGCGACACGACCGAAACGGCGGCGCGCCGCGGTCGAAGAAGACGAAAGACGCAGCGGCGGCGCCATCGTTCCCTACCGCAATCCGCTCGCCCTTTTCGCCTATTATTGTGTTTTCTTGGGATTTATCATCGGCATCGGGGCCACAACCGCCGTGGTCATTTTCGCCTCCGGCTCGACCTTGTCCGAAGATCATATCCGTTTTGGCAAGATGGTGATCTATATTGGGTTCATCGTGGGAATGCTCGTGGAGCTGGCCGCATTTTTGATGGGCATTTTCGGGCTGCTTTACGTCCGGACCCATCCGACGGCGCGAGGCACGGGACATGCTATCATGGGTGTTGTTTTGGGTCCGGTATTTGTCATTGCCCAATTAGCGGCGCTGATTTATATGATCGGTTGGATCGACAGTCAGTTTCACGCTTAAACCATGTCATCTTCCGCCAATCTAACGACGGAGCAGGCCACCCTGGGTGGTGGTTGCTTTTGGTGTCTGGAAGCGGTCTTCGAGCAGCTTCGAGGTGTTCAGAAGGTGGAATCCGGCTACTCGGGTGGATCACTGGCTGACCCGAATTATGAGCGCGTCTGCTCAGGCCGAACGGGCCACGCCGAAGTCGTGCAAGTCACGTTTGACCCCCAGCAGATTACGTATTCCGAGATCCTCGACATCTTTTTCGCGACCCACGATCCGACCACGCTCAATCGCCAAGGGGCAGATGTGGGGACCCAATATCGGTCGGTCATTTTTTATCATACGCCGGCTCAGAAAGAGGCGGCCGAAAAGAAGATCGCCGAGCTGAACGCCGCCAAGATTTGGGACGCGGCCATCGTGACCGAGTTGGCCCCGCTCAAGGCCTTTTATCAAGCGGAAAACTATCACCAGAAGTATTTTCAAGATAATCCAGGCCAACCTTATTGCCAGGTAGTGATCTCGCCAAAAGTGGTCAAGTTCCGGAAGCAGTTCGCGGCGCGATTGAAAGAATGATTGAAGGGTGAACGAGTAGGAGGTCAAGCGAGTTTGCGGCGTCCATGATTCCCGGTCACACCGGCTTTCGATCGATGAGAGTCGGCGAATTGTTCATGGGATTGCATTTTAACTTGCTGGCCTTCCACAAGCTTGCGAACCGATTCCACGGAATCGAGTTGAAACTCCAAGAATGAAATCTCGGTCCCGTCGCCTGGCGGGGATTGAGAATCCTCGCAGGAGGTCAGCTTTCGGATCCCGGCGAATACCCAAGTCGCGGGATGACCGCCCCAAGTGAAGGTTCCATCGTCGTCTCCTTCGTCCAACCGGCCTCGGCGTT
>Ga0207070_1143_pt1 | contig 17649 bp, 21 predicted proteins | sample Alteio_BWMinHeat_92_FD_153591 | JGI IMG/M metagenome (GOLD analysis project Ga0207070, IMG submission 153591) | Enriched cells from forest soil in Barre Woods Harvard Forest LTER site, Petersham, Massachusetts, United States -... | ecosystem: Environmental > Terrestrial > Soil > Temperate forest >...
CCGGTACAGATTTAGGTGCCACAGGCACACCAGTCAGCGAAGGTGCAGGCACAGGGGTTTCGGTCGTGGGCATTGGAGGCGGTGCCAGAGGCGTTACTTTAATGTCAGTCGCAGGCCCGGGGACTGAGGAGGGAGGAGTCTTGGCATCTGAAATTTGTCCCAGCAGCTGCGGCGGCTGCGGTTTTACAGCAGGAGGAACCGGTGCTTTTGCTGCCGGTGTTTGTACGACCGGTGTGGTTGTCGGGGTGGGAGCAGGAGGGGGTACGACAGGTTTTGCGGTTGGTGGAACCTGCATTTTTGTTGCCGGCGCTTGTACGGGTGGTGCAGTTGCGGGTATGGCGGGAGCTGGCATGATAGGCGGGGTAGCAGGCTTTGCCATGGGAGGATTTATCGGTTGTTTCGCAGCCGGTGATGGTGCGGCAGATACGGCCGGGGTCGCCGATTTTTTAATGGTATTGACAGTTTTCTCTGCAGGTTTTGTAACTTCTTTCTCTTCTGACTTAACCGGGTTTGGTTTTAGTTTCTCGACCAGCTTGGGTTTAGGTTTTGGCCTGGGTTTCTTTTTGGGATGCAGCTTTGCAATGGGCTTGGCGGGCTTGGTCGCTTTTACAGCAGGAGTTTTGGCGGGCGTTGCGTTTTTGCCAGACAAATCCAGCACATTGGGAACAGGTGAACCGTCCGGCGCTTTGACGGCTTCGGTGTTACCTACTTCTCCTGGGGATTTGGAAAGTATTGTCGTACCGGTCGCTGCAGGTTGCGGTGCAGGGGATTGAATGGGTTCTGGAGTCCCCTGCCATGGCATGACCTGAGTTGTCGAAGAGGAAAGCGCAGGGGTTGTGACTGTCGGAATATTCTGTTGCGTCATTGGTTGTGCGGGCTGCGTGGCTGCCGGCACCGCTGGAGAGGATGTTACAGGTGCAGCGGCGTGCAACGGCTGCAGCGCTTCTAGATGAATTTCAACAGTCGGCCGCGCCGCATCGTCATTACGATCCGCCGCCAGCACGGAGGCGCCAGTGAGGAATGAAGTGCAGAGTAGCCATGCAGATAAACGCTTACGCAACATAAGGGCGAAGTTAATGGTCCGTGTGGGAACCTGCAAGCAGTTTCATGACCCTGCCGTGCAATGGCTGGTTGGTGGCCAGCAATGTTTTGCCGTAGGGAGAGGCCGCGCTGCCATCAATCTGCGTCAGCATACCCCCGGCTTCCTTCACCAGCAGCATGCCTGCCGCCGCGTCCCACGGCTCCAGCCCGGCATACCAGCAACCATCATAACGACCGGCGGCCACATAGGCCAGGTCCAGTGCTGATGCGCCGCTGTGGCGGATGGTAGCGCCGCTCTGACTTGCGGCCTTCAACAGGTCGAACGGTTTTGTATTATTTACCGCGTATCGCGGGTTGCCGGTAACCAGCATGGCGGTGTCCATCACATCGCGAGCGGATGTAGCCAGCCGCCGGTCATTCAGGAAAGCGCCTTTATACAACTCAGCGGTGAACATCTCGTTGTGAATAGGATCATAGATCACTCCGGCGATGATTTCGGTCAGGCCAGGTTTCACGGTGTGTTCTAAGCCGATAGAGATGCAGAAATACGGCACCGCGTGAATGAGGTTGTTGGTACCGTCTACCGGGTCGATGATCCAGCGGTGCGTGGGGTCTGCACCTTCGATTGCGCCCCCTTCTTCCATCAGGAAACCGAATTCCGGGCGGGCCAGCTTCAATTCTTTGTGCAGCAGCTTTTCCACCTTGAGATCGGTCTTGGTGACGAAGTTTGAGGTGCCTTTGCGCGAAATTTGCAGCTGGTCCACCTCGCCGAAATCGCGTAGCAGGATTTTCCCCGCCTTGATGGCGGTGTTGGACATGACGGTGATGATGGGGGAGCGCATGGGCGCTACTTCTCGTCCTTCGCCCGTTCAACATAGCTGATGTCGCGCGTGTCCACCACGATGCGGGTACCTTCGGCGATGTGCGGCGGCACCAGCACGCGCACGCCGTTTTCCAGTATGGCGGGTTTGTAGGATGAAGAGGCGGTCTGGCCCTTTACCACCGGGTCGGCCGAGATGATTTTCATCGTCACTTTTTCCGGCAGCTGGATGCTGATCGGGCGTTCCTCATAGGTTTCGATCTGCACCGTCATGCCGTCCTGCAAAAACGGCAGCGAGGCACCGAGCAATTCCTTGGGCAGGCTGATCTGCTCATAGTTATCGTTATCCATGAAGGTGAGCAGGTCGCCCTCGGCGTACAGGAAATTGCATGGGCGCTGACTGAGCGTTACGCGCTCCACGCTTTCGCTGGAAGAAAGCCGCGTGTTGCTTTTGATGCCGGTCATGATGTCGCGCATCTCCACCTGGTTGAAGGCCCGCAGATTGCCCGGCGTGCGGATTTCGTGGCGGATTACCAGCCAGAGCTTCCCCTGCCATTCGATCACCATGCCGGTGCGTACTGCCGAGCCGTCGATTCTCATGATTTCCCCATCGCGTTATTAAAAGCTTTTACCGCCGTATCCGGACCGTTTGGGTGTTCCCACACGGCGGTGATGGCGGCGATGAAATCCGCGCCTGCTTTGACAAGCGGGCTGCAGTTGGCAGGGGTGATACCACCAATTGCGACGCTAGGCAACACCGTTGAGTTGCTCCACCAGCTCAGGATTTCAGGTGTTGGGGTACCGTATTTGGCCAATTTTTCTGCTGATTTGGTTTTGGTGGGGTAAAACGCGCCGAAGGCCACGTAATCCGCGCCCTGCCCGCCTGCCTCCATCGCCAGATGCTTCGAGGCGTGGGCGGATACGCCGATGGTTTTTTCCTCGCCAAGCAGCTTGCGGGCTTTTGCTACCGGCCATGCTTCCAGGTCTTCCTGTCCCAAATGCACGCCATCGGCACCGCATTGGGTAGCGAGATCTGGCCGATCGTTCATAATGAACGCGGCGTTGTGAGCGTGGCAGATGGGGAGCAGCGCTTTGGCGGCTTTTAATATGTCGGCATCGCTGGTATCTTTCAGTCGCAACTGCACACAACCAATATCGCCGCCAGAAAATGCCTTTTCAAGCTGCGCCGGAAACGCGGCAATATCAATGCACGGCGGGGTGATGAGGTAGAGGCGGCAGTTTGTCATGTGTCATCCTGCGGCTTGACCGCAGGGTCCATCTTCAAACGTGGATCCTGCATTTTCGCGCAGGATGACAGTAGAAAAGATCTTCACATCTCACCCTTATAAATCTTTATCAGTATATCCAGCATTTTCAGCGCCTCGGCGCGCGGGCGCTGGAAGGTGTTGCGGCCGATGATGGAGCCGTTGCCGCCGCCGTCGCGGATGGCGCGGGCTTCATTATAGATGTCGTCCTCGCTCTTGGCATTGCCGCCGGAAAATACTACCACGCGTCTGCCAGCGAAGCATGCCTGCACCACGTGGGCAAATCGGTCTTTCGCCGTGGCAACCGGGATTTTCTCCGATTCATACACTTTTTTCGCTTCGGCCTGTTCGATATGCGCCGTCGGCGGCTTGACCTTGATAATGTGCGCACCCAGCAGCGCCGCCATGTGCGCCGCATAGGCGCAGACGTCGATGGCGGTTTCGCCTTCCTTGCTTAAATTACCCCCCCGGGGGTATGACCAGATGACCACGGCCAGCCCTTTGGCTTTGGCTTCTTCCGCGATGACCGAATTTTTTTCCATCATGCTGTAGGCGGCATGCGAGCCGGGATAAATGGTGAATCCTACCGCCGATGCGCCGATGCGCAGCGCGTCCGCAACCGAGGCGGTGATGGCCTGGTCTGGCACGCTGTCTCTGGGTGCCAGCGCGTTGGCGCTGTTTATTTTCAGGATCAGCGGAATTTTCTCGGCGAAGGTTCTGGCGCCAGCCTCCAGCATGCCTAGCGGTGCGGCATAGGCCGAAAGCCCGGCGTCGATGGCGAGCTGGAAGTGATAATGCGGGTCATACGCCGCCGGGTTTTTGGCGAAGCTGCGCGCCGGGCCGTGCTCAAAGCCCTGGTCCACCGGCAGGATAAGCAGCTTGCCAGAGCCACCGAGTCTGCCCTGCATCAGGATGCGCGCCAGGTTGTCCCGCGTGCCTTGGTTGTCGCTTTCGTAATGGGAGAGGATTTTTTCGACCTGGGGAGTGAGCTTCATTTAGGATCTCCTATACCGATAATTTGACCTTGGATTTACTGTCGGCGTTCTTACGTGTCAACGCCGCGATGCCGGGCAATTCCTTGCCCTCTAGCCATTCCAGAAACGCGCCACCGGCGGTGGAGAGATAGGTGAATTCTTCGGAAAGACCGGACTGGGCGATGGCCGAAAGCGTATCCCCGCCGCCGGCGATGCTCTGGGTTTTCTTTTCACGGGTTAAACTTGCGATCTCGCGGGCAACATAAATGGTAGCCATGTCGTAAGGACGTGTTTCAAACAATCCCATTGGCCCATTCCAGATTACAGTCTTAGTTCTTTCTGGATTCCTAAGACAATCTGAAATCTTGCGGAGTGTTTGATTACCAATGTCATAAACCATTTCGTTAAATGAAATGTTGTTTACAGTGGCTGTAGAGGTTCCTGCCTCAATTAATGATTTTGTCGGCAGTGGTTTGACTATTACATCGATGGGCAAAATCACGTTGCAGTTCTTTTTCTTTGCTTCCTTCAGAATATGTTTGGCAGTTGTTTGCAGCTTTTCTTCCACCAGCGATTTTCCGACAGAATGGCCTTGCGCCAGCAAAAATGTATTTGCCATTGCGCCGCCAATAATCAAGTTGTCTACCCTATCCACCAGATTTTCCAGTAATGCGAGCTTGGTAGACACTTTTGCGCCGCCAATAATGGCAGTAATAGGTTTCCCGGCATCTGAGAAAATGCTGCTTAATATCTCCACTTCCTGCTGCATCAGACGCCCCGCCACCGAAGGCAGATGTTCGGTAATGCCCACCACCGAGGCATGGACACGGTGCGAGCAGGAAAATGCATCGTTCACATATATTTCTCCCAGCGAGGCCAGGTCGCGTGCGAAGGCAGCGTCGTTTTTTTCTTCTTCGGCGTGGAAACGCAGGTTCTCCAGCAGAATGATACCCCCATGGGGTATCTTGCTCACTGCTTCGCGCGCTGCCGGGCCTACGCAATCCACCCCAAATTTTACCTCCGTATTGCCCAGTGCCTCGGCCAGCGTATCTACCAGCGGCGCCAGCGACATGGAAGGCACGAAGGTTCCTTCCGGCCGCCCAAAATGCGACAATACCACTACGCGGGCGTTTGCACGCGTCAGCTCCTGTAGCGTGGGCAGCAGGCGCCGGATGCGCGAGGCATCGGCCACGCGGCCGCCTTCCATCGGCACGTTCAGGTCGGCGCGCACCAGGACGGTTTTGCCGTTCGCGTTGATGTTATCCAGCGTCGGTAGCGTGGTCATGACAGCCCGGCCCATAACCGCGCCACATCCCACATACGGCAGGAAAACGCCCACTCGTTATCATACCAGCTGGCTAGACGCACCAGTCGTTTGCCGGTAACATACGTGCCGCTGGCATCCACGATGCTGCTGTATAGCGTGTGGCTGTAATCGGTGGATACCAGTTTTTCTTGCGAGACATGTAATACCCCATGGGGGTATGCAGCGGCGGCTTTAGTGAGCAGGGTGTTTATTTCATCCCTACTGGTATCGCGCGATGCCTGAAAGGTGAAGTCCACCAGCGACACGTTCGGCACCGGCACGCGGATGGCAGTGCCATCCAGCCGCCCTTCCAGCTCCGGCAACACTAGGCCAATGGCTTTGGCGGCACCCGTATTCGTAGGAACCATGGAAAGCGCGGCGGCGCGGGCGCGGCGCAAATCCTTGTGGCTGCCGTCCACCAAATTCTGGTCGCCGGTATAGGCGTGGATGGTGGTCATGAACCCGCTTTCAATGCCGACTCCTTCATGCAGCGCCTTGGCCAGTGGCGCCAGCGCATTGGTGGTGCAGGAACCGACGGAGACTACTGCGTGATTCTTCTTTAGCATGTGGTTGTTGACGCCGAACACGATGGTGGTGTCGGCATCCGGCGCCGGGGCGGAAATCAGCACGCGCTTTGCGCCTGCGGCCAGATGCGCGCTAGCTGCCTCCCGCGTGGTGAATTTGCCGGAGCATTCCATTACCAGATCGACCCTGTATTTTTTCCAGTCCAGCTTTGCCGGGTCTTTTTCATGGGTGATGGTGATGATGTGCCTGCCGATGCGCAGGGAATTGCCTTCGATTTTTACTTCCGCGCCGAAGCGGCCATGCACCGAATCATATTTCAGCAGATGGGCGTGGGTTTCGATGGGGGCGGGACCGTTGGCACAGACCAGTTCGACATCTTTTACGTCATTTTCTACCAATGCCCGCACAAGGCAGCGGCCTATTCTTCCCAGTCCATTGATGCCGATGCGGAGAGTCATGGTTGTGCTTGTGATTTTCCTATCATTGACGAATTGTTAATGACATCTATGCCTTCGACCACTGTACGCTGCTGCACAAGTTTGATTATTTCATCTCGCAGCACGTCATAAGAATTTTTCTTACCTTGATCTTTGCACACGAATATATCAGCTCCCGCGCTTATAAAGCTATCCCCGCAGTATGGATCCATAGAGCCGCCGATAATCATTGCATTTTGGTTTAGTGAGCTTTGTTCTCTGGCAAGTCGAGTCAATGCCTCACCCTCTGTTCCAGGAAATTTGGTTAGCTGCATATCCATCAGGATGAGATCAAATTGCTCCATAGCCAGCAGTTGACGTGCGGTCTGTTCATCGGCAGCGGTTTTGAATTCCAGCGTTTTACCCGGCAATGCTTGCTGGCAAACCCTCTTTAAGACATCATGCTCACCTTCGTCATCATCCACAATTAATATTGTCATGGTTTTTTCTTTGCCAAGTTGTCAATTGTTGCTTTCACCACATTCTCTGCCGTAATCCCGAAATGCTTATACAAATCCTTCGCCGGGGCGGAAGCGCCGAAGCTTTTCATGCCGATGAAAATGCCATCCGGGCCGATATATTTTTCCCAGCCGAAGTCGCTGGCGGCTTCGATGGCCACTTTCAGCCCATCGCCCAATACCCCCTGACGGTATGCGGGCGGCTGTTCGTCAAATAGTTCCCAGCACGGCAGCGATACCACGCGCGCGGCGATATTTTTCTCCGCCAACAGTTTTTGTGTATCCATGGCAATGGAGACTTCCGAGCCAGTGGCGATCAGCGTTACGGCAGGCGAGGGCGCATCGCTCAATATATAACCGCCCCGCGCGCACAAATTCTCATCCGTATGCTGCACCCGTACCGCGGGCAGGTTCTGCCGCGACAGGGCGAGCAGGGAAGGTGCGCCCTTCATCGCCACGCTCAAGGCCCAGCATTCGGCGGTTTCCACTGCGTCGGCGGGGCGGAACACGTAAAGCCCGGGCATGGCGCGGAGCGAGGCCAAGTGTTCCACCGGCTGATGGGTGGGGCCGTCTTCGCCAAGGCCGATGGAGTCATGCGTCATTACATATATAACGCGTTGCTTCATCAGCGCGGAAAGGCGGATGGCCGGGCGGCAATAATCGGAAAACACTAAAAAGGTACCCCCATAGGGTATGAAGCCGCCGTGCAGCGCGATGCCGTTCATGGCCGAAGCCATGCCATGCTCGCGCACACCGTAATAGATATAGCGCCCGGCATACCCCACATCCCCCCCCTCTTTCCCCCCCGCTTGCGGGGGGGATGTAAGGGGGGGAGTAACGGGTTTTTGCTGCGAGGTTTTGGTGTTGTTGGAGCCTGTTAAATCTGCCGAGCCGCCGACAAGCTCCGGGATGCAGCCGTTCAGCACTTCCAGGGTATTTTCCGACGATTTGCGTGTCGCCTCGGTCGGTTTTTTCTCCGCCAGCGCACGCTTGTGGGCGCTCAGCTTTTCCAGCCAGCCATCCGGCAGTTCGCGGCGATGCAGCCGCTTGAATTCAACCTGTGACTCCGGCGGCAGCGCTTTGAAGCCCTGCATCCATTGCTGATACGTCACGCTGCCATGTGTGCCCACGCCGCGCCATGCTTCCAGCACCTGCGGCGGCACCTCGAACGCGGCGTGCGGCCAGCCGAGCTTGTTCCGTGTCCCCGCCACTTCATCCTTGCCCAATGGCGAACCATGCGTTTTTTCGGTGCCTGCCTTGGTGGGTGCCCCATAGCCGATGGTGGTTTTGCAGGCGATCAAAGTAGGGCGATCCGAATTTTTTGCCCGTGCGAGGGCCTGCGCAATAGCGGCCGGGTCATGACCGTCAATGCTTTGCGTGTTCCAGCCGCTGGCCTCAAAACGCCTTGGCATGTTATCGGACACCGCGAGGCTGGTGGGGCCGTCGATGGAAATGCCGTTATCGTCAAACAGCACGATCAGCTTATTTAACCGCAAATGCCCGGCCAGCGATATGGCCTCGTGGCTGATGCCTTCCATCAGGCAACCGTCACCCGCGATGACATAAGTATAGTGATCGACCGCCGCATCGCTGAAGCGGGCGTTCAGCATGCGCTCGGCCAGCGCCATGCCTACTGCGTTGGCCAGCCCCTGCCCGAGCGGGCCGGTGGTGGTTTCGATCCCCGCCGCGTGGCCGTATTCCGGATGTCCCGCTGTGCGCGAGCCCAGTTGGCGGAAGCGTTTAATCTCATCCAGCGTGATATCCGGGTAGCCGGTGAGATAAAGCAGTGCGTATAGCAACATGGAGCCATGGCCGGCCGAAAGCACGAAGCGGTCGCGGTTGGGCCACTCCGGATGCGCGGAATCGAACGACAGAAACTGCGAGAACAGCACGGTGACGACGTCTGCCATACCCATCGGCATGCCCGGATGCCCGGAATTGGCCTGCTCCACCGCGTCCATCGCCAGCGCACGTATGGCATTGGCCATCAAGGCATGGCTGGCATCGGCGGATGCGGAAGGAGAAGCGGTGGTCATGCGTGCGTTTGTATGCATCCTAAAAATGCTGTTTTATTTTTCCGGCGGGCTGCTATGCTCCTACAACCTGAAATATTCAGGGCGCATGGCACCCGCCTGTTGGAAGTCTTCGTATTGTGTAGCAAAAACATCATAAGAGTCACGCGTTATGTTGCAGAAAGCATCGAGAAATAGAAAGATGGAAACCGAGGCTGATGAGGCAAAGGGTGCCTATGGGTTGTCGGTATCGGTGCGGATCGGCGAGGATCTGAAGCGTGCTGCCGGCAATCTGCATGACGCGCTGGAGCATATGGAGGTGGCGATGGCGGCGCCAAAGCGGCAGACCGCCGAGGATAACGGCACCGAAGCCTTGCTGCGCACGGAAAACCGGCAGTTGAAAGAGTCTGAGGCCCGTCTGCAGCGGCAGCTGGAAGATATGCGGGCCCAGCATGGAGCGGTTTCAGAGCAGGTGGCGGCACTATCCGGCCGGCTGGAAGCCCTGATCATGCATTTGGGCCAATTACTGGAAGAATAGAGCGGATTTTCATTGAAATGGGGGCTTAGCTCAGTTGGTAGAGCACTTGCTTTGCAAGCAAGATGTCAGCGGTTCGATTCCGCTAGCCTCCACCACTTTCTAATCGACTGGATTCTATTGGTTCTTTCAAATGGGCTGTTTAGGCTCCAGCGCAGATGTTTTTTATTCTCAGGCAGTTATATTTTTCGAATAGTGAATGGGTATCATTTTGCAAGTATTACATTGCGGAATGTTAGTGATAGTCTTCTGCCGCGAGGAAACGTCAGCCCACAATAATGGTCTGTTTTACGATGCGGGATGGAATGCTTCCAGTGGTAGCGGGCATCCCCGGCCAGCACTACAAGGCTTCTGGCTTTCAGAAGCACAGGAATTTTCTCTAGCGTTTCGCTATGAGTGAACTCCATGATGCAAGATGAGCCAAGGCTTAAAGACGCAATGGTTTCTTCAAAGCACGGAACACAATCAATATGGGCGGCGATGCCTTGCCCTGCCTGATATTCGTTGATAATGACCTGCTCGGGCAGACGCGGGAAAATATGGTGGCTGCAAAGCTCATCGCAATGAGCAAATAACCACTCAGGCAATGGGCCTAGCGTTGATTTGCGGGTGATATTTCTGCCCTTGTAGTCATACCGATACCCATAGTGCTGCACCCGCCGCCTCAGTTCGGTTATCCATGGCCGATTGTCAATAGTGCGGATTAAATCAGCTTCACGAGATTGGTCGATGTATTCCGGGATATAGGTAAGGCCGGGAATAGGTGCGACTGAAATTATTTTCTGCGCGTTCATGCCCATATAGCTATTCCGGTTTAAAGACCCAGGTGCCGAACTGATCATGGTTGTCCAGTGCGCTGCCGCTTTGGTGCGTCATCGTATGTTCATAGCCGGGAAAGGCTGCGGGGTCAAAATTGTACATTTCCGGCGGCCAGAATCCTGCCTGCGCTGCCGCTTCATCAAAATGAAATGTGCCTTCATAATATGGACTGTCAACCGCTGAAATATATACTTGCCCATTGGGAGCCAATTGCTGGACTGCACTCCTTAAGAATTTCCGTATCAGAATAAAATTGGGATTAAGTCCGCGGATTCCATCCCTGCGGCCTGCATTCGGGAACTGGAAAACGATGTTATCAAACCGTTGGCTACCCAATGTTGTGGAGAGGTCTCTTGCATCCACGCCATAAAGCACGGTGACGCCCAAAGAACATAAAGTGCTGGCATTTGCCTGTGCTGATGGAGATAAGTCAGATTTTGCCTCGAACGTTGTAGCGGTCAGCCTTCTGGGGCCTATGTGGGGCATTTTGGCTAGGCTTAATGCAAAGCTGAGATTTCCTTCACCAACCAGAAGCGTTCTGCCTCTGGACAACTGGCCGACAAAATCAAGTGCTGCCGCCTTATGGCTGGCATAGCGATTATCCCATTTGCCATAGATATGCGGGAACTTCCTTGCATAGAAAAGGCGATTAGCTTCCAGCATTCGTTGCAGGTTATCATGGTGCATATTTGGTTTCCCCAATGGTTTTAACCTATATTGATGCACGAAAAGCCATGCACCGGAAGATGCGAAATGCACTGCCTAAGCATTTCGGTTTCGGTCTGGTGATATTGAATCGTTGAAAAATCTGTAAAATGTACCTAAGAATCGCTAGAGGTTTCGTTGGGGGAACCGCAATTAAGCGGCTCTGACCAGTCCCTTAAGGTGTCCAGAAGGGTTTTCGAAAACTTTTCCGTACCCTCCACCATCCTCATCTTCGGCTTCAGGTGGCTTGTGCCGCTTTGCATAAGTTGCTCGAATGTTGATTAATGGCAGGTGGGTTTAAGGGGTACCCATCAAAAACCCTGCATTTAACATCATTTTCTTAGTGAGGACTGAATTTTTTTATGTTATTACGAATGTCCTGACTGTATTTCGACCTTTAAATAATCACTTTAAACCAACAAGGAGAAACGTATGAAAACGGCAACCAAAAAGAAAAGTGCAGCACCGAAAAAAGCAAGCAAACCCACACCGGCTGTCATTCGCCCGGTAAAGGAAACGCTGACCAAGTCGGCGCTGCTCAACCTCATCGCCGAGAAGAACGGCCTTACCCGCAGGCAAGTGGCCGATGTGCTGGCCTCGCTGGAAGGCGCAATGTTTGGATCAGTGCATCCGAACGGTTCCGGTGAATTCACGCTTCCCGGCATACTGAAAGTCACCCTGCGCAAGGTGCCAGCCCGCAAAGCGGGTACGCTGATCCGCAATCCCGCCACCGGCGAAATGATGAAAGCGGCTGCGAAGCCTGCTTCGGTTCGGGTGAAAGTCCGCGCGCTGTCAAAGCTGAAAGGCGCGGCGCTCCGTTAATTAAGACCGGGCCTTTTTATAAAGGCTCATGTTCCTTCGTGTGTACCCTCGGACGTGCCGCATTGCCTAATAGGGAGAGTGCGGCGTCTGGGGGTGCCATGGGGCTTACCGAAGAAGGTAAGCCTTAGAATTTATCTCCGCCCCGGGCATGGCCGCTGCACGCCGCAAGGCTGTGGGAATAGGCCGGGCCACACTTGATTATTCGCCGGATAGAGCGAAAGACTGTTACCGTGCGCGCCCTGGCTTTCCAGTGCGCCGTAATGCAGCCTGTATTGCTCGAATTGTTCGTCGGGGTCGGCAAAACGCGACGAGCCGTCAGAATTATTGCCGCTTTTTTCGTCCACTGAAAAGGCCTTCGCATCCAATCCCAGCGGCATGACAAAAATCAGCAATATCCATGTAAACCAGAATCGTTGCATATCCCCTCCTACACTATTGGTTAGTATTTTCAGGCAGCAGCGACGGCTTGGGGCGACTCAGCGTGGTGGCCATCATGGCGCGCTCCTGTGATGTGCATTGTGCCGCGATGTCGGCAATGGTCAGTGCCACGCGCTGCATCAGTTGGTCTTTCAGACCCTGTAGGTGCTTTGCCTCGGTGATATAAGACTGCCTGTCGAAGGGCTCAGCTTTTAAGATCCCTTCAGCTTGTTTGCGCGAATCGCTGATTTGCTGTCGCAGCATGGCGGTTTCCGCTTGCGTTTTCTGCAGAACGGCTTCCATGGGTTTACGTTTATTTTCAGGCAGGGCGCCTACGATATCCTGCATGGATGCCTGCAGTGACGTACGGGGAGCGATAGCATAACGTCCGGCTTGACCGATGATGGCGCCGGCCATCAACAGGTTCAGGAATACAGATGCGGCAATAAAAATTTTAATCGTTCGGCTCATGGTACCGCTCCATCATCCTCAAGGTAAGGTTGTATAACGGTATATTGGTTGCCTTGCAACAGCGCAGGAGTGCTGAACCCGATGACAAGCCCCAGCGCCAGCACTGCCGCCAGCGAGTAAGCGGGCCGGGGTAACATGAGGCTGGCCAGCAAATCCAGCAGCCAGTCGGCAAGGCTGGGAACCGGCTGCCGAACCGGGCAGGCAGCGAGGATTCGTTCGGCAAGCTCCGGTCGTGCTGGTGGCACGGGATGGGTCGCCAGCAATGCTTCAAAGCGGCGTTGCCTATCGAGCATGGAGGCAAATGGGGGGATACGTGCCGCGCGCATGGCCTCTACCTGCAGCGCTTCCGGCCAGGTATTGATCTGCGTGCCGAAGCACTGCAGGTACTCAGCGAATTGTTTTTCTGTCAGCGGCATAAATGCCTCCTTCTAAGGTGGTATCCATCAATTGTTCCTTTAGGGTCGTTTTGGCGCGCATCAGCAGCGATTGCAGCGCTTTCAGGCGCACGCCCATGATGGTTGCCGCTTCTTGGTTGCTCAGGCCCTCGTAGAAGCACAGGTTCAAAGCGGCGCGCTGGCGCTCTGGCAGGGCGGCAATCCAGACTTCCAGCATGTGCTGTTGTTGGTTCTGTATCATCGTTTCTTCATGCGTTTCACGTGTGTCGCGTATCTGCATTTCGTCCATCAGGGGCAGGGGGCGTTTTTTCTTCTGGCGGTCGAGGCAAAGGTTGATCACCACGCGGTGAAACCAGGTGGTGAAGGCGGTATTGCGGTCTGCCTGCCACATGCCGGGGCGTTCCCACAGTTTTACGAATGCTTCCTGCACGACATCCTCCGCTTCCATCCGTACGCTGGTAAACCGGTAAGCTATGCGGTAAAACCGGTCAGCATGACGCCGCACTAGAAGTGTGAAGGCCGCGCGATCACCTTCCTGTACCTGCGCCAGCAATTGCGCATCATCCACATCAGCATCCAACGCGTCATTCCCCGGTAAGAAAAAAAGGGTGGCAGAGGCTCGCATCACTGCCACCCTACAGGGAGTTATTGCTAATGGGAAGCGGATGAATCCGTATCCGCATCGCTACCCTGTTCCTGATGTTCTTTATCTTCCTTGCCCTTATGGTGCCCATTCGGACCATGTCCATGACGCTTGTGGTGCATCGCCGCGGCTATGGTTTTGCGTTGTTCTGCCGAGAGCTGGCTGAATACCGAGGCCATGCCTTCGGTCATGTTGGCATGTATCTTTTCTTCCAGCTTCTCGATTTCCCTGTGCTTGACGAGGAAGGCATCCTTGTCGAACTCTGGCGCAGTGACGATGGTATGCAACTCATCATGCAGTGAATGCATCTGCTCCATCAGCGGCTCATTCTTTTCCTGCACCTGCTGCATTGTGGCACGGAATATCTTGGCCTTGTCGGCCGGCAGCTTTGAAAGCGCCTTCTCGAAATGCGGCGGGCCTTCGTGGCCCATAGGTTCATCATTGGCATAGACAGCACCAGCGCAGGCCAGTGAAACCGCGGCCAGCATGGCAGGAAACAGTTTTTTCATGAGTTTTCTCCTTTGAAGTTTTAAGTGAACAAAAGCGTTTTCATTCCATAATACGATGGGCATGGCAAAAGTCTTCGCAGCATGTTATTTTGCGGTCATGCGACGGTATATTATCCTTACAACTTTGTTTTTGGTTGCCTGCACGACGGGCGTGCCGCTGCAGGAAGTTATGCGCGATGTGAACCAGCAATGGGCTGGCCAGAGCGCTGATGCATTTTTCCTTGATTATGGAAAGCCTGTCGGGCAGTCTATGCTAGAGAGTGGCACACGCTACCGGTGGGTTTCGATCCTGGAGCCGCCATCCGGCATGGTTTCCCCGCTACATAATTTCCGTGCTAATGGCAAGAGTTATGGCTTTCTGGATCCCAATGCGGAAAGCAGGGAGCTTCGTTATTGTGAGCTGCACATCGACGCGGATCGCAAGGAGTTGATCCGGCAGGTTGCGCTGGTGCATGATGACATCGGCAAGCACAGCAATTCGCTGTGTTCAGAAATCTTCGGGTCTCGTTGATGCGTGCATTGATTGCCGAATGCTGGGGGTTAGTGCGGCCCTACTGGAAATCGGATGAGCGCTGGCTGGCAAGAGCGCTGCTGACGGTGGTAGTAGGCATGAACTTGGGCGAGGTGTACCTTAATGTATTGTTCAATCAGTGGAATAATGATTTTTATAATTCGCTGCAGGCGGTCGATCAGGCAGCATTCTGGAAGGCATTGATTCGCTTTTCCTATCTGGCGGCGATTTTTATCGTGGTGGCGGTGTACCGCACCTATCTGAACCAGATGCTACGTATCAAATGGCGCCGCTGGCTGACCGCGCAGTATTTATCCGACTGGCTGGGCAGGCAGAATTATTACCGCATGCAGCTATTCGGAGGAAAAACCGACAACCCTGATCAGCGCATTAGTGAGGATATAGAGCAGTTCATCTCGCTAACGTTGGGGTTGGCGCTGGGGTTGCTTTCCGCCGTGGTCACGTTGTTTTCGTTCCTCACCATATTATGGATGCTTTCCGGACCGCTGGAATTCGTCCTTGGCGGCACGCCGGTTTCCATTCCCGGCTACATGGTGTGGGTGGCGATTGTATATGCGTTGGCGGGCACGTGGCTTACCATGCAGATCGGGCGGCCGCTGATTTCACTCAACTTCAACCAGCAGCGCTACGAAGCGGATTTCCGCTTCAGCCTAGTGCGCCTGCGCGAAAACAGCGAAAGCGTGGCGTTTTATAAAGGCGAGGCGCGGGAGCAGGAAAATTTCCTCGGGCGTTTCAGCGCGGTGGTGGATAATTTCTGGCAGATCATGCGGCGGCAGAAGCGGCTCAACTGGCTGACCTCCGGATATCAGCAGATCGCCATTATTTTCCCGTTCGTGGTGGCCGCGCCGCGCTTTTTCGCCGGAAAAATCCAACTGGGCGGGCTGATGCAGACCGCGTCTGCCTTCGGTCAGGTGCAGGGCGCGCTTTCTTATCTTATTGATGCATATTCCAACATCGCCACCTGGAAGGCGGTGACCCAGCGGCTTTCCGGCTTCAACCACAGCATCCGCGATGCGGAGGCCATGCGTCTTCTCGCCAAAAGTTTTGAGCGGCGCCTTACCAATGAACCCCTTATTCAAACCACAGACTTGATAATCCGGCTGCCCGATGGGCGGAGGCTACTTTCGCAGATCAATCTGAGCATAAAGCCAGGCGATTCATTGCTCATCACCGGCCCGTCCGGCAGCGGCAAAAGCACATTACTGCGGGCCTTTGCAGGCTTGTGGCCTTACGTGGAAGGCACGCTTACACTGCCCGCGCATGCCCGCCTGCTGTTTTTACCGCAGAAGCCATACCTGCCGCTTGGCACGCTGCATGCAGCGCTTACGTATCCTGGTGCGGATGCCAGCGATGACGAGGTACAAACAGTACTTTCGCGCTGCGGGCTGGAACATCTTGCGCCACGGCTAGGCGAGGTGGCGCTCTGGTCGCATATATTATCGCTGGGCGAGCAGCAGCGCATTGCCTTTGCGCGTATCCTGCTGGCCAAACCGGAATTCGTATTTTTGGATGAGGCAACCTCGGCGCTGGATGAAGCCGCCGAGTCACAATTGTATGGCATACTGAAAGCGCAGCTGCCGAAAACCGCCATCGTCAGTGTCGGCCACCGGAGTACGCTGCGGGCGTGGCACGCGAAGGAAATGGGGCTGTCATAAAAAAGCAAGGCCGCGGGGATGTCCCGCGGCCTTGCGACGGATAGTAAACGAGGTCGGCTTAGTGTTGCTCTTCGTGGTGATCTTTCCGCTCTTCGCGATGATCCCTGCGCTCCTTGTGGCGACGCTTGTCCTGATGAATGTTGCGTTTCTCCTCATGCTTGTCGCGTTTAGCCTGACGGAGGGCTCGACGGTCGGCCTTCTCGGCTTCGGGGTTGCCCTTGTCGGCCCTTTCGGCTGCCCGGTCCTGATGAATGGCTTGGTTGTCCTGCTTGATCTGCTCACGATCCTGATGGATGTCTTGTGCGATGGCAGGAGAGATAAGGGCGATGCCCGCCATGCCGGCGAGCAATACGAGTGTCTTTTTCATAAAGTTTGAATCCTTGTGATAGGAGTTTACGAGTGAAAATTCCTGGCCAGTTGCCGACCAGTTGGATATCAGGATAGAACTCTGGAGTTAAAAGCACTATGTCCCTGGCATTACATTGTAGTAATGTAGGATAACTATATGTTATAGAAGCAATTAGCATGTTTATTCCCTTTGCATATGCACTGCGCGAATCGCTGCAGGACGGTTACGGTCTCCGCTGCCTGCAGCGCGATGTACTGGCGGGTATTATTGTGGCGCTGGTGGCGCTGCCGCTGTCTATGGCGCTGGCCATTGCCATGGGGTTGCCGCCGCAGCATGGCATTTATACCGCGATTGTGGCCGGGATCATTACGCCGCTGCTGGGCGGCTCGCGCGTGCAGGTGAGCGGCCCGACCGCGGCATTCGTGGTCATTGTGGCGCCGATCGTGGCAGAGCATGGGCTGCGCGGGCTGATCCTGATGCAGATCATTGCGGGCTTCCTGCTGTTGTTGCTGGCTTGGGGGCGGCTCGGCCGTTTCATCAGCTTCGTGCCGTACCCGGTGACGACGGGTTTTACGGCAGGCATCGCGGTGGTGCTGGGCGCTATGTCGCTCAATGATCTGCTGGGGTTGGGCGCGAATATTTCCCACGGCAGCTTTATAGAAAAATTATGGATATTGGCGCAGCACCTGCCCGCGCTGCAGTGGCAGGAAGCGCTGGTGGGCGGCTTAAGCATGGCGGTGATGTTCAAGGGTAAATGGATTACCCGCAAAATTCCTTCCACTATTCTGGGCATTCTGGTCGGAATGGCGGCATCGCTGCTGCTGCATTATGTTTTTGGTGTGCAGACGGCGACTATCGGCAGCCGCTTTGCTTATGAAACGCCGCATGGAATAATGCAGGGCATACCGCCCTATCCGCCC
>Ga0207070_1145_pt1 | contig 17615 bp, 13 predicted proteins | sample Alteio_BWMinHeat_92_FD_153591 | JGI IMG/M metagenome (GOLD analysis project Ga0207070, IMG submission 153591) | Enriched cells from forest soil in Barre Woods Harvard Forest LTER site, Petersham, Massachusetts, United States -... | ecosystem: Environmental > Terrestrial > Soil > Temperate forest >...
GGTTGAGAGGCAGAAAATCCTGAATTCAGTTCGCGATCACCTGCTAGAAAGTCTTTAATTTTTTTTGGCTCGATAAGAGCATGACCATAATCTAACGGAGGGGCGACAATGGGTAAGCTAACGGACAAGAACATCCTTATCACGGGCGGCAACAGCGGGATTGGGCTGGCCGCAGCGCAGGAATTCGACAGAGAGGGCGCGCGTGTCGCCATCTGCGGCTTGAATGAGGGGTCGCTGCAGGCGGCTAAAAAGACGCTTGGGGCCGGAAGTCTCGCCGTTCGCGCGGACGTCAGCAATCTCACCGACCTCGACACCATGTTCGCCACGATCAAGCGGGAGTTCGGGCACCTGGACGGCGTCCTCGTAAATGCAGGCTACAGCGTGTTCTTGCCGTTCGAAGAGGTGACAGAGCAAAACTTCGACAAGGTGATAAGCATCGATTTCAAAGGGGTTTACTTCACGATTCAAAAGGCCTTGCCACTATTAAGGCAAGGCTCGTCTGTAATCATTACTTCGTCCGTTGGCGCGCGCAAGGGGTGGCCGACCACCTCGATCGTCTCGAGCTGCAAGGCCGCAGTCGTCCATCTCGCGCGAATCCTCAGCGCCGAACTCGTGGGCCGCGGTATTCGCGTTAACACCCTAAGCCCAGGCCCGACGGACACAGCGATGTTCGGTCGTTTCGCAGGCGAAGAGCAGGGCAATGCGGTTAAGGAAGTCCTCGGAACCAGCAATCCTAGCAAGCGGATCGCCGATCCGAAAGAAATCGCGAAGCTGGCAGTTTACCTCGCGTCGGACGATTCTGCGTACGTCGTCGGGGCAGACTTCCTGATCGACGGAGGGGTCACGGCCATTTCGGCCGTGGGCGCCTGACCCTCGTTGCAGAGAGTTGAGGCCGTTCCTGTTCTACCTGGAGGGTTTAGATCAGTCCTTGAGCGGTATCAAGAACTCGCGGGCCCCGTTCGAGATGACGGAGGTGCTCTTTTTTCTGTGCACTAGGGATCTCGATACCACAAATCGCGTGCTACGGCTGGTGTGCCCTGCTGTCCACACCCCTGCCACAGAACGCAAGTAATCAGAAGACTAAGGAGGCAAGAAGTGAAAATCTCACAAACGTACCGACCTGTTTTGGTCGCAACTCACACCATCAATTCCGCGCCCCAGGAGCCCAAGTCAGCGCTTCGAGGTCTGATGCAACGTCTCGGCTTAACCCTTCTCGCGTGTACGCTCGTCGTCGGTGTCACCGGCTCTGCGAGTGCCGGCGAGGCTCAAGACGAAGCAGCCGTTCGCGGGCTTGGAGATACCTTTGCTAGGGCTTTCGTTCAGAAGAATGCCGAACTCCGAGCATCCCTATTCGCCGAAAATGGAACCTTCGTGACGCCGGTGGGTGACTTTCTGCAAGGGCGAGTCGCAATGGTGAAGGACTTCGGTCCCGAGGCGCAGCAAGCCGTCAACGCCAACACGCAAGCGGCATTCTCCAATTATCGGATCCGCTTCATCAAACCCGATGTCGCGGTCGCCGACGCACTCCTTACCGTGCGCAATGTCAACGGTCAAGATGGGGCGATCATTCCCGTGATACCGATCAACTTTTTCTTCGTGGCCGTCCGCCACGGCGATCAATGGTTTGATCGAGGATGGGCGCGCGCATTTCGCACCCGCGCCGCCTTCGAACATGACCAAGTCCTCGGCGTCTCAAAACTAGCGTAGAGAATGCTTGTGCCCTGTTTTATGCAGCTCGATAAAGAACGGAACGCTACGTCGTGGATGCAAGCCACGAAGAGAGCAAGCGGTGGAGTTCATTGGAATCGCGTGAGCCCGAACTCAATCAGGCCATAGTGGATGTAAGCCGAGAAGATTTTCTGGTCGGGAATTTCGATTTGAAGTCCCTCTTCTCATTGTCGGTTGGAGGGTTCTACAGCGACGATTGTGTGCTGTGGCTCGGTACTGAAGAGATGATCGGAAAAACCGCGGCGTTCCAGCGCATGGCGTCGGTGCTGGAACCTATTTACACGCTGTTCGAAATGGGTATGGCTTTCGTCGAATCATTTCGCGCAACCGCAAATTCACAAGACAGCGTGGGAAATTTCATTACCGACTGGGAGGCGGTTCTCGGAAGGACGCAGTTGACCAGCATCACCTTTCGTTGGCGCACGGTTAGGGCATGGAAGGACCGCGTGGTCATCGCGGAACGCATCGAGAGCCTGCCATCGTAAATCTTGCGGCCGGCGACGATTCCGGGTGCTCCCTTGATCCTCCGCTACCGATCGAAGGAAGTGGTCGATGGGCATGGCGTGTCCTGGGGTCTGGGTGCGGGCGTGAGTTTGTTCAAAGACTCCCAGTGCGGATTTGTTTCAATCCCGACCAGGATCCTCAGCATCTCTTGCGGCCCGGCATGTCTGTCGAACCCCAGGTCAATGTGCGATGACCGCTATCGGACCGGGGATCGTCAGTTTATCAAGGTCCACTAATCGCAACTTTCAGATCACGAAAGGTGAAATATGACTCTTGAAACATCGCTCATAGATTCAGCGCTAAGGAATTGGCGCTCGAACGTTGATCGCGCGGGCAAGCTTTTTGGAAATTTGTCGCAAGAGCAACTGCTGCAGGAAGTTGCTCCTGGAAAAAACCGGATGATTTACCTATGGGGTCACCTCACAGCGTCTAATGACGCTCTCATTCCGCTTCTCGGCTTCGGAGCCAGGATTCATCCGGAGCTTGACCTAATGTTCGTGTCGAACCCAGATCGGACTGTTCCAACCATATTGTTAGGCGAGGACTTGAAACTTATTTGGCAAGAGACCACTCAGATTCTTTGGACAGGATTCTCGAAGCTGTCGGTCGGCGACTGGCTGCAGAAGCATGGCGCTGTATCTGAAGAGGATTTCTTGCGGGAGCCGCATCGCAATCGGTTCACCATTCTACTCGCCAGAACGGCGCATATCGCCTATCACTTAGGCCAAGCAGAGCTCTCGGGGAGAGTGCAAACGTAGGACGTGAATTGAAAAGAGTGCGTCGCTATGCGTGACGGAGCAACCTTCAAACGCAGGAGCGGAGGCCAGCAACTGGAGTGACGTTATGGCGAAGCTGATCGAATTCGATCTTCATGGTCCCGTCCCGAAGAAGGTGAAGCCAATACCAATCGAGCAGCGCGGAAAGCTAGTCGAGTTTCTTAAGGAAAACTTCGGCGCGCAGTCTAAGACTGAGGCCTGGTTCCGCTCCGATTCCAAGGCTTCCAGCATTGCCATAGTCGAATCGGTATTTGCTAGACTCACGATGGACACAGTGCACAACACTAAACTCACGAAGACGTGTATGGTGCGCGGCACGATAATCTTGCTCATTGTTAACTCCTGTAGCGCTGAAAATAATGACTCGGCAATCCTCGCCACGGCCCGCGCGACAGCGACGAGTCTTCAGGACCGCCTAGGTTAGCAGTGTACTTAACTCCCGAATCTTGCGACGATCACCCCGATGATTGTGCCACCCACTGCGCCCAGTCCTATGATGGGCCCGTACGCTTTCGTGATGATCGCATCTGGAATGCTAAGCAACAGGCCGAAGATCAGTCCTATGAGCCAACCGGGCCACGGGAGCCTGGCGGCACCGATTACAAAGCCGATCCCGAATCGGGCAATGAATGCAGCCGTGAGTGCGGCCGTTTTATCAGGCAACGACATCGGAAGCATGATTCCGACATCCGCAATTCCGAAAACCAAGCCACAAATTGTCCCGAGCAGAACTCTCGACATGACATCCCCTCAGAAAATGTGCACCCGGACATGCATACCATCTGATTGGCCGACGGGCAAACCCGAAGTAATGTTGTAGCACTAGTGAAGTGCTTTCCCGCTTGCCTCAGACGGTAGGCATTGTGCCACCGTCAATGATGTAGTCCGCCCCGTGTATGGAAGCTGCACGATCAGAGGCTAGAAAAGCGACGAGTTCCGCAACCTCTTCCGGTACAGCTGGCCGGCCAATGGGAATGCCCCCGATCATGTTCATGATTTCCTGGCGTGCCGCGTTCTCGCTTATGCCCCGGCTTTCTGCGAGATGCAGAATCATCCCGTGTGCGCCCGAGGTCTCGACAAATCCCGGAGAGATCATGTTCACCCGAACGCCCTTCGGGCCGACTTCGTTGGCCAGTCCTTTGTTATACGTACTGAGTGCGCCTTTTGCGGCAGCGTAGGCCAGAGTCGCATCGTAAAGGGGAAGACGATGCTGAATAGATGAGATGTGAACAACGACGCCGGACTTGCGTTCGATCATTCCCGGAACAAAAGCACGATTTAGGCGAACCGCCGTCAACAGATTTACATTGAGAGCTCTTTGCCAATCGTCGTCCGTGAGCGCCCGGAAGCCACCATTCGGAGCCTCCGATCCGCCAAGACAGTTCACGAGAATATCCAACCCATGCCACTCCTGCTGGATGTGCTCGACAACCTTCTTGACCCCCTCTGGAGTGCCGATGTCTGTTTGAACGAACAAAGATGGGTTTTGTCCCTCCGGCAACGGGAAACGTGCCGTCGTTGCGACCGCCGCACCGCTTAACAAGAAGCGGCGCACGATCGCCTCTCCCATTCCCTTGGTGCCACCAGTTACCAGAACCCGCTTGTTTTTGAACTCATCATTTGAGACAGCGAATGGATACGTTTGCGTCATTGAATCGAACCTCCAGCAAGGCAATCGCCGAATCGACTTGCTCAAGTATGAGGTTGGCACGATACTGGTAAAATGGGAAGTACGCACTAAAAAGTATGTTAGGAGGGCAAATATGGCAAAACGCTATACGCCCGTGACTGCCGCTGCGGACCTGGAGAAAGCGCTGCGCCTTCTCGAAGGACGGTGGAAGTTGGTGATCTTATTCCACCTGTTTGGGGGAAAGATCATGCGATTCTCCGACCTGGAACGAGCCATACCTGCCATCACGCAAAAGATGCTTGGGCAGCAGTTGAAGGCCATGGAGGCCGATGGCATTGTTCTACGCACAGCCTACCCGCAAGTGCCGCCTAAAGTGGAATACAGCTTGACATCATGGGGGCAATCCTTATGTCCAGCGCTTGATGCCATCCTGGAATGGGCTGACCGCCGTCCGGCGTATGTAAGGAAAGGTAGCGAGACCCGCAGAGCAAAAGCTGCTTCATAAACTTCACCACGACCAGCCTGGCCAAATCGCTTATCTCGGCATGTCGCCCGTTTTACGGGCAGGGAAAGGATCGGATCACTTCTTCTTTGCCGATAATACTGCATTCAAACAGCGGATCGACACTGTACCATTCGCAGGGTCCGACGACACTCAGGCTGCTTTTGACGATGGAGTGAATGTCGCCGCATTTTTCCTGACGAACTCTTGCACAGTCAGTGGCTCTTGCCCCGTCAGTGTGCACACGTCGTCCGACGTCCGGTCGAAGCGCCCCGCGCGATGCAGATCGGCCAATGCCGCCAGGTGGTTCACCACGTGAACCGGCCAGCGCCGATTGAGCAGGTCGTCCCGCCACGGCTCGACGGGAATGTCCCGATAAGTAATCGTGCGGCCCAGCGCCTTCGAATACTCCTGGGCAAAGAAATGCATGTTCTCGGACTGCGGACCAGTCAGGTGAAAGATCTTGCCGATGTGCGGCTGCGGATTGGTGAGCAGCGCGGCAATCGCACGAGCAACGTCTTCCGCTGCCACCGGCGAAGTCTTGCCCTCCCCGAAGGGTAGCCTGATCTGGTCGGACTCCCTGACTGAATCCGGAGTCAAAGTCAGGAAGAAGCCTTCGAGAAACACTGTCGGCCGCACGTGCACAACCGGCAAACCGGACCAGTTCAGCACCTGCTCGGCGAGCCAGTGCAGCTTGTGCTGCGGGCTCGGAGTCGTTTCGGTAATGCTCATCTGAGACACCGTCATCTGCGACATATTGATGAACGCCTTCACGCCATGATGCTTGGCGACGGCCGCCGCATTGACGGTCGCGGCTAGGTAGGCATCCGAAACCGACATGCTGAAGTACATCCTTTCGCAGCCGGCAATCGCCTTGTGCATCGAATCGAGATCGAGCAGATTTCCGACCACGACTTCCGCACCCATGCCGCGCAACGCCTGCGCGCGCTCGTCCTCCGTTCGCACCATCGCCCGCACCGCTTTGCCTTGTTTCAACAGCAACTCGGTGACCGTGCGTCCTACCGCGCCGACGCGGCCAGCCGCGCCAGTAACCAGGATCGGATTAGGCATGTTTTTCCTCCGATGCGTTCAGTAAATCGAAAGACAGCTTTGTTGAGTGCAGATTTCGACCAACCGCGTATGCGCTGTCAACGACGATCACGTCTGAGTTCATTCATCGCGGCAGATCTTCGCCGGTCTGCGTGCCACCATATTTAGGCCGCTGGTTTCACAATCTTTGCGGTTCCCCAGAGCGAACCTGGATTAACGCGATTTGGATGCAACGTCAGCATCTTCTCGTAGAGTTCCATGGCGGTTGATGTACTCGCCACGCTGGTATTGAAGTCGCGAATGTAATTTCGGGTTTCCCCGATGTGACGAGGAGAACTATCGGGCTCAAGCACGCCATGTCCGGCTACTACTACTTGCGGATGCAAGGCTTCGATCTTATCCAGCGCGCGCAACCACCCACTTCTGGCCTGTTCATCGCACTCAGCGAGGTAAGGGTGCGTGTTGTTGTAGACCGCATCCCCGGATATAACCAGGCCAATCGAAGGCACATGCAGCGCAGTGGTGTGCTTGGTGTCGGTGTGGCCAAGTTCTACTACCTTTAATTCTTCTCCCTCCAGATGTAGGGTGTCGCAGTCGAGAACCTCTGGCGCCACCAACTGTGATGGGACTTGGCCAGGAAAGCGCGGCTCCCAGAAGGACTTTATGAAATCCGGGCTTATCTGGTTTTGCATGGTGGCAACAGAGGAAGCGGTGGCGAAAGCTCTTGCGTTGGGAAACCTGTCGAGCAGGAGTTTCAGACCGAAGAAATGGTCACCGTGAGCATGGGTGATGTAAATGGTTGTGAGATTCCTGCCGCTCTCGGCGACCCAATCTACGAGTTCCTTCGAATGTTGCACGGACAGAAACGTGTCTACAAGGACGGCATCGCGTTCGCCGTAAATTAGCGTGACCGTATTGGTGACCCAAGCCAAACCTTCCTTGCCGGGTGGAAGGCCCTGGGTCGAACTCCCCCGTTTTTTGGTCAGAAGCTTCCAATTCAGCTTGGACATAAATTCTCTCTTCTCAGTGAATGACACTTCGCCATGATGCACAGCTCCACGAAGAATATCGATGTGGGATTGTGATTCAAACTTGCGATGCCAAAATCACTTGATTGATTCGGGCGGCGCAGCGCCTTTCGCCGATGCTGAAAGGCCGGCTGTAAGAACGCCGGCCCCGCAGTCCAAGAAGCCCGACGCGAGGCGATAGGCGTTGTAGTGCTCATAGTCATGGTTATCTCGTGCTACGTTGGCTCACCATCCACTGCGAGTAGCAGGGCTCCTGGTCAAGAGCACCCAGCTCACGACCATGCCCCACACCACGCCGATGCCGGGCCAGACGAAACGCGAATAGACTCCGTACGGTGCCCAGAATCCGCCGGTCAGCCAGGTGGTGCCGCCCAGCAAGCCGAGCACGACGGCAGCGACCCCGGCCGCGAACAGCGCGTTCGAGATCAGCCGGGCCCGCCACAGCCCGAACGCCGAGGCCATGACAAGCATCGCCCGCGGGAACGAAGTCAACACGAAGCCTGCCCATACGAAGTCGTTCAGGCCCGATGTAAGCATGTGATTTCCCGAGCCGGCGATGGAGTACGCGAGGACAGCGACCACCGCGATAAGCAAGAGGAAAAGGGATCCGAGGGCGGCACTGGACGCGGTTGCCGCCGCGCCCCAGCCGTCTTGTCCCGCATCCGCCAGGGTGGTCCTGAGCGCTGCCGCGAACCACATGAGATTGAGAACAGCTAAGCCGTAAAACACGGCCGCGATTAAAATCCGCATGCGATCGCCGCCGTAGAAGGCTGCCAGTGCGTCGGCCGATGCGCCGATCGGCGGTTGCTGGCCGTAGACGATGTACGCGACTATGAAGCAGAGGACGGACTGCAGGCCAGCTGTTCGCCACAAGCGTTCCCAGAACGCAGGGGTTGTGTAGACGCTGGCGGAGGAAGTCGTGCCTGCGGATGTGCTCATGAGGATATCCTTTAGAACTGAATCGGATGCGACGCGAGACATTTACAGCTGAACAGTATATAGGCGCTTTTCGTCCGATGAGTGCTGCCCTGTCGGCTTGTCGAAATTCGAGCTAGGTCCGTGCTTGCTGGCCCCCGATTGAGGGCGAGTGACGGGCAACTCTGAAGTGATCCAAGGGAAGGTTTGCCGACAACACACCAGCCACGTCCGCGACTCTACGGCAGAGAGCTGGGACAGAAGGTCGATGTTCCTAAGCGGAAGATCACGTCAGCAGAGTTATGCTAACCTGACATCCGTCGAGGTATACGTTTCCGTCAGTTCCACGCTCAAACACCACCGGAAAATGGGATAAGGAGAATCGTAGTCGATGGGGCTCTGCCACCGAGATTGACCTGCCAAGATCTGGGCCGGGGCGGAGCTCCTTCTCCTCAAAATCCAATTGCCGTAAGAGAATAAAGCATTCCGCCTAGAGGTTTTACAGGTTTGAATTAAACAGATTGGCCGGTTATTTTAGGCAAACCAGAAATTACGAGAGAGCAAGCAGGCATAGCGAGGAAATGGCAGGTCGGTGGCCTCTGGGCTGAGTGTTTTTCCCCAATTCAGCCCGGCGAATCTATGGGATACTGTGGGCACTACAAGTGTAAGTATGTGTGTAAGTATTCAATGATATCCACAGGATTCGGGTGTCCTGATTCGGACAACTCCGTTCATCAAGGTGCTGCGACTTGACGCTCAGCGCGGATTCGTTGTCATTAATGCGCGATGTCCGGTGGTCGTCTCCCAGTAATCGATCCAACGCGTGCGGATGCCGTTGGCGCGCTCCAGAAGCTCCGGGCTCGGGGGGTGCCCATGTTCCACGACAACGACAATCCCCGTGTTGAACTTCTTTTGGGAGTGATCGACGTCAGGCAGGCGTGGACCCTCTGCTGCAATCACGTCTCGAATCGTCACCTTCGTTCGATCTGCCTTGATTATGGGATGTCCGTTCGCATCCGTTCCGGCGGGCAGGAGATTCTTCAGAATAAAAAAGTCTGGCACTTCCGCGGAAGAAATCAGGCCCATCAAATACAGATCAAGATAGGAATAGCCGGTTGCTGGCACATAGTAGTCGTCGTCGAGCTGCGTATAGGTTCCGTCGAAGTTGTCCTGCCAAACGCTCCCGCCCATCGCGGACGCCTCTGTCGGACGCTGGTAGGGAAACGCCACCGGGGCCTCCAATCCGCGAGCCCAGTGGACCGGACCGAGCTGGATTGCTTGTCCGTTGACCTTCGCAGACACGAAAGCTGCCCAGCGGTGACCCATCTCGTGCCCGATCTGCGACATCGCATAGTTGTAGGGAAGGATATTTCCGTCCGAAGAGCGTTCTGCAAGCTGGTGTAAGTAGAACGTTATGTCGTGGTCGCTCGCGACTGGCGCTCCATCGGGCGGCCATTCCTGCATCTGGATCGAGCCAACGTAGACCGGCTGCACGTACCCCCACTGAAATCTGCCTTCCGTACAATAGCTCTGAAGATCGTGCATAAGTGCGCCAATCCCGGTGACGTTGCCTCCCACCGGGCCGTCGCTCGGGGTTCCCGCTTCCTGGTTATCGATGCGGAAATCGGAGTAGTAGGCGAGGAAATCGAACTTGTCTCCGAGAGCCTTAATCACTGTGCAGGAGAGGTCTTGAGGCCTGGGCAGATTCAGATAGTGGAACGCTTCGTACGCGACTCCGAACGGGCCATCCTTGCGTGTCAGAGAAGAAAGGTGAACTTCAGGATTGCGAACTCCTGATAGGCGGATGACATGAGGCGAAATGCTGGCACCAGGCTCGGGACTCCCAGACGCAGCGACTTCAGCCGAGACCGAGACCTGCTCTAGTCCGCGGAGCACACTTGGCAGAACTCCTTCGAGGGTGATCGTGTTTCCGCTAGCTACCACCTTGCGCGAGACCCCGGGCCCGAATGCGATGTACCTTGAGGGACGCTGATGCCACGCGATCCCCCGCGCCGTCCATGCAAGCTTTGTCTGAGCGGCATTCGCGTTGGTCGAAATCAGTTTTTGCGCGTCAAAAAATATCCGGTAAGTAAGGCCGTCGACCGCGGGGTCGCCTTCGCGCAGCGCCGGCCCACGCGTTTCGAACGTCACTTTCAGTCGAATGCCATCTTCAATCGACAACTTGAGGTTTCGAACATCGAGATGCGCAGCCAACACCGGATGTGGCTCTGCGCCGACCGTCGCCAAGGCCTTTCCGGTGCCCGAAAGTTCGGGATAGATGCCAACGATGGCGTCCTTCGCCGCGAGTTCCTTGTACGACATTTCAATCAATCCGTCGCGGTGCAGGGCCAGCTGAAACCGGTTGATCGTTTTGAACCAGGTGAAGTCCTGGATGTTTCCGAATGGCTCGGTAGTATCCCACGTAACAACCACACGATCGGCGAGCTCTTTGACGTAGTGAGGTCCTGACATTCGCGGTTTAAAGAAGACGCAGATGGCCGGCGCCTGGTCGATAAAAGTGCTGGCGGCCTCCGCCAGCGGTTCGAATCGGCCGATGGAAACACCTCCTTCGGGGCGGCGAGAACCGCCGGGACTGCCATCTTTTTCTGGCGTGCCAAAGCTGATCGATCCGGTCGTTCCTATGAAGAATGAATCCCACTTCTTACCGGAGAATGGAAAAGTAAACTGATGAAGAGCAACTTCCGCGCCGGTAAGTTGAGAGCCGAAATCTGAATCCCAGTTCAACGGTCCATGGTCCACACGATATTGGGAGCCATCTGGCGTGAAACGGAGCGTCTGGCCGACCAGGTCGAACAGGTTCGCCTTCCCCAGCCCACCATCATCCAGTTCCATAACCACCAGATTGCCATCGGTCGATGCTTTGCCAATTGAATGCCCGGGCTCGATTCCTTCGTCTTGTGCGTGCGATAGATTGGGATAGCAAAGCAACGTACACAAAACCAGGATGACAGACCGTACGGGACATTCAACGCCACGTCTTCTCACGTCTTCCCCATTCCGCTGCTGCGAGTCAGTTCCCGGCTCTTCCGTAATCGCGAAGGTCCCGCTCAGTGTGCTCCCAATCAGTGGGAGCGTTGCCGATTGAAACCCTCGCAATGGGTCATGGTGGGATAATGAAGTTTCACTCCCGGTCGATTGTCACAAGAGAGTCACCGCTCAGCGACACTGTAACTTTCACGTTCTTCTCTTCACCGTCTTCGATGACGCACTTCGCCAGCAGCTTTCCCGGGGACAATACGCGATAGCTACCCGGAGGCAAACCTTTCAACGTCAGCGTTGTCTCGTGTTGATCGTTGGAGCGATTTTCAATCGCGAAACTGAAACGGTTTAGAGATTCGCTGAAAACGATTGGCTTGCCTTCTTCGAAACCGTCGCGATCGAGTCGCATTTGGAAGCGTGTAGTTCCACGCACCACGTCAAACCTGTCGCGCAGACCATCTCGAGGAATCACTTCTATCGCAGCGCCGTGTCGTGTCAATTCGCCGCCATAGGCGTACAACCCAAAAATTGGATCATCGCTCACGACCGTCGCCGCAGTGCGCAATGCTGCGCTGAAGCCTAAATCAATTTCGCCCGAGTACCACCATGAACCGTGACCCATTTCCTTATTCCCGAGCCAGGCCCGTCCCCAGGGTCGTGGCTCAAATCCTCCGCCCGCGCCGCCGTCGTTCTCCTTGCCAGGAAACCAGTAACCATAATTCGAATCAGCTGTTCCAGAGTTAAGCAGCGCCCACGAACTCAGATAAGACGCGTACCCCAGGCGCAGGTACGGAACTGGGTCTTGTGCGAAGTTCAACGCATAGTCCTCGACCGCCCAGCCTCCCATCTGAGACATGTAGCTGAGCGTGTAGGCGGTGTTGCCGCTAGCGCGGTAGTCGCTTCCCATCCAAAAGTAGGCGGGCTCCGTGCCGCGGGCAGCAACGTTCAAACGCATCTGCTCGTCGAGAAAGTCACTGGCATCTGAGGACTTCACGGTCTTTCGAAACTCGGTCGCGGTCGCGTCTTGCTCCCGCTGAACCGCGTAGATCGCCAGCGCGTGCGTCGATTCGAATCCAGTCGAGTCGAATGGATATTCTGATTGAAACAGATCAGGATGCTGGTTGATGAAGAAGGCCGCCTTGGTTTCCCAGTGCGCGCGGAGTTTGCCCGCTTCGTCCGTCAAGCCATTCTGTTCGAGCACGCGAATCAAGTCCGAAATCACCAATTCGTTGTACGTGCCGGTTTCGTACGCGGACCACTTCACGAGCTCCGTCGGTACCGTGAAGAAAGCCATGGCGGTGCGATACGCGCGCTCGAGGTAAGCAGACGCGTCGAGATAATGCACCATCGCCGGATAGTCCTTCGCGATCAGATACATGTTGTAGTAAAGCAAAATCACATGCGGGTAATCGTAGATTCTCCAAAGGTGATTATTGCCGCGCTCATTGTCTTCCGGACTTTCGCGATTGACTTTCCAGTTCGGTATTCCGTAAATCCCGTACGGATATGTTTCCTTGTCGGTGCGCTGCAAACCGCCCCAGACGTAATGCTGAATATAGTTCTCGATCGACGCGATCTCTTCCTTGTCAGGGAGGAAGACATTCTTGGCTGCGAGATAGGGGGCTTTGCCCAGCGCCGGATCATCGCAGGCAACAGCGTAGGATTGCAGCTCGTCGAGATCATCGGGGCTGCGCAGGATCTGGTGCTTCATGTCCCATTGCGAGTACAGGCCGTTGTACCAGCGCTTGGGATCGTTCCATTGTTCGTGCGTCATCAAGAAGCGCGCACGTTTCTTAATCAGGGTCTCCAGCGGTTCGGTGACGAAGAACTCCAGCGACAAGTATCTCCCGTCGCCGTATTGGACCTTCAACATATTTTCGCCGAGGCGCGAGAATTTGACCGAGTAAACATGCGTATCCGTGCCACGTTCTCCCACGAGCTTCACAGAAGTCTTGTGAGGAAATTCGGGCGCGATGCCGCGAATCTTATTGCGTGTGCGCAACGAGAACAGCGTGGGCAAATCAGTGGGAACGGTCATGCCCGGGACAACATTGACGTCAACGCCGCCTTCCTGATAAAGGACATCGCGGACTGCAGCGTAGTCTTTCGCCCAGCGGAGCTTGAAGCTGTAGTTCGCGGAATCGCCCGACTGTCCCTTGGGAGCCAACGTGAGCTTCGTATTCGGCAATCGCCATTTGCCGCCCTTCCCCTCCGATTCTTCACCACGAGCCGCGGAATGAACATAAGCGGTGAAGCTCCTCCCTTCCGGCTGATCGTAGTACTCAAGGTGTGTCCCCCCTTCAGGAACCATCACCAGAAATGGCCCAATCCCATTGCAGCGCATCCAAAAAATGTAGGAGCCGTCGCCGCCTATGAAACTATGCCGGATGAGCCGCTTGGTGTATGTCTCGGTCTTGTCTGGAACGTATTCCGTGTTGAACGGGAGAGCGACGCCGAGATCTCCGACTTCAAGCGCCTCTGAAGTCTGATTGCGAGCCTCGATCGTCCAAACAAGTGAATCTCCTTCCAGGCGGAACGCTCCTGTCGCGGCCACGTCCGGGACGGACTCGACCTCTTTCCCGTGATCCGTATTCACACGCCATTCGTAGATTCCTGACGTTGCATCCTGCGGAAGTTTGGCCAGAAGCCGGAGGGCGGACGTCGTCACCGCCTCAAAACTCACGTGATTAAACTGGTCCGGAGCGATGCCATACTTGTCCGACGCCTGAACGTCCTTCCACTGGTCGCCATCGCGGTATTGGATTTTCCAGGACACGGGTAAATCCCACTTGTAATCCTCGTAGGAGCCAATTGCCCAGTACACCCCTACCGACGACACCTGTTTTGGACCGTGAAAGTTGTATTCCACCCACTCCTCGGTTCCGTGCCGGTCGCCCCACGTAAAAAAAGGAATTCTTTTGTCACGCGAATCTTTAGGCTCAGCCTGATCGTTCAGCGCCCTCACTCGCCAGGGCCCGATTGAGGAGTTCGCGCGGCTCGCTGTAGCAATGGTCGGAACCGCGCGGCCGATCTCATAGGTCACTTCTCCAGGCGAGCGTTGCGAAATGGGGGCGCCGCTCGATATTTCTTTCCAGGCTTCTCCGGGCGCACGGTAACGAACCAATACGTCCCCGAGACTTCTACCCCCCAGAACGTAGTCCGTATCAAAGACATCCTGCACCCGTTTCAAGCTGGTGAGACCGGCGGGGGAAAATCCGATCTTGAATTGATCGTTCTCGAGTTGCTGGCTTAACGCAAGAATGCCGTGCGAGCAAACGACCATGAGGATGAGCTTACGCAATTGCGCTTTTTTCGTGTCAAGCACTCAAGCGACTCCGTCGGGACTGATTTCGCAGCGGTCGAAAGTCAAAGGGAAGTCACAGAGTGGGCAAACGTTTGCCCAAACCTGAATATTGTATACTTTATGCGTTTTATGTCAACCAAGAAACTTCTTTGCCCCCCTCCAACAAACACAGTTGTGACCGGATATCCCAAAATCTGGACTGCCAGGCTCATTGGCTTTTGCGCTTGACAAATCGATGTCATTCAGATTAATAACGATCTCTATTCTGCATACAATATCCATTAGCTTAGGGATTGTGAAGTGGTATTTGATTAACAGTAAACGTTTTCCCCATCAGGAGGTGCACTGATGAAAAGCAAACTCCGGTATTTGGCAGCTGTTGCCGCAACCCTCTTCACAACCGCGGTCTTCCTGAGCGCCCAAGGCGGATCTCAGGGCACGGTCACCATCACCGTACTGGACCAAAGCGGCGCTGTAGTGCCGGGGACCGACCTCAGTCTCCAGGATCTTTCCACCAACGAGGTCCGCAAGGCTGCGACCCAGAGTAGTGGCGGGTACAGCTTTGTAGGACTGAACATCGGGACCTACAAGCTCACGGCCTCCAGAGCCGGATATGCGTCGGTGATCTACGATTCCGTCTCCGTGCATGCTGGCCTGGTCACGGACATCAACGTGACGCTGAAGGTAGGTGCGATTTCGGAGACCGTTGAGGTGACCGCACCCGCAGCGCCCCTGGTGGAGTCCACCTCCAGCGTTGTCGGCTCCAACGTCGACCTGAAGCTGATCGAAAACCTGCCGTTTGGCCAAGATCGCGATCTGACGGCGTTGGCGGCCCTGGTCCCTGGAGCTGCGGGCAGCATCGCTTACAACCCGGGAGTTTACGGTACCCCGGCGGTGACTTGGAACGGGCTGCCTGGGGCGGCGCAGGTGACCAGCACCGACGGAGTGGTTGGTCAATCCAGTCGCTTCAAGGATTTCGGCAACGCTGTCCCAGGTTCTACGGCCACTTCGCCGCGCATCCAGAACGTCCAGGAAATGGCAGTTCAAACCGACCAACTCGAAGCCAACCAGGGCTACGGACAGGGCAACATGCAGGTGACTTTCGTGACCCGGAGCGGCAGCAACCACTTCCACGGGCGTCTATTTGGAGACCTGCAGAATTCTTCATTCAACGCGAACTCCTGGCAGAACGACTTTTCCACGGCCATCGGAAACCCCATTCCCATACCCCTCTATCACAAGACCGACCTCGGGGGCAGCGTGGGCGGCCCAATTCTTAAGGACAAGCTCTTCTTCTTTTTCAGTTATGAGCGGGACGGCATTCCCGGCCAGCAGGAGGTGGGGGCCAACGGAGGGTTTCCGTTCACAGCCGTCATGATGCCTGCGGTTCAACAGGGAAACTACACCTATCTGGGCTCAGACAGCGCGATGCATACTGTCAATCTGTTTACTTTGGCCAGCGCGCAGCCCGGGCTCGCAACCACAGTGGACGCTTCGGTGGCGAATCAATTGACGGCCATTAACGCTTCCGAAAAACTTGGCACCCTGGTTTCGACGCCTGGTGTCTTCAACGCGCAGACGCTTGAATTCCGCTTGCCCAACAATCAGTACTCCTACTACCCAACCTTTCGCGTGGACTACAACGCCACGCAGAGCTTCCGGGTGAATCTCGCCTTCAACGAAAGCAAGTTCAGCGCACCCACGCAGAACCCGCAGGAGTTCCCGGGCCCCGCCTTCGCGTACCAGACCGACGGGAATAAATCGAACGCGTACACGGCATCGGTGGGTTTCGACTGGACCGTTAGGCCGACGTTGATCAATCAGTTCCGCGGTGGGTTTCTATACAACTGGGCAGCCAACAGTCCCAAACAAGGCGGCGATCCCGAGAAGTATGGATACATCAATTATTGGGCTGGGCCGGATAACCTCAATCCGGGCTCAGGCGCGTTTTTCTTCTCGGCAATCTCAAATTTCTACCCGTTGATCAATTTTTCGGACAACGTGGTATGGCAGCACAAATCTCATACCATGAACTTTGGCGTCAGTTTCTACCGGGAGCAGGACCATTACTGGAACCCTCCTCAGGGCTATGACAACGTAGTTTTTGGCGACGCGAACGGCGATCCCATGAACAACGTTTTCAACGTCAGCAACCCTAGCCTGTCTACGGCAACGCCTGGCCAGATCGGGTCCATGCAGGGCTACTACGCCATCCTGACCGGGGATATTACATTCGTTGGTGGGAGTCACCCCATCAATCCCAAGACGAAAACCTATCAGCAATTCGGCGCCCTGAACCTCGACGAATTGCAGAAGGGGTGGGGGCTGCACTTTCAGGACTCCTGGCGGGTGCGGCCGAATCTCACGGTCAACTACGGGATGCGGTGGGACTTCACCGGAGACGACCACGACTTGAACGGGCTCTATTACAGTCCAACGCAAGCGGGGCTGTGGGGGCCGAGCGGCGTCAACAATCTCTTCAATCCTGGTTCCCTTCCCGGCGACCCGAATCCGGCATACATTGCTCGCAGCCATGCCTACAGTCCGTGGAACGTAACTCCGCAACCAAATTTGGGGATTGCCTGGAGCCCGCAATTCACGGAAGGATTTCTGGGCAAGCTGATAGGCGGCGGCAAGAGTGTGTTTCGTGCTGGGTACTCTCTGCGACGTTACACAGAGCAGTACCAAAGCTACTGGCAGTATGCTTCGAATTTCGGGTCGTTTTTCTATCAGAACTACCAGACTCAGGGGGCATCGTTTGTGGCTCCAGGGGATTATCAGGCCGGAACTTTGCACTTCAACCAGTACGTGACCAACCGCAGTTCGATACCCCCCTTCCTGGTTACGCCGAGCAGCTATACCGCCCAGATTTCCGAGCCTTCGCAGGCCTGGCAATCTCCATTCCAAGGCATGAATCCCCATATTGCGCAGCCTTACATCCAATCGTGGAACGTTGGATTGCAGCGCGAACTGGGGAAGAGTAACGCCATCGAAGTTCGCTATGTCGGCAACCGGGGCATTCACGAATGGGTGGGATTGAACCTCAATGAAGTCAACATTTTTGAGAGCGGATTCCTGCAACAATTCAAGGCGGCACAACAGAACCTGGCAATCAACGCTGCGAACGGGATCACCTCCTTCGCCAACAATGGCTTTGCCGGTCAGCAGGCCACACCCA
>Ga0207070_1146_pt1 | contig 17595 bp, 9 predicted proteins | sample Alteio_BWMinHeat_92_FD_153591 | JGI IMG/M metagenome (GOLD analysis project Ga0207070, IMG submission 153591) | Enriched cells from forest soil in Barre Woods Harvard Forest LTER site, Petersham, Massachusetts, United States -... | ecosystem: Environmental > Terrestrial > Soil > Temperate forest >...
TCAATAGCGAGGCATGGAACCTCTTTGGGGAACACTTCCTGACGATAGGCTTCAGATTGATTTTTAAAGAGATTCCAGCAGGGAAGGCTCACGACTCTTGCCGCGATATTTTCGGATTGCAATCGTGTTTTGCTCTCTAAGGCGAGATGCACTTCAGAACCGCTAGCTATAAGAATTAAATCTAATGTCTGGGCTGGGGTATCGGCTAAGACATAGCCACCTCGCGGGACCCCATCAAAAATGTGCGGATAAGTTGTCACACTGAGGATTGGCAATTTTTGTCGGGTAAGGATGAGAGCGATGGGTCCCCGACGAAACTGCACGGCGTATTCCCAAGCGGCGTAGGTTTCATTTGCGTCAGCCGGACGAATCACAGTCAACCCAGGAATTGATCGCAGTCCGAGCAGTTGTTCAACGGGTTGGTGGGTGGGGCCGTCCTCACCGAGACCAATACTGTCATGGGTAAAAATATAAATAAGAGTTAATTCATTCATGGCGGCTATTCGAATTGGCGGACGCATATAATCACTGAAAATTAAAAATGTAGCGCCATAGGGAATGAAGCCTTTGTGAAGAGAAATTCCATTGAGGATCGCGCCCATGGCATGCTCTCGTACGCCAAAATGGAGGTTGCGGCCGAGGCGTTGGTCGGCTTCAAAATCGCCGCCGTTTTTAATCAAGCTTTTTGTACTGGGAGCAAGATCGGCGGAGCCACCAAAGAGCTCTGGGATTTCGGAGGCGAGCGCATTAATAGCTTGTTCTGAAGCTGTTCGCGTCGCCATTGCAGCTTTACTTTCAATGGCATTTTTGTGGGAGTCTTCATAAAGTTGGCCTGCACTTACTCTTGCACTCCATTTGAGCTGTAGTCTTCCGTTGATCACGCGTTCAAAATCACAAGCTAAATCTGGGTAAGTGGCTTCATATTTTTTAAATTTCTCATTCCACTCGCTTTGAAATTGATGGCCCTTCGAGATGGCGAAGCGAAAATGTTCTCGTGCCTCAGGTGGAACATAAAAGCTTGGTGTGATCGGCCACCCCAAGTTTTTTTTGGTGAGGAGGACTTCTTCTTCACCAAGAGGTTCTCCGTGAGCGCTCGCGGTATCTTGTTTGTGCGGGCTACCAAATCCGATGTGGGTGCGTACGGCGATGAGTGAAGGTTTGTCTTTTACTTCTCTGGCCCTTTTAATTGCGCTGCTGATGGCGGATAAATCATTTCCGTCTGCGACGTGTTCGGCTTGCCACCCATAAGCTAAAAAGCGTCTTACCACATCTTCGCTAAACGCAAGACGAGTCTGACCTTCGATTGAGATGCGATTGTCCACATACAAGACGATCAACTTACCAAGTCGCAAATGCCCAGCTAAAGAAGCAGCCTCTGAGCTTACTCCCTCCATCAGGTCTCCATCGCTGACAATAACATAAGTGTAGTGATCGACGATATCATGATCTGGACGTGTGAACCGAGCTGAGAGAGCCTGTTCTGCTATTGCCATCCCAACTGCATTTGCAAAGCCTTGCCCAAGGGGTCCCGTGGTCGCTTCTACGCCCGGCGTTTTTCGATACTCTGGATGACCCGGGGTTCGACTTTGCCACTGACGAAATTGTTTTAAGTCTTCGAGCGAGAGATCGAAACCCGTAAGGTGAAGGAGTGCATAGAGAAGAGCGCAGCCGTGACCTGCAGATAAGACAAATCGATCTCGATTTGGCCAATGTGGATCCCTGGGATTGAACTTGAGAAAGCGATCCCAGAGAACATACGCCATGCTTGCGGCTTCGAGAGGAAAACCAGGGTGTCCCGAGCCCGCCTTCTGTACCGCATCTACTGCTAAAAAGCGAAGGGCGTTAATGCATAAGGAATCTTGTTCAACAGGAGGCCTTGGATTTTTTGTTAACTCCAGGTCTGTCACTTGAATCCTCTCTATCAACTTTCAAGGACGTATCGCTTGGAGTGGTTGCATCGGTCATGCCAAAAAAACTCGACAGACCTGTTGCTATGGGTGGCATGTTACGTGCTGATGCTAAATGAGCTCCGTATGAGCCGGCAATTTAGAAACGATCGAATTTGACAATGAGGCAAACTACCCCCGAGAAAGGTTTGTGATCAATTGAAGTTGTATCGAAAAAATAGCAACTCAGCGATCAGGGATACGATTTATAGCCTTGAAGGTCTCGAAGAGTACGCGGCGCGCTTAGCAGGTGAGCTGAAAGTGAGCGATGCAGTTGAAATCAAGCGACCAGTTTTAGCAAGGTTACACTCTAACGGAAGAAAGCTTCTCGGTGCTTATCGCGTCTTGAGTGAAGCCATTCATAATGAACAACCCATACCTCCTGCAGGGGGTTGGTTAATTGATAATTTTCATATTATTGGAGATCAATTTCGTGAAATTGAAAGCGCTTTAACACCGAGAAATAAAAATGAGCTCCCAAAAATAGCGTCTGGGGATCTTGCCGGATATCCACGAGTCTATGGTCTTGCGTTGGAATTGATTGCCCACACCGATAGCCATCTTGAGTCTGAGTCCATGCGAAGATTTGTGCAAGCTTATCAAAGAATGTCTCCTCTCGGGACAGCTGAACTTTGGGCTCTAGTCACTATGTTAAGGCTTGTTCTTGTCGAAAACCTACGTCGAATTTTTGACCAATTGGTGTCAGATTTAAAAGTGAAAAAGATGGCCAATAAGCTTGCCGATGAGCTATTGAGAGCAGCAGGAAATGACCAGAAATTTGAAAAGCTTGTTGCGCAACTCCCTTCTTCTTATGATCAAAGCAGCCGGAGTGATTGTGCGTTTGTGGCCCAAGTGAGTAAACGTCTCAGAGACCAAATAAGAGATCTAACCGACGATCAAAACAGCGATCAAAGTTTCAAACTTCGATCTGCAATAGAGCTCGTACAAAAAAATTCTTCACCAGAACATTGTGTTCATCGCTCACACCAACTCCAGGCATCGGATCAAGTCACTGTTGCAAATATTATCACCAGCATGCGTCTCCTTGGTACTCTGAATTGGCGGAGCTTTTTTGAGAGTGTCAGCCTAGTCGACAAGAATTTAGAGCGAGACCCCATCTACAGGCAAATGGACTTTTTGACTCGAAATCGTTACCGCCATGTTATTGAGAAGGTGAGCCGATCGACGGGGGCTTCTGAGGTCGATATCGCGAAAACGGTGGTTCAAATCGCGCGTGAGGCAGAGAGGCTTTCACCAAAGGATAAGAGGCAATCACATATTGGCTACTATCTCATCGGACCTGGAGTAACAAAACTAGAAGACCATTTTAAATGTCGACTAAGCACAAAGCTTTTAGATTTTGTGCAGTTACATCCCGGCTTTATTTACTTTGGGTTGGCGATATTTATTCTGACTGCGGTTTGTATGGGGCCGATTTATTATTCTATCAGCGGGGGCTCGATCTCATTTATCTTAGGTATTGGGGTTCTGCTGTGTTTAGCAAGTAGCAGGCTTGCAATCAATCTGACAAATCGAATACTGTCTCGATGCCTGCGGTTTGAGAGCTTGCCAAAATTAGATCTCACATCGGGGATTCCGCAGACAGGCAAAACAATGGTCGTCACTTCTTGCGTCTTATCTAGCGCAAAGCAGATGGATGACCTGCTCGAGAGACTTGAAGTTAACTATCTTGGGAATGTCGACAAGAACTTGTTTTTTGGATTGCTGACAGAATTCGATCATGGGTTTAGTGGTGGGCTCGATGATTTGCGCCTGAAGCGGTTGGCAGAAGGTATTGCTCGACTGAACCAAAAATATGCTGATCAGAATACTGGTCGATTTTTTCTTTTTCATCGGCGAGACGAGCCATATCATGGACGAAAAATTCACGAATTTATTTGCTTATTGAGGGGCGATCAGAGGGTTAGCAACTTTAGCATTGTTACGGCGCCTTCTGAACTTTTATCGACAATTCGTTTTGTGATTAACTTGGATGCTGAGAACGAACTGCCAAGAGATTCGGCGCGGAAATTAGTCGGCGCGATCTTGCATCCTCTTAATCAGCCCGACTTCGATAAATCTTTGGGACGGGTTACCGCGGGTTATGGCGTGCTTCAGCCGCGAATTGGGATCTCGTATGAGAGCGCAACAAAGTCCATTTTTGCAAAGATATTTTCGGGATTTGCAGAGGTCTATAAATACGACGAAGGATATAACAACACTTATACCGCCGCGACTTCAGAGATCTATCAAAATCTTTTTTGTGAGGGGAATTATTTGGGTAAAGGGCTCTACTCTGTCGAGGCCTTTAACGCGGCAGTCGCTTATCGGCCGAGAGCTCATGTTAGCCATGACTTCTTCGAAGATTTTTATCTAAGGACTGGGTTTCTTACTGATGTTGAATTATTAGGGGACTGCCCGCCAAGCTACCTTGCTTTTGTCGCAAAACAACATCGAAGGACTCGAGAGGACTGGCAAAATGCAGTCTTGATTTTAACAAGACGACTCTCCCTTCTTTCAAGATGGAAAGTAATCGATAATCTTCGCCGTAGTCTCGTGACACCTGCTAGCTTTGTGGCCTTCATTTTGGTTTGGACGAGCCTTGCGGGCTTGGTTCGAATTGGGCTTTGGACGGGATATCTGCTGTTGATAATCCTTTCGGCCGGAATCTTAAGTCAGAATGTGAAAAAAAGAGTCAAAGTCTTGCCGGGCCTCCTCGCGCTCATTTTTCTTGCGCATCAGTCCTATATCTTATGCGATGCCATTATCCGAAGCTTCCACCGAAAATATTTTTCGAAAGCGAGATCGGCACGGCATATCGAGAGTCAACAGGCTCCTTGGCAAAAAAAATGGCCGATTGAAATAATGTTATTAGCAACCGCACTGATGATTACATTCATAAAACCGCAAAATGCGGTTGTCGCACTGCCATTTGTCTTGCTTTGGATGAGTTATCCGCTTGTGGCGAATCTGATCACTCGCAGCCTAGTTGGCGATAAAAACCTAGATAAAAAATATCTAGATGTCGATGTTCAGCTGGTGGCCAGAGAGATCGCACGCCGAACTTGGAACTATTTCGAAACTTTTGTGACTAAAGAAGAAAACTGGCTCCCTCCGGACAACCACCAAGAGTTTCCAGGGGCGGTAACGGCACATCGAACGTCTCCCACCAACATTGGTCTCTACTTACTTTCTCTTTTGTCTGCTCGCGATTTTGGTTATGTGAGTACAGTCAGTTTTGTAAGACGTCTCCAATCAAGCTTGGCGACTCTGAAACAGTTAGAGCAGCACGAAGGTCACTATTTAAATTGGTACGATACCAATACATTGCAGGCTCTCCAGCCAAAATATGTTTCGACTGTTGACAGTGGAAATCTCGCCGGTCACTTTTTGGTTGTCAAGAAAGCGTGTCTTGAGATTCCGGATTGGTTCGTGATCGACAAAAAATGTTTGCGAGGCTTAAGAGATACACTGATCGTCATCGATAAAGAAATCACAGAGAAGATCGGATATCATCAAGACTTGAGTGATGAGATTTTGAACTGCCAACGCCTTCTCTCGGGGCCTATAATCGAGTCTTTTTCGAGTTGGGCGCAAGTTATGAAGGGCATTTTTTTCTCGTTTAAGTTTATTAAGAGTCAGGTTTTAAAACTTGCTTTAGACCAACATCAGATCGAGTTAGGGAGCCTTTTAGGCTGGCTCGATTCTGGCCTGCTTCAGATTCGTGAACTTCAGAGTGACATCGAAGTTTTTGCTCCGTGGGTAATCGACCGCTACCTTCATCTCGGTACTCGGCTGGAAAAGTCTTCTTGGGCTGAGTTTATAAAGACAATCGATAAAAATATTTCTTTATCAGAGCTCGTGCATTTTTACGAGCCTGCAATTCAAAAGCTTCAGGATCTCGTCAGTGAGGTCGGTGATTACGAGATGCATGAATTTGCCAAGTTATTAAGGGGTGCAAAGGCCTCGGTCGCTCGTCTTTTAGATGAAGTGGGTGCTGCTTCTGATTTTATAGAACAAAAGTTCAACGAAATGAATTTTGCATTTTTGGTGAATAAGAGTCACGGAGTCTTTTCGATTGGTTATAGTTTGAACGATGCAAGTCTCGACAGTGGTCTATACGATCTGTTGGGATCAGAGTGTCGCCTTGCTAGTTTCGTGGCGATTGCCAAGGGTGAAGTGCCACAAGAACATTGGTTTCGATTGGGGCGTGGGCTGGTTCCAACTCTAGGAGGACGTGCGCTCATTTCTTGGAATGCATCTATGTTTGAGTATCTCATGCCGGTACTGGTTTTGCGTGACTATGAAAACACCCTCTTAAATGAGACCTATCGCTGTGTTGTGGCCAGACAAATTCAATACGCGAACCTTAGACGTGTTCCTTGGGGAATCTCAGAGGCAGCCTACAATGCACAAGACCTTCAATTTAATTATCAATATGGACCTTTCGGAGTTCCTGGACTCGGACTCAAACGTGGTTTAAGCCGGGATCTCGTCATTTCTCCGTATTCGACGCTTCTTGCAGCGATGATCGACCCAAGAGCTGCAACTCAAAATCTTAAAAGCCTGATAAAACATAAACTTTTAGTCAACTATGGATTCTATGAGTCCGTTGACTACACCTCCGAGCGGCTTCTCGAAAAGCAGAAGTTTGCTATCATCAGATCCTTCATGGCCCATCATCAGGCGATGATTCTCGTTGCGATTAACAATGTGCTTCATAAAAACCTGATTCAAGATCGCTTTCACAGTGACCCTCGAGTTCAAGCGACGAGATACCTTTTGCAGGAGCGGGTTCCTTGGGGAGTGACTCCCATTCTGGCACAGGTTGCGGAAATCGAGCTCAAAAGCGATGGCGAAAGACCTCTAAATCCCTTTGTCAGGCATTACCGAAATCCCAACTCTTCCACCCCCTATATTCACCTTCTCTCGAATCGAAATTATTCGGTGATGATCTCGACTGCTGGTGGCGGTTATTCAAGATGCGGAGACTTAGCGGTTACAAGATGGAGAGAGGATGCCACTCGTGATAATTGGGGAAGCTTTATTTTTATAAGAGATCGCTCTCAGAACATGACCTGGTCGACAAGCTATCAAGCCTTTTGTGATTTCTCGCGCCCGAGTGTCGAGCGATATAAAGTTAGGTTTGCCGATGACAAAGTCGAATTTCGACGGCGTGATGGGGACATATCTAGTCATACGCAAATTCTTGTCGCCTCTGAAGAAAATGTCGAAATTCGTCATGTCACGCTCACCAATCACTCAAATGAGGCGCGAATTTTAGAGTTAACAAGTTATCTTGAGCCGGTACTAGGACCAGCGGCAAACGACTTGGACCATATGGCCTTTAGTAAGCTTTTTATTCAAACAGAATTTTTGCATGCCCAAGATGCTCTCCTGGCAAAGCGGCGAAAACGATCAGCTAACGAGAGTGAATTTTGGGGATTGCACGTTCTTGCCACCGATGCAGAGATCATTTCAGAAGTTCAGTACGAGACAGATCGCTCAAAATTTATCGGTAGGGGGCGAAGTCTTATCAATGCAAGGGCTCTCTCAGAAGACGAAGAACTTTCGAAAACTTGCGGAGCAACTCTTGATCCGATCATGTCCTTGAGGATCAAAGTAAGAGTTCCAGCCAATGCGAAAACTCAAGTGGCTTTCACGACGGGGCTGGCTGAGACTCGTGAAAAGGCACTTGAGTTGGCCGATCGATATCACGATATTCGTGCATTTGAACGAGAGGCGAAGCTTGTCTGGACAAAATCACAATTTGACTTGAGACATTTAAATATTGATTCCGAAGCGGCAGATCTATATCTGCGAATCGCTCAATGTATTTTATATCCAAACCCCTCCATCGCTTCTCACCATCATTTAAGTGCTCGGGCGAAGATTAAAGAAGACCTATGGCCAAATGGAATCAGCGGAGATTTGCCGATTGTTTTGGTGCGAATCAGCGATCAGAAGGATTTGACCAATATCAGAAGCCTTTTGCGGTGTCATGAATATCTGCGCTTAAAAGGACTTACTTATGATTTTATTATTTTAAATGAGCGTCGAGCCTCGTATTTTCAAGAATTGCAGGATGAATTACAGCGACATCTCTATTCGACAGGCTCGCAGCAGAGTCGAAGTGGAGGCGTATTTATTTTACGTCGTGATATTGGCCCTGAAGAGCTCATCATGCATTTATTATCTGTGGCCAGGATTTCGTTTGCCGCCGATGAGTCACTAAAAGATCAGATCACTCGCAAAGTTCGTCATGAGAAATATCCGGCGCCACTTGCTTTTAAGGCAAGGCCTGATCGAGTGGAACAGTCTGAGCGAATTGGGCAAACTGGGCAGGTCGCGCGCCTCGAGTTCTTCAACGGCCTCGGAGGCTTTAGTAAAAATGGCAAAGAGTATATCATTGTTCTCAATTCTCATCAGTGGACGCCTGCTCCTTGGTTGAATGTCATTGCCAATCGCAAGGGTTTTGGATTTCAAGTCAGCGAGGCAGGATCTGGCTTTACCTGGTCGATCAATAGTCAAACGAATCGTCTCACCCCCTGGTCCAACGACCCTGTCAGCGATCCACCAGGAGAAATTATATACTTAAGAGATGACGAGACCGGAGAGATCTGGACACCCACTCCTTTGCCCATTCGTGGCGACTGTCAGTACACGATTAAGCATGGCCAAGGCTATACGATTTTTGAGTCTTGCGATCATGGACTTGAGCATCGCCTAAGCCTTTTTGTCCCCAAAGACGACTCAGTCAAAGTTTCACTTTTAAGTTTAAAAAATCTCACAAGCAGAAAACGCCGAATTTCAGTTGCCAGTTATACTGAATGGGTGCTTGGTTCTCAGAGAGAAAAAACATCTCGGCACATCATTTGTGAGCTCGATCAAGTGAGCACTGCGATTTTTGCCCGAAATCCAGAGAGCAGCGAATTTGCGACCCGAGTGGCCTTTAGTGATATCAGCAGCGCAGCTCGTACCTATACCTGCAACAGAAACGAATTTCTCGGTCGCAACGGAAATTATTTAAGGCCGGCCGCGCTCCGACGTGTAGGTCTGTCGCAAACGACCTGGACAGGTCAAGACCCTTGTGCCGTTTTGCAGACCTCAATTGAGCTGGAACCCGGAGAAGAGCGTGAAATTTCGATCTTACTTGGTCAGGGTGAAACGACCCAATCTGCTCGCGAACTTTGTCTTCGTTATCGAGACATCGAGCTAGTTAAGGCGGCGTTTAAAGATGTTCTCGATGAGTGGAGTCAGGTTCTAAATGTCATTCAAGTTAAAACTCCTTCGGCTGCGACGAACATCTTAATGAACAATTGGCTTCTCTATCAAAGCTTGGCTTGCAGGTATTGGTCGAGATCAGCGTTCTATCAGTCGGGTGGAGCTTATGGATTTCGCGACCAACTTCAAGACTGTATGGCCTTTGTTTATGCAGCACCTCAGTTAACAAGAGAACATATTTTGCGGGCTTCCGAAAGGCAGTTTAAGGAGGGGGATGTGCAACACTGGTGGCATCCTCCGAGCGGGCGCGGTATTCGCACGCGGATATCTGATGATTTACTTTGGCTCCCATTTGTCGTTAGTTTTTATGTCAATGTAACAGGAGATAAAACAGTCCTCATGGAGAAGACGCCTTTTCTTCAAGCGCCTTTATTAAAGCCAGAACAAGACGACTCTTATACGCACCCTGAAACATCGACCGAGTCGGCAAGTATTTTTGAGCATTGCATTCGCGCGATCAATCATTCACTTTCTCTTGGTGCGCACGATTTGCCTTTGATCGGCACCGGCGACTGGAACGACGGAATGAATCGAGTCGGTTTGCAAGGCAAAGGCGAGAGCGTTTGGTTGGGATGGTTTCTTTACAAGGTTCTCGCTGACTTTGTTCCTCTTTTTAATCTCCTGGGTGATTTTCCAGACCTTAAGGCCAATCGAGAAAAGTATGAATCTCATATGAAAAAATTAAAGACGGCACTGGAGACATATGGGTGGGATGTTGCTTGGTATAAGCGTGCCTATTTTGACGACGGCACTGCACTCGGTTCTGCTTCCAACAAGGAGTGCAGAATCGATTCCTTAGCTCAGTCTTGGTCGGTGCTCTCTCAGGCCGGTGACCCTGTTCACGCAAAGCTTGCGATGGATAAAGCGGCAGAGTTCTTGATCCGCGAAAACTCACAAATTGTGTTATTGCTGACGCCTCCGTTTGATAAGAGTGACCCGGATCCGGGCTATATTAAAGGCTATGTCCCGGGTGTGCGAGAAAATGGCGGTCAATACACGCATGCCGCTATTTGGATGATGATGGCGTATGCGCAGCTCGGAAACGGAAATCAAGCTTTTGAATTATTTAATATGCTCAATCCCATTATGCATTCTCAAAGCGAATCGACCTCTCAAATATATAAAATTGAGCCCTATGTTGTTGCAGGTGATGTGTCGGCAGAGGCCTCGCTCGAGGGTCGAGGAGGATGGAGCTGGTATACAGGTTCGGCTTCTTGGTATTATCGAGCAGGTCTTGAGTCATTATTGGGGTTTCAGTTAAGAGGCGACAAATTAAAAATAGCACCCTGTATACCAAGCTTCTGGAGGGAGTATGAGATCTCATACAAACATGGAAGTTCAAATTATCTGATACAGGTTTATAATCCGCAGGCTTTGAATGGGGGAGAGGTGACTATTGAATTAGATGGTCTAAGATTGAAAAACTCAGATATTCAGCTTGTGGACGACGAAAAAAATCACAAGGTGATTGTCACTTTGCGGGCCCGCCAATTAGATCATCAACGATCTTTTGCCCGGCCTCAAGCAAATTTGAAAGATGCGCCCGACTGACGAAGCTTTCAGCGTATATCTTGTAAATATCTTCTGTTCCCGAAGGTCGGGCGGCCAGCCATCCGTTTTTAGTTTCAATTTTGAATCCTCCCATGGGAGCATTGTTACCAGGGGCCTTTGCCAAAATCTTTTCTATATGATCGCCGCCGACGCTAATGACTTTGATTTGTTCATGAACGATTTTGCCCAGTTGGTTTCTTTGCTCTAAACTGGCTGGTGCCTCGATACGGTCCGAGAATACAGGGCCGAGTGACTCTGTCAGTTGGCGATAAAGTTCAGCTGGATCTTTGCCAAGTCTCGCCGTCATTTCGGCTGATAGGAGGGACGAAATAAGGCCGTCTTTGTCAGTCGTCCAGACTTTTCCATTGTTTCTTAAGAATGTCGCCCCTGCACTCTCTTCACCAGCGAAACCAAGTTTTTCGTGTAGCAGGCCTTCGACGAACCACTTAAAGCCGACAGGGACCTCGTAAACTAATCGGCCGAGGCGACTCGATATGCGATCAATCATTTGGGTACTCACCAGAGTTTTGCCCACCTTAAGCGTCGTGGACCACGCCGGACGATGATGAAAGAGGTAGTCGATCGCGCTCGATAAATAATGATTTGTTGGCATGAGCCCAGAAGACTTCGTCACGATTCCATGACGATCGTGGTCGGTATCGCAGGCAAATGAAATATCATAAGATTCGCTTTTTTTAAGCAGCGACTGCATGGCATATTCAGAAGAGGGATCCATGCGAATTTGGCCGTCCCAGTCGCGAGTCATAAATCGAAAACGTGGATCAACCTCGGTATTGAGCACGGACAAATCAATTTTGTAAAACTCAGCAATGGGTTGCCAATAGTGGACTCCCGCACCGCCGAGAGGATCAACGCCCATCTTTATTTTTGAATCCCGAATCACCCGCATATCGATGATGTTTTCAAGATCACGTACATAAGCATTTAAAAAATCATAGGAGTGGATGCTCGAACATTTTTTTGCTCGCTCGTAAGGAACTCTGCGAACCTCCGCTAAATTATTTTTTAAAATTGCGTTTGCTTGATTTTGAATCCAATCGGTAATCTCTGTTTGTGCAGGCCCGCCATGTACGGGATTGTATTTAAATCCTCCTTCTCGAGGAGGATTATGTGAGGGTGTGATCACAATTCCGTCTGCCAGTGCCGTCGTGCGACTTTGGTTGTAGGCTAGTATCGCGTGTGAAATCACTGGAGTGGGTGTGAATTCATATTCCTGTGCGATCATCACTGTGACCTCGTTTGCGACGAGAACCTCGAGTGTCGTTTCAAAGGCTGGGCGCGAAAGGGCGTGTGTATCCAGCCCTAAAAATAAGGGGCCGGTGATATTTTTCGCCTTTCGATAAAAACATATGGCTTGGCTTATTGCTAAAATATGATTTTTGTTAAATGACAGATCAAGAGAGGATCCCCGATGGCCTGAAGTTCCAAAGTGAACTCGCTCAGTTGCGAGCTCGGGATTGGGTGGCCATGACTCATAAGCCTCAATCAATTTTGAAATATCAATCAAATCTGAAGCTAAAGGCGGCTTGCCTGCGAAGGGACTTATTTTCATGCTGCCAGTAGAGTGCAAAATCTTAGCCGCGTTCAAAATTGAATAACACGTAAATAATTCTGCATACGCTGTATATCGCCTGCGAATGCCTGTGGGGCTTTTTGACGGCCAGAAATGGGGAGCTTTCTTTCGAACGAGAGCCCCCCAAGTGGTGCTATTGTTTCATGTAGCGACTGATGAGAGCATCAGATACTGGGCAAACTTTTTCGGCGTTTGGTCCTGTTGTTACGATAATGGCATTCTTTTCGTCAGCAAATGCGACAAAATAATTTCTTGTGATATCCATAGCTGCGGGTGTCAAATCAGTGCAGCTTTGGCTTTGCTTGATCACATTAGTCAGCTTCATTCCGTCTAAGGCGTATGTACCTGTTGACCAGCTTTTACAACTGCCAATCTGTGATTTGAAGAGAAAGCTCATGTCGGGAGCATAGGTGATTTCTACGCTATCTTGCTCGATTTTAAGACCATCGTTAACCGGAGCGTTGCTACTGCACTCGCGCGAGCTCAGCTTCCAAGTTCCGTGTATAGTCGTCGCAGCGAAGACTTGAGTCGTAGCGAGTACAAGAAGACTTACAAGTGCTTTTTTCATAGGATTCCTCCTTGGGAATGTTTTGTTGTGGTTTATTACTAAACATGTCGTTGAGCGAGAAGCAGTTCTCATGCCAAGAGCAGCTGAGCTGCAACAACTCGGTTCTCTCTGTTCCTGCGTGATCCCATCGATTTAAGTTTGACATATATATAACTAAAGTTATATATTAATGGCAGTTATGTCTAAGAGCTCAACTGTTTCTCAAAAATTAATCGGACTATTTGTTCCCTATTTACCTGTGGCCTTGGCCGAAGCTCAAGCCATTCAAGCAAAAACTGGGCTCAGCGTTGGGCAATGCCGCGTCCTCGTCGCAGTTTCTGTGGGCGTCAATCGTGTCGGCATGCTTGCTGAAATACAAGGGGTTAGTCAGCCAGCAATGTCTAAGACAGTAGACACACTGGTTAAAGATGCCTTTCTCGAGCGTGTCTATGGTCTTACTGACCGCAGGCAAATCGATCTACGATTGACCACGAAATCTCGAACAGTCATTGCTAAAATAAAGAGCTCAACTTTAAGTAGGCTGGCGCGTCGCCTGGATGAACTTTCGGGGGCTGATCTGAAGCGTTTAGAAGAGGGGGTTGAGGTTTTATTGTCACTCCTTCAGAGCAAAAAGGGGCAAGGCTCATGAATCAGATTAAGTCACTGTTAAAGTTGATTGTTGGACATCCTATATTAAGTGTGCTTTTAGGCGTGATCTTTGTCGCGGCGCTTAGCTTTTTTCGATTTCTTTCAAACCGAACTGATGGAAGCCTTACCGCCCCTATCGACAAAGGCGCGATTGTCGAATCCGTTTACGGAATTGGGACAGTCATGGCCAACAAGAGCTTTCGTATCATGCCTGGACTGGTCAATACCATCACTCATGTTTGGGTAAAAGAAGGAGACAGCGTTAAGAAAGGTGATCCTCTTATTTCTAACGAGAATGTGAAGTGGACAGCTCCTTTCGGCGGAACAGTGACTTCGTTTCCGTTTAGAATTGGCGAAAATGTGTTTTCCTCGGTTCCAGTTTTGACCCTAGTTGATCTGTTGGATAGGTATGTTCTGGTATCGCTGGAGCAGCAGGGTGCTCTGAGAGTTGAGCGTGGTCAAAAGGTCAGGCTTAGCTTCGATTCTATCAGGGAGCAGAGCTACAGTGGCCGAGTCGTGGCTGTCTATTCCAATGATACAGGCTATCTGGCTCGAATTGATATTGGTGATTTACCTGCTAAAATTCTTCCAAATATGACAGCCGACGTGGCAATTGAAATTCGACATCATGAGGATGCTCTTTTGATTCCTGTCTCGGCATTGGAACAGGGCAAGTATGTGTGGAGAAAGCGCGAATACGAAATTCCCACGCAGGTCGAGATTAAACTTGGTATAGTCGATCGGGCATTAGCCGAAGTGCTTTCTGGCGATTTAAGAGTTGGTGACCGTCTGCTGATAAGGAGGCATCAAAGTCCATGATTGCTCTTGGCATCCGCTATCTCTTGTCTCGAAAACGTCAGACGCTCCTGACTTTGCTCGGAGTTTATTTCGCTGGTTTTGCTTATGTCACGATTTCAGGAATGTTCATTGGCTTTCAGGGATATATGATCGAACAGCTTGTTGATACCACGGCGCAGGTTCACATCGCTGCAAGACAGGACTATTTAACCGAACATCAACTTGATGAAGCCTTTTATGAAAAAATTGTGAAGCACGTCTTCTGGACGTCTCCTCCCTCTGGAGTTGTTGGATATCTTGAAGTGCAGAATCCGCAAAGCTGGTATGAACGCCTAAAGGCTGATCCGCGCGTTCAGGCTTATTCTCCCCTCATCGTGATTCCGGCTTTGTTTACACTTAATAAAATTTCTGTTTCGACCAATCTGATTGGTTGTGATCCCGAACAGCAAGCCAAAGTGACCAGCATTGCGGAATATATGCTTGAAGGTCAATTTGCCGATATCGCAGCAGGCGGAAATCGCTTAATTTTAGGAAGTGAGCTCATGAAACAGCTGGGCGCTGGGATTGGCCACTACATTCAAGTCACCGCCGGGGCATTCGCATCGGTTCCTTTCAAAGTTGTCGGTAGTTTTTCGTTGGGAAATCGAGCCATCGACCTGCAAGCTTACGGCCAAATCAGCGACGTGCAGAGGCTTTATCACAAGCCCAATCGAGTCACTGAAATTGCCGTTCGCCTGGGTGACTACAATCAAGCAGCGCCGATTGCGACCAACTGGTCAAAAATTTCTCCCGAGAGAGTGGAGAGCTGGGATCAGCAAAACGCCAATATTCTTTCGCTCAATAGTATTCGAGATTTTCTGAGGTATGGGGTGATTCTTATCGTGGTCTTGGTTTCTGGTTTTGGTATCTATAATGTCCTCAATATGACTGTCACCCAAAAACGCCGTGACATCGCCATACTCAGATCGATGGGGGCGGATACTTTCGACATCATCGCGCTGTTTTTCTCACAGGGATTGATCCTTGGAATTACCGGTGGATTTTTCGGTCTTGCCTCAGGTTATTTTGCTTGCAGGTATTTGCGATCGTTGCCATTTTCGGGCGGAGGTTTTGTCCACGCCACTTACCTTCCGGTCTTAGTAACTCCCGCGATCTACGTACAAGCGATGATTCTAGCACTTTTGACGGCATCGATTGCTAGCGTTCTGCCAGCACGAGCGGCCTCGAAGCTCACGCCAATTGAAATCATCCGGGCGGGAGAGTGAGAAATAGATGAGTATCAAACTTGAAAATGTTGGAAAGCAAATTGGCAAACCGGCCACACGGATTTTATCTGATATCTCCTTTGAGATCGGCGACGGCGAATTCGTTGCGCTCACTGGAAAGTCAGGTTCTGGAAAAAGCACCTTACTCTACTTGATCAGTAGCCTAGATAATCCAAGTGAGGGTCGAATCTTTTTTTCGGGCGGAGCACTTGATGCCATGGAGCCTGAAGAGCTCTTCAGGTTCCGCAATCAAAAGATGGGTTTCGTTTTTCAATTTCACTATCTCATCGCCGAACTTTCGGCTCTTGAAAACGTACTTATGCCGGCTTGGAAGTTTGACGAGAAAAAGAAGCGTCAGGGACTGGCAGAATCTCTGCTTGAGCAGTTCGGATTGAAAGACAAAATGAATCGTCTCCCTAGACAACTCTCAGGTGGCGAGCAACAGCGCCTGGCAATTGCGCGGGCTTTGGTCATGGAGCCGCAGTACTTGTTCGCCGACGAACCAACCGGAAGCTTGGACACCGTTAACGGAGAAATAGTTATGAACATTATCACAGACGCGAATCTGAAAAGAAAAACGACTGTTATTTTGGTGACCCATGACCCAGACTTTGCAAACGCAGCCAAGCGCCAAATTCATCTATCAGATGGTAAAGTTGTTCGCCAGTGATGAACTGGCTTGAGTTCACTGCCAGAGAAAACTGCAGCTGTAATGACCAAAAACGCCCAACTCTTGCTTATATTCGATACTCACGTATTTGCCACTTTCTGGCTCGCCCCGATTGTCACTGATGACGATGGTTCCAGAATAAGCTTGAAAGAGACTGCCAAAATTAATCACGCTTTGTTTTGGATGTTGAAAAAATGAAGGTTCTGGTTTGAGGGCGTTGCCATCGATGGTTTTCCACAATTTCCCTTTGCCTTGATCAGTATTAATGAGTTGTAGATCCATTGAGTTGGTCTCACGATTGTTAACGAGTTTAACTTTGAGATGATAAGGACAAGGCAAGCTTGACGGATCATATCCTGAACCTGTGGTGATATATGTTCCCTCGATTAAAGAGAATTTGCTGCCAACGCCATCTGCAAAAGAAAGTGATGAAGCGAACATGGCAAGAGCCAAAATGACGGTTTTGATTTTCATAATATAGGCCTTTACTTGATTTGAGTTGAAGGGCAGAGGCGCGTTTCGCGAGACTTACCCAATGGGGACCCCAACTAGCAAAAGCCAGACCAAGATTTAAATGTCATTCACTTAGATTAGAGCCACATCCCTTTATACAATTTTTGCAATGGGCTGAAAAAGTTACTATTTCATCAAGAGGAGTACACCATTGAAAAAACATTTTTAGATTCCATTCCCGAGTTGAAAGTGCCTATTCCATCGGTGAATTGTTAATCACCCGACAGTCGTTCGGTAATAATGAGGTGCGTTCCGAGTATCCGTTAGCCCTGCGCGAGCTACGAGTCGACGGCTGATGGCTTCGCCAGAAGGCACCGCCCCGCACCTGCCACTGCCCAGAAGCATGAGCACGAATGGCCCCGAAGAAAGGCCAAGCTTTGCGTCCGACTTCTGATCCTCTCTTGCCAGCTTCTCGCATTATAAGGGCACCGCCCCTGGTCGCTATCTCTTGCATCGACCATTTCTTATGAAAAAGCACAAACAACTTTGTCTCTTTAATGATTTTCCCAATGCTCCCAAAGATGCAGCTTCACGCCAAGAACATGGTGGCACCCTGCTAGTCGGAAAACGACGATCCCGCCGCCCGCTGTCGACAAAATCGCCGCTGCATTTGGTCTTACGCTCTGATTTTGCCGTGGGCAACCGGTCCCTGTTGAGGCACCGCCCGCTCATCAATGTGATCCTTGATAAGGCTGCAAAAAAATTCGCAGTGAGTATTTATGAAAGAGCCATTGTCTCAAATCATATTCATTTATTAATCAGAGCGAAAAACCGCACCC
>Ga0207070_1147_pt1 | contig 17345 bp, 20 predicted proteins | sample Alteio_BWMinHeat_92_FD_153591 | JGI IMG/M metagenome (GOLD analysis project Ga0207070, IMG submission 153591) | Enriched cells from forest soil in Barre Woods Harvard Forest LTER site, Petersham, Massachusetts, United States -... | ecosystem: Environmental > Terrestrial > Soil > Temperate forest >...
ACCCGATGCGCTCAGGGTTAAAGCTTAGGCCCCATGTCATATGTTATAGAATGCAATAATTTATCTCGCGTCTATGAAAGCTATCGCAAAGAAGAAGGGCTGATCAACTCACTCCGGGGTTTTTGGAAGAGGAACTATGTTTCAAAAACAGCACTCGCGCCCACAGATTTAAAGATTGCTGGTGGACAAATTATCGGACTCGTTGGCGCCAATGGTGGTGGCAAAACAACTTTACTCAAACTTCTCTCAGGCCTCATTTACCCATCAAGCGGCGAAGCAAAGATTTTAGGATTTAACCCCTGGGACCGAAAACCTGAGTTTTTAAGGCGCATCAGTATTTTACTCGGACAAAAAAATCAGCTGTGGTGGGATATTCCCGCTGCTGATAGCTATAACTTATTGATGCGAATTTATGATTTGGATCTCGCTCAGGCTCGAAAGCGGGTCAAAGACCTTTCTGAAATTCTTCAATGCCAGGACCAACTCCATGTTCAATTGCGCAGGCTTTCTCTCGGCGAGCGTATGAAAATGGAGATTATCGGTGCGCTTTTGCATAAACCTGACGTTCTCTTTCTCGATGAGCCGACCATTGGCTTAGATATTGTGGCGCAAACAAGCATTCGTGAGTTTCTCATTGAATACGTGAGTGACCATGATCCCACTGTTATTCTCACGAGTCACTATATGGATGACATTTCACAACTCGCCGATCGCCTTCTCCTCATCAGCCAAGGCTCGATTGTTTATGATGGCAGCGTACCAGGATTTTTAAATCGCGCCGAGAACAAGCAAAAGTTAAGTGTTGAGCTGAAAAGACCGCCAACAACGGATATGTCTCTGACCGAGACTTTGACTTTAAAAGCCAATGAGAAAATATTCACAGCTGAGGTCGCGGCTGATGAAATGGGTTTAGTTTTAGAGAAAATTTTAAGTGTTTCTTCGGTTCATGATTTAAAGATTGAAGAGGTTGATTTTGAAGAAGTCATTCGTGATTTTCTGCAAAAGGGTTTACGCAACGGCGCGAATGTCGATCGTCTCCCAACTCGAGTATCGATTTAATCTTTTCGTCGACACCTGCTTGCAGCCCATTTTATTTTCGATCTCCGAGGTCGCGCTCTGGACGGCGATCTTTCGCGGTGGAAATATCGAGAGCCTCAACGGTTTTTCTCGTGAATACTATTTTGCCTATGCCCTTTGGGCCGCATTTTTCGCACGTATCGCAGCCAATTGGATGTACGAGATGCGCATGATTGAAGAAATTGACTCAGGTTCGGTCAATAGCATCTTGGTTCGTCCCATTTCATTTTTTGAATTTTATCTTGGACAGTTTATGGGATACAAAATTTTAACGAGTCTGATTTCGATTTTGGTACCTGTTGTGATTTGCCTGATGATCAAAAGCTCGACCCAGTTGGAACGCCTTCCACTCGCACTGCTCCTCACCTTCTATTATTTGATTCTCGTACACACCTTGAGCTCGATTGTCAGTAGTTTCGCATTTTTCTTTAATCGCATCCATGCCCTCACCGTCACGAAAAATTTCGTACTTTGGTTTTTTGTTGGCGAACTTTTTCCGCTCGATCTTTTGCCCGAAAGAGTTCGAGGTTTTATTATCGCTTTACCTTTTAGTAGCGGCGTCTACATTCCAGTTGGATATCTCACTGGCCGGGTTCCTCTGAAAATGGTCGGCCAAGGCTTTTTATCGGTCACCCTCGGTATCGCCCTTTTCTTAGGTGTTTATGCCTATCTCTGGGATCTCGGTCGAAAAAAATACAGCGGAACAGGAGCCTAAATTTCATGAAAGCTCAAATCCACTCCACCGGCCTGGTTATCAAAAAATATAGTTTCTTACTGTTCAGCTTTTTTAAGGCCAGTTTGATGTCAGATTTAGAATACCGCATGAATATCGCACTCAAATTTTTTAACGACCTGATCTGGTATGCCGTCCAACTCAGTGTTTTTGAAGCTCTATTCTCTTATACAAAATCCGTTTCGGGATGGAGTCTTGAAGACACTCATATGTTTATGGCCGTTTTGTTTGTAACGGATTCCATCTTTATGATTTTATTTAGCGAAAATCTCGACAAGTTTTCAGATCGGGTGCGCAAAGGTGAAATTGATATGCTTTTGACAAAACCCGCGAACGCACAATTTTTATTAAGTTTTCAAAAAATGAATACGGCCTATATTTTAAATTTTTGTGTGACCACTTCATGGTTGGTCTATTCCCTGGCCCATTTGCCCGGCGGAATAAATTTTTTTCGAGTCGCAAGCTTAGTCGTTATGATTCCTGCCGGGGTTGCAATTATTTATAGTACCAGGTTTTTTTTCTCAGCCAGCGCCCTCATATTCACCCGCGCCGACAATATCAATTATTTGTGGTTTAATCTCTATAAGTTGGGTACCAGGCCAGTATCGATCTATCCAAGTTGGTTGAGGTACATTTTACTTTCCATCATTCCCGTAGCCTTTTTCGCAAGCGTTCCGACTCAGCTCATCTTAGGAACCACCAGTCTCTGGTTCACTCTTTATGGAGTCGCGGTCTCTAGCGCCTTGCTTTTCTCAACCACTCGCTATTGGAAGTTCGCTCTCAAATTTTACTCATCAGCTAGCAGCTAACACTCCGGATTCATTACGCCGTTTCTAGCGTTTTTCGAGGGGTTGCCAAGTGAGCCCCTCTTTTCCTTGCCATTTTCCGCGTGGGCGATAGATGCGATTGTTTGACCATTGCTCAAACATATGTGCGAGCCATCCCGAAACCCGAGATGCCGCAAAAATGGGTGTGAATAAATCGATGGTGATACCCATACTGTAATAAACCGTCGCTGAATAAAAATCGACGTTTGGAAGCAGGCCTTTTTTTGTTTGCATCGTCTCGTCGATCAAATCAGACATTTGATACCACTGAGGTTGACCAATTTTTTTGGTGATCTCCGCACTCATTTGTCGCAAAATTTTTGCACGCGGATCACCGTTTTTATAAACACGGTGACCAAATCCCATAACTTTTTGTTTATTATCAAGAGCTTCTTTCACCCATGTTTGTGCTCGGTCCATCGTGCCGATGTCTTTGAGCATGTGCATAACAGCTTCATTTGCCCCACCATGAAGAGGTCCCTTCAAAGCACTAATCGCACTCACAACTGAAGAATACATATCACTTAGTGAGGAAGCCGTTACACGTGCGGCAAACGCCGAGCAATTGAGCTCGTGATCAGCATGCAAAATCAAACAGGTATCAAACATTTTTGCGATTTGAGCATCTGGCTCTTTACCCGTTAATGTATAGAAGAAATTCCAAGCGATGTTTTTATTAGGATTGGGAGCAATAATGTCTTTGCCCGTGCGAAAACGTTCAAACGACGTCACCAGGGTCGTCATCTTTGCTGTCAAACGCAGGGCCACGCGATGTTTAGCAGCGTCTGATGTATCCTGCGCATCCTTATCATAAAGGGCGAGCAAACTTGTCGCCGTCCTCAACCAAGCCATCGGGTGCACATTTTTTGTTGGAATCTCTTTCAAAACTTTTAACAAATCTGGACTTAAAGTCATTTCGGCTGCCAGCTCATTTTTAAATTTTGAAAGTTCATCAGTTTTTGGAAGACGATTATTCCAAAGTAAAAAAACTGTCTCTTCAAATGTGGAATGTGCCGCCAGATCTTCAATCGTGTAACCGCGATAATTGAGAGTCGCACCGACGATAAAAGATATCGAAGTCGTACAAGCGACGACACCTTCAAGGCCTTTGTCGACCGCACCTTCGTAAATTTGCACTTCTGCCGCCATAAAAAATCCTTTCGACAAAGTTGTAATAACCTATTCTTTTTATTATGTCTTAGAATTGATTTCTCGACCATGACTTATGCGCCGCACGACAGGAGTCACTGTTTCTCACTTTGCTAGCTGCGACTTTTGGCCAATTTAATCACACGATCTTTCACCTCGAGAATAATGACGGTGAGATCTTGAGGAAGATCCCGCCCACCGCTGAATTTTTCAATCTGAATCATGATCTCATTACGTAAGTCATGGACCTCGAGCTCACTCGCCGCTAAAACCACTTTATAGAGTCTTTCTTCACCAAATTTTTCAGATTTGGCATTTAACACTTTCAAAATTCCCTCACTGCACAAAACCAATTTATCGTGTGGGTTTAAGCTGAAAGTTTTATTTTCAATCCCAGAGCGAAAATGTTTTCCTAAAGGAGGTCCTGTGACCTCAAGTTTTTGAACATTGTGCTCAGAGACCAATAAACCAATATAATTGCCCGCGTGCGCATAAGTCATTTCAAAATTTCTGCGATCAATGACCCCATAAAAGACATTTGCGAGATCATCGCCTTCAACATTTGGGACGAGTTCTTTTGCCATCATCTCAAGAATTTTATTCGGTGGAGTACCTTTGCGTGCCTCAAGCTGACCAGACATCTTCAGCAGAACTCCCAAAAAAAGCGCTGACATTGAATAACCTGACGAATTTGCTAACACAATTCCAAAACGAAATTTATCTTCATGCTCGAAAATATCAAAATAATCTCCGCCTGAAATCGGACTGGGGACAAATTTGGTACTGAATTCAAATCCAGGAATCGTTGGAAATTCAGTCGGGACGAGAGATTTTTGAATCTTGGACGCCGTCTTAAGCTCTGCTGAAATTTGCACTATGAGTTTTTTCAATTGCACATTGGCCTTGGTCAACTCATTACGAAAAAGTTCAAGATCGCTTTCACGTTCAGCGAGTTCGCTTTCAAGTTCGTCAATTCGGTTTTGCAAATCTTCAGGGTTTTTTTTGGACATAACAAAATTGTCTCGTCGCCACCCTTGCACTGTCAAGAAATGCGCACGCAAATAACGGATTAAGTATATACTGGGCCTAGGATAATTCGAGGATCGGGATAGATTTCGAGTGCTCGCGCCCGATTCTGTTCATTAACAACTCCGGGTAAGTCCGCAGTCTCTGGAGCAATCAGACTGAGTTGAAAATGTAAATGCGGATTCCAACCACCATTTTCACTCTCGTTACCAACCCAAGCAATCACATCGCCTCGATCAAAGCCCTGACCACGGACTTTCTGCTCAATAGATTGTTTACTCAAATGGCCGAAGAGCGCGTAGAATCTTTGTGATTCGATTTCGTGCTCAGTCACTAGCGTATAGCCATAATCACCCTGTGCCGGGTGATAATCAAAGAGATAAACTCGACCAGCGGCGAAGGCATAAATTTCTGTCCCCACCGGAGCTGCGATATCGATACCCATATGAATATTTCTATTTCCAGAGAATAACTCGTGCTCGTACATTCCCAAGCGCTTTTCATTGTATTTACCTACGCCAAACTGAGATCCGCGCCTGCGTTCAGCATCATAGCCTGCACTAAAATCATAAATTTCGTAGTTTTCTGGAAGCTGAATCACAGGATGAAAATTTGTTTTTTTAAATTCCAATGTCAACAGGACTCTCCGATATTTCTAGGTTTCACGCCAAGTAACAGTCGCGCTGATGCTCGTTAATCATTCCTACGGCCTGCATATAGGCATAACAAATTTTCGAACCAACAAATTTAAATCCACGAGCCTTGAGATCCTTTGAAAGCAAGTCGCTCGTTTCACTCGTGGCAAGAAAATCTTGCCTTCCTCGTGGACGCCGTATGTGAGTTTTAAAATTTACAAAGCCCCATACAAAACGATCAAAACTGCCAAAGTCTTTTTGGATTTTTAAAAAAGCTTGAGCATTTGTTACACAAGAACGAATTTTGAGTTGATTACGCACGATACCAGGGTCTTGCAAAAGCTTTTGAATTGTCTTTTCTGAAAATCTCGCAACCTTGCGTACATCAAAACCCGCAAAGGCACGACGATAATGCTCTCTTTTATTGAGTATTGTCTCCCAGCTCAAACCTGCTTGCGCCGTCTCGAGAACGATAAATTCGAAAAGCTTTTGATCGTCATGAACCGCTCGACCCCACTCACGATCGTGGTATTCAACATACAATGGATTTTTGGAATTGGCCCAAAAACACCTTTTTTTTGGTTTTTTTTTGGAATAAGGAGTTCGATCAGACATACCGGTTTTTATATTGATAAACCCAATGCAAAGCAAGTTTGTCCTTGATAATGGTGCCCCGATTCCTTTAAATCATTTGCGATGATGGAAGAGTTCGAAAAATTTTTTAAATGTCCTTATTGTTCAGAACGCATTTCGATGCTCCTCGATCTCAGCATCGAAGATTTCCAAACTTATATTGAGGACTGTGAGGTCTGTTGCCGTCCGATACAAATCAGTTTTCAATCCGAAAATGGCGAGCTCTTAAGTTTCACTTACGCAAGCACTTGACAGGACAGCCTTGGGTTTATTGAAAACCCCGGATACGTCGTTACCATCGTCGCTCGCTAGTACTCCGGCAAGTAAGTTTTTCCCGATAATCGCGCAATGGATTTTGGACCGAATCGAGTGCGACCTACGCAGGAAAACTATGCCCTCAAAGACTTGTGCCCCTCTCTTCTGCCCGAAATCGACTGTCGTCACACCATGCCAGCAGTCAACTTCGGGCAAAAACTCTTTCAATAGCTTATGAAAATCTGCCGCTGACCCTCCTAGATTCCATATTTAACCACGGCCTACCTACTAGAGTTTTTTTCAAAAATACTACATAAATTGTCACAAAAATTTTGCCCCCCACGTTAATTCCTTATTTATTTTGATCTCGCGCAGGCATGCGTATTGAATACTCACTCCTTAGCGGCTAAGTTCAAAAATGCAAGGATACAGGGGTAAAGTTTGAAAAATCGATCTTCGTCTCTTAAATCAGCTCACCAACTCAATTTTCACAATAAAGAAAATGGCTCCGCCGTCTTAGAAGTACTGTTCACCTTTGTCGCTCAACTTTTTTTAAGTCTCGGCGTAATTATTTTCTTTACTCAAGTCGCACACGCCGATGTGATGTCTTTTCAGGAGTGGAAGAAGTTAAAAGTTGACGAAGCTCAAATTCAAACAAAAGCTACGGATAGCACTACAACGACGATCCAGGCGAGCGGATCAGATCAGGCGTCTTCTTCAGTTTCGTCCTCAACGTCGACGTCAAGCCCCTCTCCAGTAGGTTCCCAGTCTACAAAAACAAAAACAGTCAAACCCAAAACAGAGGCCTCGAAGCTGGCCCTACAAATTGCTCAAGAGTTAACGATTGAGGACTACTTTGCTTTATATTTGAGTCAGTTCAAAGATCGTAATGACTTTATCGATGCAGCGAAAAAACTCACTTCATCCGAGCTTGGCGATCTTCTTCTTAACCTGAAGAGCAGCCTGAGCCGAGAAACTTCTCAGGAATCTATACAACAAAACCTGTCCTTTTCGACCTTAGGTTCTGCGGGCGCCGCCACCAAAAAATAGTGGACGGGAAAGCAGCCCTCGCCACCTCCCCTCGCAAGGCTTTCAGTCCCTGATGGCGAATTTGTAAAAATTACATATTCTTTCTCCATACAGAACCGAATTTTGAGAGACGCGTCGTAAACTTTTTTTATGGACTTCCCTTGACACTAAAATGCACCGATCCATATTGTTCCCGTTGATTCTATAACATATCTGCGCCTTATCGCAGATTTTAATATTGGGAGGTCTTAATGGCTCAGTTAAACGTTCGTCCGTTACATGATCGCGTCTTAGTACGCAGAATGGCTGAAGAAGAAAAAACAGCTGGCGGAATCATCATTCCAGACACAGCTAAAGAAAAACCACAACGTGGGGAAGTGGTAGCGACAGGTAAAGGTCGTATCACTGAAGACGGTAAAACTCTTCCACTTGAAGTCAAAGTCGGCGATAAAGTTTTATTCAGTAAATATTCTGGCACGGAACTTAAACTCGACGGCAAAGAATATCTGATGATCAACGAAAACGACGTCTTAGGCGTTTTGAACTAATCAGTTTAAATTCGTCGGTTTAAATTCATACAGTCTCATTTAATAATAAAACTTAACTCTTAAGGGAGAATAAAAAATGTCATATAAAGAATTACGCTTCAGCGAAGATGCACGCTCTTCAATTTTAAAAGGTGTGAACACACTTGCAAACGCCGTTAGAGTCACTCTCGGACCAAAAGGTCGTAACGTTGTTATCGAGAAATCTTTCGGAGCTCCGCTCATCACTAAAGATGGTGTCACTGTTGCCAAAGAAATCGAATTAGAAAATAAATTCGAAAATATGGGCGCGCAAATGGTAAAAGAAGTTGCCAGCAAGACCAATGATGATGCTGGTGACGGAACAACCACAGCTACAGTTTTAGCTCAGGCGATTTATCGTGAAGGTGCTAAAATCGTAACAGCGGGACACAACCCAATGGCCCTTAAAAAAGGTATCGATAAAGCTGTTGAGATCGTTAAAACTGAGCTCAAAAAATTAGCAAAACCAGTTAAAGGTGATAACGAAATCGCACAAGTGGGATCCATCTCTGCAAACAATGATCTTGAAATCGGCAAAATGATTGCTGAAGCCATGAACAAAGTTGGCCGTGAAGGTGTGATCACAATTGAAGAAAGCAAAACTGCGCAAACTGAACTCGATATCGTTGAAGGTATGCAGTTTGATCGCGGTTATTTGTCTCCTTACTTCATTACAAATGCAGAAAGAATGGAAGCCGTTCTTGAAAATGCCTACGTCCTCGTCTACGACAAAAAAGTTAGCAATATGAAAGATATGATTGGCGTACTTGAAGGCGTTGCAAAATCTGGTCGCCCACTTTTAATCATTGCTGAAGATGTTGATGGCGAAGCTCTTGCGACTTTGGTGGTCAACAAACTCCGTGGCACTCTGCAAGTTGTTGCGGTTAAAGCTCCTGGCTTTGGCGACAGAAGAAAAGCAATGCTCGAGGACCTTGGTGTTTTGACCGGTGGTCAGGTTATCAGCGAAGAGACAGGCCGTAAACTTGAGCAAGCAACTCTTGAAGATCTTGGTCAAGCAAAACGTATCGTTGTTGATAAAGACAATACAACCATCATCGATGGCGCTGGTAAAAAGACAGCGATCACTGCTCGGGTTAACCAGATCAAAGCTCAAATCGAAGAAACCACAAGCGACTATGATAAAGAAAAATTGCGAGAGCGTTTGGCTAAACTTGCTGGTGGCGTAGCTGTTGTTCATGTTGGTGCTCCTTCAGAAGTTGAAATGAAAGAAAAAAAGGCTCGTGTTGAAGATGCTTTAAATGCGACTCGTGCTGCCGTTGAAGAAGGCATCGTTGCTGGTGGCGGCGCCGCTTTGTTGCGTGCTTCTCAAGCAATCGATCCAAAAACATTCAGCGAAGATGAGCGTTGGGGTGCTCAGATCATTAAGCGCGCTTGTGAAGAGCCCATTCGTCAAATCGCGGCCAATGCTGGCGTTGATGGTGCGATCGTTTTGGATCGCGTTCTTTCAAGCAAAGTGGCCACTTGGGGCTTCAATGCGGCGACTGAAGAATATGCTGACCTTGTAAAAGCAGGCGTTATTGATCCCGTTAAAGTTGTTCGCTCTGCTCTTGAAAATGCGGCTTCTGTTGCTTCACTCATGCTCACAACTGAGACGATGATTGCTGAAGCTCCTAAGAAAGACGAAGCTCCAATGCCAGGCGGCGGCGGCGGCATGGGCGGTATGGGTGGAATGGGCGGCATGATGTAATCTCCGTTTAAGGAGCTTACTCTGTTGACTTATTCTTAACGAATGCGAGGCCTGGCACTTAGTGGTGCCAGACTCCGCTGAGATAGTAATTGAGTTACATTTAAAAACCCAAGCTCACGTGCTTGGGTTTTTTATTTTTTGAAACTGCCCATTTATACTTATCTATTAGAACTAGAGGGAAACCGAATATTGTCATCGACTTGGTCGGAGGTCTCACCATGTCCGCCTTCAGGCTTTTTAGAGAACTTGGCGAGTTCGTGGTCGACGCTGGTCTTTAGCAGAAAAGACTTTCCACAAAGCTTAAGCGATTCAACGGGTGAATCATAACTATGATTGGAATGAACCTGGGCAATGCGAGCTCTTAAAAAATCGACAAGAATTTTTTGACTTCTGGGATCCTTTTGTTGAGATCCACATCGGGTCGTTTTAAGTTTTAACATCTCATCCCGCGGCAGACGATTCTCATTGAAATGAGAGGCCGCAAAAGACTGCGCATCACTTACAGATTTCTGATAGGAAATAAACAGCACTTTGTGTTTTGGAATGTCAATTTTTAATCGATAAGATTTCTGCTCGGTGTTCTTTTTATCAAGCGGCTGAGGTAAGCTACAAAAGTATGTGTCTGTTTTCGAAAAGAGGTTCACACCTTCGGTCTTGGTGTGTTTAGAAGCTAGCAAAAACAAATCCCTGGCAATAAACTTATTTGATATTTCTTGTTCGCCTTTTAGGGCTTCTAAACAGGAATAGACCTTTTCATATTCGCCCGCGAAGCTCGTCACAGAAACAAAAGCCGATAGGGATATCCCGAAAAGTTTGATCTTCATACTCATTTATTTAAGTTTAACATGAGGATCATGGGATGTCCATTTACCTAAGCGGCCATAAAATAGCATTATAATGGACATAAACTTATTTTTAAAATAGCAGCTTTTTATTTTGCTTGGGCAAAAATGCAAATGATTTCGAAAAGCGTATCAAGGGCCGCGAGGGCTGTAATCTCTGAGTGATCAAAAGGAGGAGAAAGCTCGACTATATCCGCGCCCACAAGGTTTTTAATCTTAAGCGCCCTTAATATTTGTTGGGCTTCATAGGTTGTCATGCCCCCCACCACAGGGGTGCCAGTGCCTGGAGCATAAGCGGGATCAAGAGCATCAACATCAAAGCTGATATAGGTCGGATCATTGTTAAAATCAGGAAGATGACCGCAAAAGTCCTTAAGCGTGCCTGCGCGCAAATCATCAATCGTCAGAATATTCATTTTGTATTTTTTAATGACATCGAGATCAGTCTCACCTGCCAACGGACCACGAATACCAATATGTAGACTTCGAGGAGCATCGACCAAGCCCTCTTCAATCGCGTGCCTTAGAAAGGAGCCATGATGGTATTCGCAATCCCAGGCCGCCGGATAGGTGTCTAAGTGGGCATCGAAGTGCACAAGGCGAATCGCTTTTTTGTACTTCTTTTTTATTTCACGAAGAATCGGAAGCGTGATGGAGTGATCTCCGCCGATCGCGATGATTTTTTTATCCTGTGAAATAATTTGCCCATAAAACTTTTGAATGCGCTCGTAAGTTTTTTGTAAATCGATCGGCACAACTGGGCAATCACCGATATCAGCAACTTTTAATTTCTCTACAAAAGAAAGCGCACGTGACCAATGATAGACACGCCCCAGTGACGAGACTTCACGAACCTGACTGGGACCAAATCTGGCACCCGGTCGATAACTCACTCCTCCGTCAAAAGGAATACCACAAATGCCGATTTGGTAATCGGCATCGACCTCAACATAGGGCAATCTAAAAAATGTTTTAATTGCCGAAAATCGAGGAAATTCTCGCCCTGACAGAGGTTTATAGTCCATCGTTTTAACTTCTAGCCTTTTTTATCAAATTTCTGAGTTGGCTTTCCGGCCTTCTTCCAGCCCTGAATTCCATCAGCCATCACAAAAACGTTTTTGTACCCTGCTTTAACGGCCACTTTCGCGGCATCATGAGAGGCCATACAGCTGGTATTTGCACAATAGAAAACCACTTTCGAATTTTTATCAGCCGGCAGTGTGGCAACATCATAATGTGAACTGCTTGGTAAGGCTTGCGCCGTCGGAATCACTCCCTCTTTTGTCCGCGTCGACTCGTTATTCGCATCGAAGACATGGACGTTGTCACTTTCGGTTTTCAACCACTGCTCCAGGTCGGCAACATGGATAAGGTTAAAACCCTCACTTTTAACATCTTTTGCATGGCTATCACTCGCACAGGCCGAACTTGTTGTCACAGTTACGGTCAATGTTGTGAACAGCATTGCAAATATCGTAAACAAAGCTATTTTTTTCACTTAAACCCCTTTGAGTTTTTAATAAATTGAAATCATAAACTCTCTAAATGCCATTGTAGGTGAGAGTAAAATCAAATACAAGGGAACATGGCTTGAATCAAATTAAAAGGTGCAGCATGACGACTTTAAGTCGTGATCGACAGTCATACAAAATGGGAACGCAGACACAGAAGTTGTTAATGTATTGGTACAGCGAGAACAAACGTCAATTACCTTGGCGAATAAATCGCGATCCCTATCGAGTCTGGATATCAGAGGTCATGTTACAACAAACGACAGTTGTTGCCGTCATTCCGTATTACGAGAAATTTTTGGCAAGATTTCAGACGCTACAAGATCTTGCGCAAGCCGATGAGTCAGAGGTTCTAAAATACTGGTCAGGGCTGGGTTATTACAGCCGGGCGAGAAACTTACACAAGGCCGCACAAATTTTAGCGCAAAAGAATTTTGCTAAATCGGCCTCTGAACTATTAGAAATTCCTGGATTCGGTCCCTACACCTCACGAGCCGTCAGCAGTATTTGTTTCGACGAAAAAGTCGGTGTATTAGATGGCAATGTGATTCGGGTTTTATGTCGGTTTTTAGGTTTAAATTGGGAGTGGTGGAGGCCTCAGGAGCGAAAGCGACTGCAACAAATCGCCGATCAATTTGCGCAAGTCAAGCAAGCCTCAATTTGGAATCAAGCAATGATGGAGCTCGGCGCAAGTATCTGCACCCCCAAAAAACCGGCCTGCCTGATTTGCCCAATCAATGAATCGTGCCAATCCTTTAAAAAAAACTTAAGCGCTCACTTGCCGCGAGCTAAACCTCGACCCAAAAAAGAAATTTGGATTTGGCATGCCCATGTGATTAAAAATAAAAATAAAGTTCTATTAGTCAAAAATAACTATGCTCCTTTTTTAAAAAATCAATGGCTACCCCCTGGCAAAGCCGTGTGTGAGAAAGTCCCGCCAAAAAGATACCACTTCAAGCATATGATCACGCATCACGAAATTTATGTGGTGGGCGGCAAGAAAAAAAAATTATCGCAGGCAGCATCAGAATGTGAGCAGAGATGGGTTGAGATCGATAGGCTGTCTGAAATTTCGCCGACATCTTTAGTTGCAAAATTAATTGCATCAGGCGAGTCTAGTTAGAGCTATGAATAGATCTTATGAGGTTGAGTTTGAATAATCTGCGCTTGTTCTTAGTTGGATTGATCGCTTGCATATTGGCAGCGGCCTGCTCAAGTTCGAGCAAAAAACCACAGCAACCCAAGCCGCAAGATGTTCCAGTTCCTCAGCTTGAGTCGATCAATATCCGAGCTGGTCCATTTAGCGATCAAAAACTTATTTCGGTTAAACCTCTGACTTCCGTCGGTGAAAATTCTGAAGCGTATTTTTCTCCTGATTCTAAAAAAATTCTTTATCATAGTCGAAACCGACCCGAGCATATACAAACCCAAATCTATGAGATCAATTTAACGAATATGCGTGAAAGGCGTATCAGTTATCACGATGGCGAAGATGCCAACGCAGTTTATACTCCGGATCCAAATTATTTTATTTACTCGAGCACGACTGACGAAATCAAAGAAGGTGACGAAGCCATTTCTTCGGTGATGAAAACTTATGCTCCGAATTTAGTGAAGAAACATCCGCAACAAAATGGACTCGATTTCAGACCTTATGAAATTTATTTATCTAAAACCGACGGCAGTCAGATCACGCGCTTGACCAAATCCCCAGGTTATGACGGCGAGGCTAGTATTAATGCCAAAGGAACGAAAATTGTCTTCGTTTCGACCCGCGGCGGACACGCCGACCTTTATCTGATGCCTTTTTCGACCACAAATTTAACGACGAATTCTGCTGCTATCCGTCGCCTGACAAATGATATTCAATACGACAGCAATCCGATTTTTGTTCCACAAACAGATCAGATTTTATGGATCAAGTATTCGGAGGATTTAAAAACTTCACAAATCATGTTGGGAGATCAACTCGCGCAAAATGCGCATAGCTTGACCGGCAAAGCAGCGATGTATTGGACGCCTTTTTTTCATCCATCCGGAAAAGAATTTGTGTTCAGTTCCAACCGCGGGGATGGGACTCATTTCAATTTATACGTTTTAGACTTGGTTGGACTTTGTTTGAAGCGCCTGACTGAAAATGCCAATGACGAATTTTTGCCAGCCTTTAGTCCTGATGGCAAAAAACTTTTGTTCACCAGTAACCTAAACGGCAAGAATCAAATTTATCTTATGGATTATATTCCTCCACATGCGTGTCTAGATGAGTTACCATAAAGGCTGTTGGGTCCGCTGCGCGTGGCGCAAAACTATCCTAAGGAGTGAGATATGAAAAATTTATTAGAAGCTATCTCAAAAACCCGCAGGCGAGGCGCGACCGAGAGAGGCGAGGAGGCGTGCTTCCTGCACGCCGCACGAGTCGACCGACCAAGCAACGAAGCATCCGGGTTTTTGAGACAGCTTCTAGGAATAGCAATCCTTTTAGTCATCAGTGTTCCAGGCCTTTCGTCTCCAATTCCAGGTGCGGTAAGCATTAAACCAGACTTAGGTGTCTTCAAATCTCCGATTGGATTCGAGATTTCTGCCGCCACTTCGGGCTGGAAGATGAGCGCAATTCCGAAATCAAATTCATTTATCGTTGGCGTGTTCATTCCCAAACAAAAGTCCCCTGCTTCATTGACTCTTCGCCTGGACAAGCTCACAAACCAAACCAGTTTGCAGACTTATGTGCAACGCTGGCAAAAAGAATACCCAAAATATGGATTTGATGTCTTGGGCAGTAAGTCCTTTGATCAAAATGGCATGCTCGGGTACGCAATTGATCTCATCCAACGTGATACGCGCAAAGAAATGCGTCAGGTGGTTTTTATAAAAGATAAGAAGGCCATTGTCATGACCTGCAAAGATCGCGAAGAGAACTTTCGCAATACTCTAAAAGAATGCAACCAAATCATGCGCACCTTCAAGTGGTCCGAATAGGCCATACTCCAAGTAATCTACGAGTCTTGTATGTGGGAAATCGAAGCCAACTCAACCGCGACCAGCAAAGATATTTTGTGGGTTTTTCAGACAAAAATAATTGCGCTTCAAATTGAAGCGCAGATGAAAGCCGATACCAATTCTTTTCGATGAGCAATAATTCGCACCGCGAATTGTTGAATCTTAAAAGCTTCAGACGCTCCCTCGCGTAGACCATGAGAACACAATTTATTTCAGTAAGGAGCACCTCTTTGTCCTAGGAGGAAGGTCCTTGAAAATACACACCTTATATGGTATATATGGTACAGGAGGCTCCTATGCTCAAAAAAACCACGGTCTACCTTTCGGATGAAGACGTAAGCTTGTTGCGGAAAAAGGCGGCTGTACAGCATATTACCGTCGCTGAAGCTATTCGCATGTCTATTCAGGAGGCCTGCCAACCAAAGACAAAAGAAGAAAAAGCTATTTGGAATTCGCTCGATAAAATATGGACAAAGATGGCGGAGACCTCGACAACCAGAGTTGAATCGGCGGTCAATAGAGCGGTCAAAGAGGTTCGTGGTGGCAAAAAAACACGTCGTCGTCCTTGATACAAACGTCTTTATCAGTGGGCTTCTCTCTCCCAATGGAGTTCCTGGCTTGATTCTTCTCAAGTTTCGAAATAACGAATTTGAAATTGCTACAAGTAAAGACCAAATTCTTGAAGTTCAGGAGGTTTTGCAACGACCTTCATTGGTCCGCGCCCTTCCGAAAGGCACAAATCTAGAAGTGCTCAAGTTTTTCTGAAGTTCAAGCGACTGGCTCGAGTTTACACACCTAAAAGCTTGCCCTGGGATTTTGGTGATCGTGACGATCATTTTTTACTTGATCTTGCTGTTCATTCAAAAGCACATTTTCTTGTAACTGGTGATAAAGCTTTGCGAAACCTCTTGCTTGTCGGCCAGTGTGCCGTGGTATCACCTATTGAATTTGTCGGTCGCTTATGACATCTCGAAATGATAGATGTCATTCATTCCCAATGGACCATTTTATTTGCCAGGACATTTTGTAATTTTATTTAATACAATTTTATATTGTTCGGGGGAGGACCATAAAACAGCCACAACTTCCCGTCTGCTTCGGGTGTATCGAATGATCAGTCCAGAATCAGGGTTGACGATGAAAATCTCTGAACTTGGACTATCCGTGCAAAGTGGTGGTTCGATGCTCTCGAATTTTAGAGAGCTAAATTTATCTGCTTTTAATTTATCTAATTTTAAAAGCTCGCCTTCGTATCCGGGCGACCAAAATTTAGAAACAACTTTATCTAACTTTTGATTTAAAGAAACAACAAATCGTTCACCAGGCTTTAACTTGTTTGACAAATATTCAACCACTACGAAGTCCTGGGAGCCGTCTTTCTCATTACTTTGTTTTATATCTTTTCCCAAAACTTTTTTTACTTCGGCAAGGTTATCGTCAATATTAATTTGTTTAATAAGAATGCTCATCGGATCTTCTACGCTCGCGGCATGTACTTGAGCAAATAAAATAATATTTAATTATCATGACACTTTTCCCTTAATTTAAATTGATCGCCATATTTCGAAAGAATCCAACTATATATTTTAGGAATTTTAGCCTTAAGATTTTTAGGATCAATCAGGCATTTTTGTTCACAATCTTTATCACGACGACTTACATTAGCTTTACGAAACCAGTCCTGGCAGTCATCTGCGACGGCGAAATGTGAAAAAAATAAAATACAAGATAGGAAAATTCGTATATGTAATATTATTTATGCCTATTTTATTTGTCAATTGCGTAGAAACTACGCGCCCGTATTGTCCAGGGTAAACGCTTTCTAAAGTTTAATGGTTTATATGAGTTAGGATCCGTCTTGAGTTGTCCGACGACAACCTTGTAACCAAAATTCGGCGCCCGGTTGTTCTCAACTCTTGTTGAGCGGCCCTTATTGGACTCGCGATGCAATCCAAGTTGGTGCATGAGTATAGATCACTTCGGGGCGTTGAATTCTCTGCTCGACTTTGGATTGGGGCTGCACTGTGTTTTTGCGAATCAAATTGAAACAGGCCCATCGATCAGCCTCGAAAAGCTTAAATATTTTCGACCAAAAAATTATAAACTAAATTTGACTATAAAAAGCTTTATTATTTTTCTCATCGAGCCGATGCTAATGGTATGAACATCTTGATCTTTTATCCTGACGTCCAGAAGCAAAAAGTTATTTCTTTTTATCTCGAAAGTCAGTTAGGCCTCTATGTCAAACAAGCAAGTTCGCTTGAACAAGCGATGGCTCTTTTATTAGCCGAAAATTCAGTTGATCTCATCGTCACCAATAAGAGTGAGCAGGCCCTGACATTTTTCAAATATCTTCT
>Ga0207070_1149_pt1 | contig 17158 bp, 1 predicted proteins | sample Alteio_BWMinHeat_92_FD_153591 | JGI IMG/M metagenome (GOLD analysis project Ga0207070, IMG submission 153591) | Enriched cells from forest soil in Barre Woods Harvard Forest LTER site, Petersham, Massachusetts, United States -... | ecosystem: Environmental > Terrestrial > Soil > Temperate forest >...
AAAAGGCGCCAGCCGAGCGAGCGGCCTTCGTTGACGGCGCCTGCGGGGGAAACGCCGGGCTGCGGGCCCAGGTCGAAGGACTACTCAAGTCGCACGAGGCAGTCGGTACTTTCTTGGAGCAGCCACTTTTTGATTCATCGCCGACAGTCGATGAGCCAATTACCGAGCGCCCCGGCACGGTCATCGGTCCGTACAAACTGCTGGAACAGATTGGCGAAGGCGGCTTCGGCGTCGTCTTCATGGCCGAGCAGCAGCAGCCGATCCGCCGCAAGGTCGCCCTCAAGGTCCTCAAGGCAGGAATGGACACCCGGCAGGTTATCGCCCGCTTTGAAGCCGAGCGGCAAACCCTGGCCCTCATGGAAGATCCCCGCATCGCCCACGTCTTCGATGGGGGAGAGACTGCTTCGGGCCGGCCCTACTTCGTCATGGAACTGGTCAAGGGCATCCCCATCACCGACTACTGCGACCAGAACCAGCTCAAGCCGCGCGAGCGCCTGGAGTTGTTCGTCCACGTTTGCCAAGCGGTTCAACATGCCCACCAGAAGGGCATTATTCACCGGGACATCAAACCGTCAAACGTATTGGTCACCCTGCACGACGGCACCCCGGTGGTGAAGGTCATTGACTTCGGCATCGCCAAGGCCTTGAGTCAACAACTGACGGATAAGACCTTGTACACGGGATTCGCCCAACTGATCGGCAGTCCGCTGTACATGTCGCCGGAGCAGGCAGCCTTGAGCGGCCTGGACGCGGACACGCGCAGCGACATCTACTCGTTGGGAGTCCTGCTTTACGAATTGCTCACTGGCACAACCCCGTTTGACAAAGATCGCTTCAAGGAAGCTGGCTATGACGAGATGCGGCGCATCATCCGCGAGGAAGAGCCGCCCAAGCCGAGCACGCGGATTAGTACGCTCGGTAGGTCCGTTTTGCCAAGCCGGGTCTTTCCCGCCGCGGATCCCGCCCGGCAGGCGGGACCTACCGCGCAGGCTCATACGACCGACCTCGCAACCATCGCCGCCCAGCGCCAATGCGACCCCAAGCGCCTGAGCCGCCTCTTCCGCGGCGAGTTGGACTGGATTGTGATGAGGTGCCTGGAGAAAGACCGCAACCGCCGCTATGAGACGGCTAGTGCCCTCGCGGCCGACGTGAAGCGATACCTGCAAGATGAGCCGGTGCATGCTTGCCCGCCGTCGGCCGGCTACAAGCTCCGCAAATTTGCTCGCAAGAACCGAAAAATGCTGGCGGTAGCGGCCGGCTTCGCATTCCTTTTGACGGCCGGTTCCGCCGTAAGCCTCTGGCAGGCCGTGCGCGCCACCCGGGCCGAGCACACTTCGAACGAACAACGCGACCGGGCCGAGGCAGAGGCCAAGCGATCCCGTAGAAATCTCTATGACGCTCACATGCGGTTGGCCCAGAGCGCCTGGGAAGAAGCCCGAGTTAAGAGGGTGCTCGATTTATTGGAACAGCACCGACACTCGGGGGACGATGAGGACCTGCGCGGCTTCGAATGGTACTACCTGAATAGGCTAACAGATACAGCTCTTCATACTTTCCGAGGACACGAAGGCTTGGTCTGGAGTGTGGCCTTCAGTCCCGACGGGAAACGGCTGGCCTCTGCCAGCAAGGATGGCAAAGTCAAAATCTGGGATGTCGCCAGCGGCCACAACCTATTAACTTTGGTGGGACACTCGTTCATAGTCGCAAGTGTGGCGTTCAGCCCGGATGGCAAGCAACTCGCTACGGCGAGCTTTGACCGAACCGTGAAATTGTGGGACGTGGACAGCCGTCGGTGCATACAAACCTTGGACGGTCACGACAATTGGGTTCGGTGCGTGGCTTTTAGCCCGGACGGCAAATGGCTTGCTTCGGCAAGCGACGACCAAACGGTCATATTGTGGGACATTGCCAACGGCCGGCAGATACGACCGTTGAAGGGACATCGCGGTTTGGTTTTTAGCGTAGCGTTCAGCCCCGATGGCAAAAGCATCGCATCGGCCGGCGCGGACAAAAAAGTAAAAGTTTGGGACTTCGCCAGCGGCCAGGAAAAGCTGACACTCGAGGGACACGCCGACGAAGTGAAGAGCGTAGCATTTAGCTCGGACGGAAAACAGCTAGCCTCGGCAAGTTACGATCGCACCGTAAGAATATGGGACGTGACCAGCCGACCGATTTGGGATATAGCCAAGCCCCGGATGATCCACAAGATGGTAGGACACACGGACCGCGTCTTCGGCGTGGCTTTTAGTCCGGATGGGAAAAGGGTCGCCTCCGCAAGTGTGGACGAGACCATTCGTATTTGGGACTTAGGGGCGGGGGAAGAGGTGCTGACCTTGAGGGGCCACACCAGCTGGGTGAGTAGCGTGACCTTCAGCCCGGACGGCAAGCGGCTAGCCTCCGCGAGCCATGATCAAACCGTGAAACTGTGGGACGCGGCATGGACTGGAGAAACATCGATGACCCTAGGGCACGTTTCTAGGGGCGTGGCGTTCAGTCCCGATGGGCTGCAGTTAGCTTCGGGAGGCGCGGACGGAAGAATCAAGATATGGGACCAGACCAGCGGCCAAGAGAGCTTGATCCTGGAGGGACATACCGCCGAAATCTGGAGCATCGCGTTCAGTCCGGATGGGAAGCAGCTAGCCTCGGGCAGCCTCGATAAGAGCGTGAAGTTGTGGGACACGAGCAATGGCCGTGAAATCGTGCCCGTGAACGGCTCAACCGGAGGCGTTTTCAGTGTCGCGTTCAGTCCCGATGGGAAGCGGAAGCGGCTAGCTGCCGCCGGCGAAGACATGATGGTGAGGGTTTGGGACCTCGACACTGCCTCAAAACCGCGCGCCCTGGTAACCGGTTTGACCCCGACGCTCACATTGCCCGGACATTCCGGTGCGATTTTAGGCGTCGCTTTCAGCCCTGACGGACAACGCCTGGCTTCGGCCAGCGTGGATCGGACAATCAAGTTATGGGATGCAGTCAGTGGCCGGCTGATGCGGACTTTGGAGGGGCATTCGAGGGAGGTCGAAAGCGTTGTTTTCAGTCCCGATGGCAGCCATTTGGCCTCGGCCAGCGGTGACACGACGGTGAAGATTTGGGACCCCGCCAGTGGCCAAGCGATACGAACCTTGGAGGGACACACGGTCGGCGTTTACGGCGCGGCGTTCAGCCCGGATGGCCAGCGGCTGGCGTCGTGCAGCGCAGACAAGACGGTAAAAGTGTGGGACACAACGAGCGGGCAGGAGACGCTGACCCTGAAAGGACATGCCTTTGGAGTTCCAGGGGTCGCTTTCAGTCCGGACGGCCTGCGCCTGGCCGCGACCTCTTTTGCAGGGAGCGTCAGGGTGTGGGACGCGCGGCCTTGGACGCCGCTGCTCCGAATCGAGCTAGAGGCTCGCAGTCTTTTTGCCAGCGGGCTAAAATCAGAAGTGATCGAGCGAATCAACGAAGACGCGACGTTGGAAGCCGACGTGCGCCAGCAGGCACTGGAAATGGTCCAACGCTGGCAAGAAGATCCTCGGTGGCTCAATACGATGAGTTGGAGCGTGGTCGCCCAAAGCGGCTCAGCGCCGGAGAGTCGCGCCCTGGCACTCCGCCAAGCGGAGGCTGCCTGCCGGCTTGAACCCAGCAACGGGAGATACCTCAACACGCTTGGCGTGGCTCTCTATCGAAATGGCCGATTTCAGGAAGCACTCGAAACCCTCACACGCTCGGACAAAATCAGTTCCGCTCTAAAAGAGGGACGTCTTCCGGAAGATGTCTCCTTTCTCGCCATGGCCCAATTCAAGTTAGGCCAGCAAGAGAAGGCGCAGATGCTGCTTACCGAACTCCGGCAAATCATGAAACAGCAAGTCTGGTCCGAAAATGGAAAAGCCCAAGACTTCATGCGCGAGGCGACGGAGCTCATTGAAGGCAAGAAATAGCAGCCCGTTGAATAACAGGCAGGCCAGGGTAGGTCCCGCTTGCCAAGCGGGACTTTATCCTGCCTAGTGACACTTTCTCACACGGCCCATACGGGAGTGGACAGTTTCTTGGATTGCGCTTTTCGGGCAGGATCCAGCAGTGTTTTCCTTAACTCCTTGTTGGGGAAGCATTTAATTGATTGCATCGCGCTTGCGAGCGCTTGAGAGTGGCATGGTTCAAATTCGGGTAACAAAATCCTGCGGCATCCCTGGCTGACCCCTCCCGCCAAGTCAGGGAATTGGCGGAAGGCCAAAAAAGCGCGGACGACTAGCATATTTCCGCGCTTGCCACCCCCCTCCGCCCGCCAAATGAATTGGCGGAGGGGGGTCTATTCCCCGAGAAAAACGCGCGGTTTCGGTGTTTTCGACCTTCATTTGGCGGAAGGGGTCCCCAACTAGACCTTGCGAGTTTCACACACAGCCCCACTCAAGTCCCCGGAACTGTCCACTACTTTTGGGCCTAAGAACGGCCATTTTGAAAAAGTGCCCTGCCTAGTTTTTCGCACTGGTCGGAAGTTCTCGGAATTTCGCGGGTTTGCCGCACATCGATAGTGGGCGCTTGCACGCGCCTGGTTCCACCTTCAGATTACCGGCGGCAGCGAGGCCAAGTAGTAAGAGTTCAAAAAAGACTCTGCGGGACCTGGAGCGCGCGGCCCCGTCCCGTCGCATTGAGTGCTAGGGGGAATACGACCCACATCGGGAGGGTGACTCGATGAAGGCCGATGAAATCTTCCTTGCCGACCAGGCCATGATGGACCACCCCAACGTCGCCAAAGTCCTCGACGCCGGGACGACGGGATCCGAGCCCGCGGCGCTAGCGATGGATGCTGCGATGATCCGGTTTTAGCGGCTATCACTTGGGCCCATAGAAAACGCGCGGAAATGCCATGTCGTAGTTCAGGCTTCAGGAGGGCAGCACATGGGACTGTTCAAGCGAGGAACTCGGCGCAAACGCATCCGTAAACCGGCCAAGACCATTCAACGGAGGTTAAACCTCGAGACCCTCGAGGATCGAACGCTGCTGAGCGTGAGCGTGGCCGGCGTGCCGCAGTGGATCGAAGAAGGACCGGCGTTGATCGCGAACGTCGGTAACGTCCAGCTGGGGGCTAAAGGCGATAATGTGGCAATCGGCGCGATTCAGGCGCTGGCGGTCAGCCCCACCAATCCCAACACCATCTTGGCCGGCGCAACCAGCGGCGGAGTTTGGCTCACGAGCGATGGCGGCACCCATTGGGCCGCCCAGACGGATCAGTTTCCGTCGTTGACCATCAGCTCGATTGCGTTTAGTCCGCTGGATCCGAACACCGTTTTCGCGGCCACGGGGAATTGGAGCTCGGGAACTCCGCAACAGACCTTCCGCTCGAACTTGGCCATTCAGGATGATGGGGTGCTGGAAGGGACATTCAAGGACGGTAAGATGCTCTGGTCCCAGCTTCCCGCCTCAGCGTTCACTGGGAAGCGGATTACCCGAATCGTGCCTACCAGTCAAAAAACGGCCAATCGTCAGGTGCTTTTGGCAGCCGTGATCGACGGGGGCGGGGTCTACCGCAGCGACGATGACGGGATGCGCTGGACAAACGTCTTGCAAGGCGACACGACCGACTTGGTTATGGATCCACTCAATCCCGATACCTATTTCGCTGCCCTGCCCGGCGTGGGTATCTACCGTTCGTCTCGCAACCAAGGGGCCAACTGGACCCTGATTGACAGCGCTGCGCACACCGCCGCGCTCGGCGCCGACCGAATTCTGTTGTCACTCACTGGCAAGTCCACAGCAACCTATTCGCTCTGGGCGGCGATGCTCACGAGCGCTTCGAAGGGAATGTCGCTCTTCCAGAGCACGGACGCTGGAACAGCCATCCTACCGAATCCCGGACCGACCTGGTCGGCGGTGACGGGAGCGCCCACGAACCAGCCCTTTCCCGGGATGCAAGCGCATACTTTCGGCGCCATCCTGGCGTATCCAGACGATCCGGACATCGTGTATGTGGCCGGCGACGAAAACTCGATATACCAGGTTATTGCCCCAAATACTTGGAACAGTATCATCGCCGACAACGCGAGTTCCACTAAGCCTCATGCCGACTCGCGCATCATGGTCTGGGACGGAGGCACCATATTGCACGGTGATGATGGCGGAGTCTATCAGGTTTTCAATCCTGGGTCACCCGTTGGCCGTTTATGGAAATCGTTCAATGGCAACCTGCGCATTACCGAATTCGAATCCGTTGCCTACGATTCTGTTAACGGGGTCGTTTTCGGCGGAGCTCAGGACAACGGCGTTCCCCACCAGACGCTTACGGACAGCATGAATTGGGTAGTTCCGGGGAAGCCCGACTTTGGCGACGGAGGAATTCAAGGCGTCGATAACAGCAACAGTGCTTATGCCATCCGTTACTCGATGGGCAATAACCCAAGGGAATTCCGTCGCTTTGTTTATGCGGGCTCGCAGCAGAGCGATGTAAAGGTGCAGTTGGCGAGTCCGACGATGCCCGGTACCCTCTACAGTGGCCTCGATAACGTTAAGACCAATCGTCAGGGACTTACTGACCAAGGACTTGTCAACGCTCCAGCCTATGTCCGCTTTCCTTTCGTCTTGAACTCTGTGACTCCGGACGTTCAACATCCGCAGCAAATGCTGATCGGCTACAATCACCTGTACGAAAGCAGGGCGTTTGACACGTCGCATAAGGTCAGCATGCCCGGCGACCTGATCGATGATGTGACGCCGTCCACCATGACGGGCACCGTTACGGCCCTTGCTTATGGTGGTTATGACGGCAGTCAGGCGGAACGCGATGTGGCTTATGTCGGCACCTCGACCGGCCAGCTGTGGATCCGAAAGCCCGGGTCGGCATTTGGAGGCGGAGCCGCCTTTAGCCAGCATAGTCCGACAGCGCCGAAACCCATCAACGACATCGTTCTCAAGTACGGCGACTGGAAGACGGCCTACCTGATCGATAATAGCGATATCTGGATGACGACAGACGCCGGCGATCACTGGCAAGCCATCACAGGGAACCTTTTGGACTTGACCAGCCAGCTCAACACGATCGAGTTGGCCTCGGGTGTACTGCTGGTCGGCACGGCCGACGGCGTCTATCGCACCTTCGACCCCACAGCCACACACGTGGTCTGGGCCAAGTTCGGGGGCAGTACAGACCTGACAAACAATCTGCCCAACGTCCAGGTCAGCGATTTGCACTACGATGCCACCAACCACGTCTTGATTGCGGGCACATACGGCCGGGGGGTTTGGGAGGTCAAGGACGCAAACAACGTGTTGACTACCCATCCCCTACTGACGATCACCGGCGACGATGACCCGGCCAATCCCAATGACATCTTCATCCTCGAACGCGATGCCCACAATCCGCTGCTGCTCGACGTTTGGGTGGGGCATAGTTCCGACACCACAAGGGGCCCCGACGCGCAGGTCCCGCTCAAGGCATTCCAGCGCATTAACGTTTACGGCAAAACCGGCGACGATACGCTGATCATCAACACCACGAATGGGAATATCAATGTTCGTCCCGGCTTGATCTATTTTGACGGTGGGACCGGTAACAATTCTTTTCAGGTTATAGGCGCGGATGGGGTCAATAACGTTTCTGATGGAGTAGTGATCACGGCCGGCGGCAAGATGCAGAAAGTGCAGCTAGACCATGTAACCAATAAAGTGGCCGATATCAACCCATTCAGCTCCAGTGATACATTGCTTGCCGATGCACGAGATAACTTTCAGGAGGCCGTCTCCTCCCCCTGGTCGTCACACGTCGCCGACGGATCCATAGCCGGCGAAAACCTGGCTGGACTTGACGGCACGCTCGGTGATGTTCTAAATGGAGCCAGCTTTGCCCAAACCTCGGGTATCGGCGATCCGTCTGGGGAAGGGGTTGAAGGAACCGACACCGGTTGGTCCGATGGCATCCCCCTGCTCCAGCGCATCATCGAGACCGGCACGGGCGCGTTCAGCCTCGCGGATGTGACCAGCCTGGATGATTTGCGCGACAAGCTCGACGCCCTTGACGACATACCGGGCAACGTGAGCTACACCAATGCCAATAACGTTCTTCGCTTTGACATGACGGTAAAGAAGACGCTCTCCGGCCAAGCCCTCCTGGACGTGGGCGCATTGAGTGGCGCCGTCAGTCTGAACGGCACGCTGGATCTAAGCGCCGACGTGACGGTTCATCTGATCTTCGGCGTCGATGATAGCGGCTTTTTCATCGATCCCGCGGGCAATTCCGGTCCCGAGTTGGTGGTCAGCAACGTGCAGGTCACGGGAGACGTGACAGGCCAGGGCCAGCTCGGCTTCCTGGGCGTTACGCTGTCGGCCGGCACGTTGAGCCTCGATCCAGGTGTCACGCTCACCGTCAAGCTCCACGCTCCGGGTACGGACTCGGATGGCCTCATTCGGCTGGACGACTTGACCACGAATGATGTTTCTAGCCTGGCAAATGCCAGCCTGACCGGCGCCGGGTCAGGCCATGACTTGACGCTCACCGGGACGTTTGGAGTAGGGGAGTTGGCTCCGGGTCTGGATGCGCCGTTCGATCTGGGCAGTCCCCAGGTGAGCCTCACCTGGCCCGACATCACCAAGCCGACCAACATTCAGTTTTCCGCTGCCCCCGGCGCGGGCCAGGACTTACTCAACTTCCTGAATGTCTCGGCCGCGCAATACATCAGCGGGTTGACCGACCTGGCGGGCAAGTTCCAGGCGATCAGCGGCATCGACGTGCTCGGCACCAAGATTCCCCTGGTCAACAAGAGCCTGGGCGACATTCTCAAAAGCGGCCCGCAGACGCTCAACATCCAGGCGAGCGATGTCTCCGCTATCTCGGACGTCAGCCAAGAAGGAGGCTTCAACAAGTTTGCCGTCTCTCTTTTGGACATCAATCCATTCAACAAAAGCATGGCCGTTGGAGATGCCGTGAGCTACCTCGGCGCGAACGGCCAGACGTTCCAGGGCCAGGTGGATAGCCTCGATACGGACCGGTTCGTTGTCCGCTACGCCGCCAACCTCACGCAAGACCCGAATGTCACGAACCCCTCCTTCCAGGTCACGCACGCCGGCTCGCTCCAGGATCAGATCAGTTCGTTCCTGGCGGGTCTCCAGAACGATGTCAGTATAGGAACCGACCGGCTCCCCACGCTGCAAGACGTGATCAACCGGCTGGCGAAGCTGGCCGGCATCGATCCGAGCGCCATCGGTCTGACGACCAGCGGGACCGGCGACAGCCGCGTCATCGAGATCACGCCGCCCATCCATATCGCTCCCATTACCTTCACGCAGCATCTGGATTTCGGCGCCGCCATCGCCGGATTGAACGTTAACGGCGGCGGCGATCTGAACATCACCGTCACTCCAACTTTCAATATCACTGTCGGTCTGCGCCTGGGCTCCGGTCTCTCAGCCACGCAGCGCTTCTATATTGCCACGAGCAACACGCCGACCATCAGCCTGGCCGTCACCGCCAACCTGGCCGACCCGCATGTCCAGGCGAACCTCGGCTTCCTCACCGTAAAGCTGGCCAACGACCCGGCCGTTGCCAATAACACGGGCATCACGGTCGGCGGCACGTTCACCGTCATGCTGGTCGATCCCGGTACCGATCAGGACGGCCGGATCTCGCTCGACGAGCTGAACCTCTCTAACCTGACTAGCATTTTCAAGGCCGGCATCGATGCCAAGTTCAATATCGACGGCCTGATCGCCACTGCCGACGCCGGCGTGAATACGACTCTCGGCTCGATCAAGATTTCGCTCGACGGCAACAGCAGCGACAGTGCTCCGGGCCACTTCAAGAGCCTTCAGGACTTGCAGAATTTCCTGAGCAATCCACTCAATTACATCAATGTGCAAGGCGCCAACGATTTCCTGGACTTCAACAACCTGTCGCCGCAAACGTTGCTCAATCTGCTCGGCCAGCTCGGGGGATTCTTGGAAGGGTTTCGCGGCTCCAAGGTATTCGCGACCAAAATTCCCTTTGCTCATAATGAGACGCTTGGCAACGTGCTGGATTTCGAACAGGCACTCCAAAAGAAATTGACAGGCCTCCTTGTCGATAGTTCAGGCAATCCCAATTTCTCTTCCGCGCAGGAGCTGGCCAGCAAAATGGCCGCTGCGCTCGGACTCGATCCGAGTATCATTGCCGCCAATTATGACAGCACCAGCCACGACCTCACCTTCCATGTAAAGCTGGATGATGCTCTGGATCCGGTCAACGTGCCCATCGATCTCGGCCTCAACCTAGGACCATTGAGCGTCACGACCAGCGGCAGCAGCATTACCTTGGGCGCCGACGCGGGATTCGAATTCACTTTTGGCATTAATCTCAGCTCGTTGCAGCCGGTGTTGACGGCCGGCACGGATGCCCCCAGCAACGGCCAGCTCTCCGGAGACGCTCACTTCACGCTCACGGTGGATACCAATGCTCCGGTTAACGTGAAGATCACGGCGAATTCCACCAACATGACCATCGATGATCTCGTTGCCAACATCAATACCGCTCTGACCGCCGCAGGCTTGACTACGATCAAGGCGGGAAGAAGCAGCAACCGCATCACCTTGACGGATCAAAGCCTGTCGGGTGGTTCGCTGACGTTCCATGCCCTGGCCGGGGATCCTGCGTTAACCCAACTCGGTTTCACTGATGGTCAGACCGTCAGCGACAGCGCTCTCAAGCACTTTTTTGTCAAAGGTGTCTCTTTGAACGGCTCAGTGAGTCTGACGGCGCCGGACATCGAAGCCGCGGCGCGACTGGGCTTTTTGAGCATTGCCGTGGCTGGCGGCAGCGGTGCGGCCAATGCCTCCATCGCGCTGGGTTTGCACAACCCGGCTACACCCGATGGCCGCCTGACACTCGCGGACCTCTTCGGCGGGCTAACAGGCAACATCAGCTCAATCGTCACGGGACCCGCAATCACGGGATCCGCCCATCTGACGCTGCCCATCCACGTGACGCCGAACATCCTGAGTGATCCGCAACCGGCCAACCCGACCGTCACCGTCACCTGGACCGACATCACGGACCCGAGCACGCTCAACGTGTCGTTCAATTCAGACATGGGCCGCTTGCTCGACTTCCAGAATCTCGGCTTCGCGCAGATCGTGGACGCCTTGGTCCAGGTGGCCCACTACCTGAGCAGCCTGCAGCAGTTTTCCTTCCTTAACCAGAAACTACCACTCCTAAACGAGAGCGTGAGCGATCTGTTGAAATATGCCGATAAGTTCGCGACGGTCGTCAGCAACCTCCAGAACAATCCCGCGCAAACGGCTCAGGACCTCAGCGGCACAATCGATGCGGCCCTGGGCCTGCCGGCCGGGAGCAACCTGGTCAACGTCACCCTCGTCGGCAACCTGCTCAAGATCAACCTGCAATTCACGACCGGCATCGATAACAAGACATTGCCAATCAACCTCGACCTGAAAGCGCTGGCGGGGAATACGCCGGGCCTATCCGGCGTGACGAATCTTGTCGATGTCGGCGGCAGTGCCAACGTCACCGTGAGCGCGCATGCGACGCTCAACCTGGACCTGGGCATCGACCTCACGACGCCGTCCAACCCCACGCCATTGATTTTCGACGACACTGGCGTGAGCCTGGACGCCAAGATTCTTGGCCAGAACCTTAATTTCCAGGCCTCGATCGGCCCGCTCGGCATTTATATCGTGAAGGGGAGCGCCCTGCTCAACAAGGACGGCAATGCCGCCACGACGGACCCGGCGACGTTCACGGTCGGCCTGGCGCCCAAGCCGGGCGGCTACCATTTTAGCGACTTGAGCAACCTGAGCGGGATCGTGAACGTGGGTCTCGTGGGGGCGGCAAACCTGTCGCTGCCTCTCTTCTTCCCAACGCCCACCTACCCGCTCGGCGGCGACGCCACCAAGAACACCTTGACCATTGCCATCGGCGATCTGAGCAACATCGCCGACACCACCACGGTGCAAACACCGGACATCAGCGACCTGTTCGGAAGTCTCGACCTGACCAACAACCTGGGCGTGGTGGTCGACGGCCTGGACAAGCTGCTGGGGACGCTGCAAGACGCGCTCGACCGTCAGGCATTCGGCAGGAGCCTGCCGCTGGTCGGCACTCACCTACAGGACGCGGCGACCTTCCTGGCAGACTTCCGGACCAGCGTTTTGGAGAAGCTGCACAACGAGCTGGATAACGCTCCCCAGAAAGCAGTTGGACTGGTACAGCAAGCCATCTACGACGCCATCGGGCCGGCCAGCGGCCTGAACATCTTGCAGCTGACCGACATCAACAACGACGGCTCCATCGGCCCCGATGACGTGCCCTTCGCGTTCGACAGCAATCATCTTCAATTTAACCTGCACCTGCACAAAGACCTGGCCGCGCTGACGCTGCCCATCAACTTTGATATCGGCCTGCCCGGGCTGGGTCTCACGGTAAATCCGCCGGCCGCCGTGCAGGTGAAACTCGGCTTCGATCTTCAGTTCGGCTTCGGCGTGGACAAGACGAACGGTTTCTACTTCGACACGTCGGCCGCCCTCAATCATCAACACGCTCTGACGATCAGTCTGGATGCCTCCATCCCCGGATTCAGCGCCACGGGGACACTGCTGCTACTTCAGCTCGACGTGACCGATAGCACGGCCACGCCCAGCGATTTCCACGGCACGTTCACGGTTGACCTGACCGATCCGGGCAACACGGGCAAGTTGACATGGGCCGAGCTGACCTCGGGGAGCCTGTCCGCCGGCGATATTATCCATCCCACATTGGACGCCGCGGCCGACGTCAACCTGCACGTGATAGCCGGCTTTGGCGCCAGCTCTCCGTTCCCATCTTTGTCCACCGACTTCTCTCTGATTTGGAATTTCTCTTCCAGCGATCCGGATATCACGGGCAGCGTGCCGCAGATCGCTTTCAACAACGTCCAATTAAACCTGGGCGAGTTCTTCAGCTACTTCGTGAAGCCGATTCTGCAAAAGATCCATGAAGCGACCGAGCCGATCCAACCCGTCATCGACTTCCTGGAAAGCCCGGTGCCGTTGATCTCCCAGCTTCTGGGGAAAAACGTGACCTGGTTGGAACTGGTCAAGGATCTGAAGAAAATCCTGCCCAACGTACTCGACAGCGGCACGCTGGCCGATTTCGACTATATCGACGCCGTGGCGGGGATCATCGATTTGGCCAACCATGTTCCTGACCTTGGCCTCAATGATACTTTCAGTCTGGGCAGCTTCGACCTGGGGAGTTTCGACATTCGCTCGTCCGATTTGTCGAGTGCCAGCCCCAACATCACGCAGCCCGGGGCCGATCCGAATACACAGCTCGGCGCGGCTCAGGATTTCTTCAACCAGATGCAGAACGTCGGGAACACAAATTCCAAAGAAGGGCTGGCGTTTCCGATTCTTCAGAACCCGTCCACGGCCTTCAACCTGTTCCTGGGCAAGACTGTTCCTCTCTTCACCTTCCAAATGCCGAGCTTGGCTGCCAACTACGATTTCGAGGCGGGAATTCCCTTTGTCATCCCGACGCCTTTCGGACCGATCCCCGCGAATGTTGACATCCGGGCCCAACTGGGAGCCGCGGTCAATCTTTCTTTTGGCTTTGACACGTCGGGTATTGACCTTTTCAAGCAGAGCCACGATCCGGCCGATTTATTCAGCGGCTTCTATGTGAAGAATCATGTTGACGGACAGGATGACCACGTCCCGCCCCAGCTCAGCCTGAACGGAGACCTCCGGGTCGGCGTCTCGGTCGGTGGTGAGGCCTTCGGTTTCGGCGCTGAGGTCGGCGTGGGCGGCGGTCTCACGGCCACTATTGGCGCCACCCTGCACGATCCAGACCACGATGGCAGGGTTTACGCCAGCGAATTCGAAGAAGATGTGAAGGACGGGTTGCGATGTACCTTCGACCTCAGCGGCCAAATTACCACGGAGTTGGTATTTTACGGCCAGGTTGAAGGTTTCGGTCTCAGCGAGGATTTCCAAACCTCGATCACTCCCAAGACGGTATTGTTCGATTTCACCGCTCCCGATACCGACTGCTTCCCCGATCGCTTTGAGCCGACGAACGACACACTCCAGGGTGCCCCCTACCTCGGCGTCGCGCCTGGCATCCACCTGGACGGCGTCAGCTTGAGCAGCGCCACCGATGCTGATTGGTATCGCTTCGAGCTGGTCCGCCCTGAGAGCATTGAGGTGTTAACCAAACAAGCCAGCCTGGCCGGTCTGAACCTGGAAGTGACCGATGCCCAGGGGCATCTGCTCGGTCGGAGTGCCGGCGCGAAGCACATCGAAGCGGTGACTCTGGAAAACCTCGCTCCCGGAACTTATTACGTCCACGTTTACGGTAACGGGGACGAGGTGCAGTACCACCTGGCCATTGAGCCCGCCCCGGACAGCAAGACTCACGTCTACTACGTCAACGATCCTAACGTGACCGATCCGACAGAGAATAGCTACTACACGCTGGCGCCCGGCAACGACGCCAACGACGGGCGCTCCGCCAGCACGCCCAAGGCCACTCTTCAGGGGCTCCTGGCCGATCCGAGCATCCAACTCACTGCCAACGACATCGTTGTAATTGACACGGGCACCGTCGGCGGCGGGGGTGTTATCAATGCCGGGGACAGCGGCGATCTCTTTGCAGGCTCCCCGGGAGGCTCGACCATCTCGACAACGGGCACTGCCTTCTTGTTGAACAACGCCAGCGGCAACTTGTTTTACCACCTAAACTTCGCCGGCAGCGGCACCGGCATCGCCCTCCTCGGCAACTCGGCGAACAACGTCATCCGCGAGGACACATTCAGCGCGCTGCACACGGGAATCCTGATATCTGACAGCGCGGCCGGCAATACCATTACCGACGATCAGTTCGCCGGTCTGGGCACGGCGATCCAAGTCTCGGGCCATGCTCTGAACAATCCCATCACGTCGGTTCAGATCACCGGCAACGGAACAGGGATCCGCGTCGACAGTGACCAGCCGAACCTGATTACGGGCGACCAGGTCTCCGGGGGCTACGGCTTCTATGTGTCGTCGGGCGCCGCTCCCACGATCCAGGGGGATGATGTCTCCCAGTCGAACGTTGGGATTTATTCGGAGAGCACGGCCGCGGCAATCTTCAATAACCAAGTGCATGACAACATCGTCGGGCTCAGCGGCAGCGGGGCGTTCGGGCCCTCGGATCTGGCGACACAACAGCCCAATGAAGTTCATGGCAACTCGGTGGGCATCAGCCTGGCCGGCAGCGGCGCCGTGGTGCGCTTCAATGATATCTACGGAAACAGCATCGGCGTCTACTCGGGGGCCAACTCCAGCATCTACGGCAACCGAGTCCATGACAATACGGTCGGGTTGGAAGGGAGCGACGTATTCGGGCCGGCTGACTGGTCGCCGGGAATGGCCAACGACATCTCCAACAACGGCACCGGTGCCCTGCTCACGGGCGGCGTGCTCCGCTTCAACCGCATTCATGGCAATGCAGTCGGCATCGAGATCGACGGCCCCGCCGACGCACAGCACAATGTCGTCTACCGCAACACCGGTCCCGGCATTCTCGTCAACGGCGCTCAGAATGCCTTGATCGTGAGCAACTCGGTTTACGCTCCGACCAGCGACGCGGTGCACGTCCAGCATCGGGCCAGCGGCCTGATGCTGCGCAACAACGTCCTCTGGTCCCAGGCCGGCTACGACCTGTATGTATCCACGGACAGCCAGACCGGACTCAAGAGTGATTACAACAACTTGTTCACCACGGACGCCGGCAAGCTGGCCTGGTACGAGAAGGATTTTACGGATCTGTATGACTGGCAGGTGGAGACCGATCCCGACCAACATTCGATCGGCACGACGATTCTCAATCCGGCGCTCGACAACCCGCAATTCGTCAACCTGGCCGGCGACGATTATCACTTGACCAATGTGGTCTCTACGAGAATCGCTGCCGGCGACCCGGCCAGCGATTTCAGTTTGCAGCCCCAGCCGAACGGCGGGCGAATCGAGCTTGGCGCTTACGGGGACACAGCCCAGGCGGCACAGTCGGCGACCAGTTTCATCGCGCTAGACTACCCGAAGTTTTATGCCGATTGGGAGATAGCGGCTTCGCATCCCATTCAGTGGCACACCTACCAGGTGAGCGGTAACTTGGCGCTGGAAGTGGACGATGCGAGCGGCAACAAGATCGCCGACATCGCCACGGTAGCCGCCTCTGCCGGCTCGTTCCTCTGGAGTCCTCAATCTAGCGGCATCGGCGGAGACAATCACAAGAGATACCGCATCCGTATTACTTCCATCGATACGCCTTCGGTGAACGACCTCTCTCGCGAAGCCTTTGCCGTCCCGCCCGGCGGCGGCAACTATTATGTCAACGATGCCTCCACCGTCGGCGACGTGTTCACGACCGCTCCCGGAGATATCCGCGCCACTGGCCGAGCTCCCGAAGTGCCCAAGTCGATCCTTCAAGCCATCCTTCATTCCTACATCCTTGGGCCTGGCGACGTGGTCTCCATCGACACCGGCTACTACATCCAGGTCAGCAACGCCTTGTTGACGAGCAACCTTGCTGTCGGCAGCGGCGGCGGGGCCACGATCACGGGACCGAACGATCCGGCGCCCCTGGTCACCATCGTTCGCCCTGATCCAAACCCGGGTTCGGCCGCTTTCGACATCAACGACGGCAATTTTGTCACGCTGACGCATCTGACGGTGATCGGGGCAGAGATCGGCATCCGGGTTCACAACGGCAGCCTCGGCTTCTCGGCCAGCTTCTTGATCGTGGAGAATCAGTCCCTGGACGGCATTGGTCTCGATTCGGGTGGCAGTGTAACGGAATTAGCGCACATCACGGCGACGAATAATGGCCGGTATGGCATTTTCGTAAACGGCACCATTGGCACGCTGCGCGACAGTGTTGCGGCAAACAACGGCTCCTCGGGAATCTTCCTTTCCAGTCCCGGGGATGTGTACATTCACGACAACGTTTCGTACGGCAACCGGGGGGATGGCCTGAACGTCGTCAATGCCGGCCTGGCCAAGGTGGAAGCCAATTCGATTTACGCCAACTCCGGCTACGGCATCGAGCTCACGACCGCCAGCATCAACTCGCCGGCAGTTATCGGCAATTCGGATCTGACTTTGAGCCGCGGCAATCGGATTCATGACAATGGGCGGGGCGGGATCCTTGCCAGCGGCACCGTGCTGATAACCGGCAATACGGTCTACA
>Ga0207070_1150_pt1 | contig 17148 bp, 10 predicted proteins | sample Alteio_BWMinHeat_92_FD_153591 | JGI IMG/M metagenome (GOLD analysis project Ga0207070, IMG submission 153591) | Enriched cells from forest soil in Barre Woods Harvard Forest LTER site, Petersham, Massachusetts, United States -... | ecosystem: Environmental > Terrestrial > Soil > Temperate forest >...
CCCTTGCTCTTGAACGGGAATCTCACCAAGAAAAGATCCGTTTTGATCGTAGCGGAGGATAGCGCTTATGCCGTAAGCGCCGACATAGAGGTTTCCATCGGGGCCAATAATCACTCCTAGAGGGCGGTAGGAAGTCGGCGAGCCTGAAGGGATGAGTAATCGCGGGCCAGGAAGAGTCCAGACATCTTGCCCCAGGTAGTCACCCACAATTAGATGACCTGGCACTTGGCCGATGGAATTGTTCGCGGCCCCATTAGCGATAACAATGCCCCCTGCGCCATTGCCGAGCGCTGCGACGCCCATGGAATTTGTGCCGATATAATTCTCTGTCACGACGTTGCCGGTCGTGCCGGCATCCGTCAAGCGGATACCGGCGCCCGTGTTGCCGGAAATAATGTTTCCTGCTGCAGCCGCCGTGCCGCCGATGGTGTTGTTGGACGCGCCCGATTGGACCAAGATCCCGTCATTCTGATTGGGGACGGCAAGCGAACCGTTCACGTCAGTGCCGATGTAATTGCCCTCGACGACATTGCCGGTCGATGGCCCGGTGAATCCGAAGATATTGACGGAATTCACAATGTGGATGCCGCTTCGGTTGTTGCCGGAGATGACGTTGCGGGCAGCGGCCGTTGTCCCGCCGATCGTATTGTTGATGGCTCCTAGGATTTCGATGCCGCCTGTGAGGTTGCCCAGGGAGTGCGTGCCGGTTATGTCGGTGCCGATGAAGTTGCCCTGAACCACCATGTTCGAGGCATCGAAGATCAGCACGCCGCCCGCGGGGCCGTTGGCGTCATTGCCGGTATTGCCGGAGAGGAGATTGCCTGCACCCGCCACTGTGCCTCCCAAGGTGTTGGCAGTGCCGCCGACGAAGAAGGCGCCCTGATAGAAGTTAGCCAAAACCGCCGTGCCGGCGGCGTTCAGACCCGCGATGTTACCCTCGATGAGGTTATTGCTTGCACCTAACACGCCGATGCCGCTGGCTCCGTTCGCCGAGACGACGTTCCCCGCGCCGGTTCCAGGCGTCGCGGTTATGCCGCCGACGGTGTTGTTGGCCGCGCCTCCACGAATTAGGATTCCTTGCTGGAGATTGCCCAGCCCCCCGGTTCCAGCCGCATTGATGCCGACGTAGTTGCCGGCCACCACGTTGTTGTTCGTGCCGCTGTCGGTGATGCGGATACCGTCTACGCTATTGCCGGAGACGATGTTGCGGGCAGCTGCCGTGCTGCCGCCGATCGTATTGCCGATGGCGCCAGCGCTGATGAGCAGGCCGTGGCCAAGGTTACCCAGTGCGGCTGTGCCGGGTACGTTCGTGCCGATGAAATTGCCCTCGACCAGATTCCCGGTTGCCCCTATGAAGCCGCTTCCGCCGAAGAGAGTTCCCGTTAGGCCAACGGCACTAATGATGACTCCCGTCTGCCCATTGCCGGAGATCACGTTGCCGGCGCCGCTGGCCGTGCCGCCGATCGTGTTCGAGCTGGCGACGACCAATACGCCGCTCTGAGCGTTGGCTAGAGCCGCTGTCCCGCTCACGTCCGTGCCGATGAAGTTGCCTTGAACCACGTTGCCGGTGGAGGGTCCTGTGCTCCCATAAAAGTTCGTCGCGTCGGTAATGTAGATGCCGTTGTTGCCATTGCCGGAGATCAGGTTCGCGGCCGCGGCGGTCGTGCCCCCGATGGTGTTGTTGCTGGCCCCGACAATCATGATGCCGTCGCAGGCGTTGCCCTGCGCGTGCGTGCCCGTGATATCCGTGCCGATGTAGTTCCCCTGGACGAGCAGCCCCGTGTTGCCGCCACTAATGAGGATGCCGCCATAGCGGCCGCCGCTGTCGGAAATGATGTTTCGTGCCCCGGAGGCCGTGCCGCCGATTGTATTCCCCGAGCCGCCCGCGAACTCCACCCCTTGGTAGGAGTTGCCCAAGAACGCGCTGCCGCCGGCATTAAGGCCGACGATGTTCCCGGCCACCAGATTGTTCACGCCCCCGAACACCCAAATCGCACGCTGGTGATTGCCCGAAATCACATTCCCCAGCCCGGTTCCGGGCGTGGCGGTGTATCCCCCGATGGTATTGTTGGCCGGCCCGGGGTCCATGAGGACCCCCTGGCCCTGATTCCCCAGCGGCGCGTTGCCCGTGGCATCCGTGCCGATGAAATTGCCGGCCACCAGGTTGTTGTTCGTGCCGCCTCCCAGGAAGTGCACACCATTACCGGTGTTTGCGGAAATGATGTTCCTTGCCGCGGCCGTCGAGCCGCCGATGGTGTTGCCGGTGACGCCGCCGGCGGCTGCGCTCTTAAGCTGCACCCCGTCGACAAAATTCCCCAAGGCCACTGTTCCGGTTCGATCGGTTCCGATGAAGTTGCCTTCGACCACGTTACCCGTCGTTGAGCCGTGGCCGAATTGGGTGGCGATCTTAATGCCCTGATCGAAGTCGGCCACATGGAGTGCGCCATTGGCGGAGATCACATTGCCCGTTCCCAGGGCAAGACCGCCGATGGTGTTGTTCTGAGCCCCGCCCTCAAGGTGGATGCCGTCAGCGTAATTGCCCAGTGCCTTGGTGCCGGTCACATCGGTGCCGATATAGTTGCCCTGAACCAGGTTGCCCACGGCCGGCGCCCCGGCGGTATAGTAGTCCGCAATGAAAATGCCGTCGCCGCCACCGCCGGAAATGAGATTGCCCAACCCGGAGAGGTTTCCATTGACGTCCACCATGCTTACGCCACCGATGGTGTTATTCGAGGCGCCATCGAAGAGATCCACGCCGTCCCAGCCTGTGGTCAAGCCGTTGCCCAAAGCGATCTTGCCGGTGACATCCGTGCCAATGAAATTGCCCTGAACCAGGTTGGCCGTTGCATTCTGGATCAAGACACCGGCGTTTACATTTCCCGATATCAGATTGCCGGCCCCGGAAAGTTTTCCGGTCGCTGGATCGACGGAGCTGGCCCCGCCGATGGTGTCATTGCTCGCGCCCGGGTCGATTTCCACGCCATGATTGTTGCCTCTTGGCAAAGTCCCGGTCACATCGGTCCCGATATAGTTGCCAACAACAAGGTTTCCCGAATTGCCGAAAAGCACGACGCCAGAGCCGATGCTCCCCGATATGATGTTCCGGGCGGCGGCCACAGTTCCGCCCACCGTGTTTGACGGGGCGTTGATCCAAACGCCGGCGCCGTTGCCCATGGCGACTTGACCGGTTACGTCCAAACCGATCATGTTTCCTTCAACCAGGTTATTTGACGTCGTTGGGCCTTCGAGGACTACACCGACTTGCTGAGAATTGCCGGAGATGAGGTTGCCGGGCGCGGCTCCCGGAAAACTCGTTAGACCGCCGATGATGTTGTTCTGAGGACCGTTCAGGACCCAGATGCCTCGGACGGCATTGCCTACCGCCGCCGTTCCGGCTGCATTCGTGCCGATGTAATTGCCGGCGATTAAGTTGTTGTTCGTGCCGCCGCCGGTGATCTGAATGCCGTTTCCAAGGTTGCCGCTGATGAGATTTCTCGCGGCCGCCGTGGAGCCGCCGATGGTGTTGTTGTTGGCGCCGCCCTGGATTCGCACGCCGTCGCTGCCGTTGCCTAAGGCCACGGTGCCGGTGATATCGGTGCCGATGTAGTTGCCTTCGATCAAGTTGGCCGTCGTGGCGGCGCCCCCTAATCGGATGCCGAACTCGCCGTTGCCGGAGATGACGTTGCGAGCCGCGGCCATCGTGCCACCAACCGTATTTAGATGCGCGCCATTGTTGATGACGATGCCGTCATTGGCACTGCCGCTGCCGAATGCGGCCGTGCCCGCGGCATTGGTGCCGACCAAGTTGCCTTGAACCAAAGTTCCGGTCACTCCGGGGCCGGAGATTATCAAGATTGGGAATCCGCTAATGGAGATGACATTCCCTAAGCCGGCCGTGGCCCCTCCGATGGTGTTGCCCACCACCGTATTGTTGCTGGAGCCAACCGCGATGACATCCACCCCATTGTTGTTTCCCGTCGTCAGCTCCTTGGTCCCCTTGACGTCGATGCCGATGAAATTGCCCTCGACCAGGTTGTTGGACGTCGGACTCCCGGGGGTGGCGAAATCGGGCATGGCGTTGATGATATACACCCCCGTCGTCCCACCCGGCCAAGAGATGAGATTGCCCAGGCCGGCGAAGTTGCCGTTGCCATCCAGCCCGCTCACGCCGCCGATCGTGTTGTTCGAAGAGCCTTCAAACAAATCAATCATGTCAAAGAACCCGGTCGGGTCATTACCCAATGCAACCTCGCCCGTGACATCCGTGCCGACGAAGTTGCCTTGCACGACGTTGCTAGTCGTTTGCTCCATCTGAATCCCGGAATTCAGGTTTCCGGAAATGAGGTTGCCGGCCCCCGAGAGCTTGCCGGTGCCTGGATCGACCGCGCTTGGTCCGCCGATGGTGTTGCCCGAAGCGCCGTTCTGGATGAGCACCCCGCTCTTGCTATTCCCTAGTGCGACCCTGCCGGTGACGTCCGTGCCGAGGTAGTTGCCTTGGACCAGGTTGGCGCTGCTGCCGCCGCCGGTCAGATAAACGCCTGCCGCCTTGTTGCCGGAAATGACGTTTCGGGCCGCGGCCGTCGTGCCGCCAATGGTATTGCCTGCGGAGCCGACGATATTGATGCCATCGTTCCCATTGGCCAGCACCGCCGTGCCGGCGGCGTTGGTGCCGATGAAATTGCCCTGGATTGTCGCGCCGCCTTTGCTGGCGCCCCTCAGGTTATAAACGGTTTGGATTTCGCTGGCCGATAGCGCGCGATTATAGATGGCAGCATCATCAATGAGCCCCTGGAAATACTCGCCATTGTACTGTGGACTGACCTGTCCGAGGACAAGATCGGCGTTCGGCGCGATGACTCCCGTAAATCCTAAAGTAGCGCTGGATTGGAAGACACCATCAACATATAGAGACACGACATTACCGGAGCGTATCCCGGTAAGAAGATGCCAGCCTGCAGTTAGCGGAGCCAAGCCATTGATCTTGGTCACCATACCATCCTTGATGAGGGCCAATTCAGCCACATCTGGAAACCCGCCGTCACTAGTGGTCGTACTTGATTTGATGACGTATACCTGCCGACCCCCCGTGCCGGGTGTGACAATGTCGTCTCTGCTAATGACCCTTCGCTCGCCGACGTTAGTGGCCGGATCGATGTTTACCCAGGCCTCAAGCGTGAAATCACTCAGGTTCAAGGAAGGGCTCGATCCAAAATCGACATAACCCGACGAGCCGTCTAGATTGAAGGCCTCGTCTGCTGCCTGACCCGTCACCCCCTGACCAAACGTGGCACCGCCCACCAGCGTCCCGTTGTTCCCACCCACGGAATCGTTAGCATTCCCCTCCGCCTTCCACCAGCTGACCGTGCTCGGCAGCGCCCCGTTGCCGCCGATATTCACCCCGTCCGAGGCGTTGCCGGAAATGGTGTTGTTGAGGATGCTGTTCACCGAGGCGGTGTTGAGGTAAACCCCGTATTGCGAGTTGCCCAGGGGAGCCGTGCCGGCGACATTGGTGCCGATGAAGTTGCCCTGGATGGCATTGCCCGCCGCGTTGCTGGCCAGCTCGATGCCGTTGGCGTTGCCAGTGGCGAGCTTGCTGATGCCGCCGGCGTTGTAAATCGCCTGAATTTCACTGCCGGAGAGAGCCCGGCCGTAGAGGCCAACCTCGTCCACCAATCCGTGGAAGTGCCGGACAATGGCGCCTCCGCCAAAGGCGGTGCCGACGTATAGATCACGGCTGTTGTTTGCCAACGTCCCGGTGAAAGCCCGGCTCTCCTTGAGAACGCCATCTAGGTACATTTGGATGGTGCCGCCGGTATAGACGCCGGTCAGGTGGTGCCACTGGCCGTCGAGCACGCTCACCGTGGTACCCACTGCGATAAAGTCGCCCGACGTCGAGCCTAGACCAAAGGTCACTTCGCCGGTTACCTTGGGCCGATTAAGACTGAGTGAATATGGAACGGTGGTATATGCACCCTGCATCACCCAGCCCGTCAAATCGCCAAATCCGTGGGACTTGTCGATGACAGCGAAGAGCCCATCGCTGCTAAACTGCTGCGGGTCGGCCTTGATCCAGGTGTCGACGCTGAATGCACCCGAACCATTAAAGGCGGGGACATCCGGGATGCGGACATCGCCGCTCGTCCCGTCAAAGCTGAAGGCCTGGCCGGATTTGCCCGCGGCAAATGAGGCAGTGCCTTGCAAGACGCCGTCATATCCCGATACCGAATCATGCGCGTTGTTCTCCGCCCGGTACCAACTGATCGTGTTGGCCGGCAAGCCGTTGCCGGAGATGACGTTGCCGGCTCCGGCAGCGCTGCCGCCGATGGTGTTGCCGGATGATTGGCTGTCGATCTTGATGCCGTCGGAGGCGTTGCCCAGGGCGACCGTGCCGGTGGCGTCGGTGCCGATGTAGTTGCCTTGAACGACGTTGCCTTTCGTGACGTTGCCCGTGATTTCGATGCCGTTGCCAAGATTGCCGCTGATGACGTTGCGCGCTGCCGATGTCGTGCCGCCAATAATATTGTTCGTTACGCCCGCACGTACGAAGACTCCAACCGCAAGATTCGGTAGTGCAGTAGCACCGTCAATGGTGGTGCCAATGTAGTTGCCCTGTACCAGATTCCCCGAAGTTCCGCTACCGAACAGATCGATCCCCCCATAGTTGTTTCCGCTAATGATGTTCCGCGCTCCCGCCGTCGTGCCACCTATCGTGTTGCCAGTGGCACCATAGGCGATCACAGCGCCGAAAGCGCTATTGCCCACAGCGGTCGAGCCCGTAATGTCAGTGCCGATGTAGTTGCCTTGGACTAAGTTTCCTGAGGTGGCGCCGTCGTAGATTCCGACGCCCGCATAGCCATTGCCGCTGAGGATATTGCGGGCTGCCGTCGTGGTGCCGCCAATCGTGTTGTTTGTAGCGCCGGCGCGGATGAAGACGCCGTAGTAGGCTAGGTTGGGTATGGCCGAACTGCCCGCTGCATTCAAGCCAACGATATTCCCCTGGACCAAGTCGTTGGACGTACCGGTTCCGACGATGTCAATGCCGTTGCCTGCATTACCGCTGATCACATTGCCGGCGCCGGCCGTGGTGCCGCCGATGGTGTTGTTGGCCCCCCCTTGGATGAGCACGCCATCGCTGCCATTGCCCAGCGCCACCGTCCCGCTCACGTCCGTGCCGATGTAGTTACCTTCGACCAGGTCGCTGCCGTTAGTCAGGAGATCGATGCCGTCGCCGGAAAAGCGGTTGATGACCAGCCCATCGACCCTGCTGTTGCCGGCGGTGATGGTGAGTCCAGTCACTCCCGCGCCGGCGCTGGCGCCGTCCAATTCGATAATCGGCTTGCCTGCATGTCCCGGCTGCGTCGTGCCGTCGATGGTCACCGGATCGGTGATGAACGGCAATGCGCTCAGGGGGGTGATGGTCTGTGCCCCGCCGCCGCCGATGTTGAAAGTGATCAAGTCGTTGCCGGGGTTGGCATTGGCATCCAAGATCGCCTGGCGCAACGAGCCTGGACCGCTGTCATTGGTGATGGTCACCAAGAAGCTGGGCAGAAAGCGGTCTTCCAACATTTCAAGAACCGGCCAAAAGGGCCGGGCTACCGTGCGGCAGAGCTGGCGTTGGCCCCGGCGGCGCGAAAGCGAAAATTCAAACTTGGTCCATTTCAACCAGCGAGTGAAAAACATGGCGACACTCCTCGTTGAGTCCATCCGAAATCAGGAAATGCAGAATCTGAAACTCGAAATCCGAAACAAATTCGAAATCCGAAATTCAAAACGAAGCGGATCACGAAAACACGAAATAGCGAAAGATTGAAGAGGCGTTTTTTTTCGGCCTTTCATGATTTCGTGTTGTCGTGTTTCCTCTTTCTGAATTTCGTGCTTCGGATTTTCCGCGCGGAATGTCCCTACGCTTTTGGAAGGACATCCCCCTATGCCTCGAATCTGTTCTGACTTAAGCGAGTCCGAAAGGAGGGGCGATCGCGCGGGGAAGAGAGCTGCAAGATGGGCCTCCAGCCCAATCTTTCTTGGCTTGCTACCCACGGGCGTCTTGGAATCCCCGGTAAGGCACCGTGAAGACAAGGGATTCCAGTCAGGTCGCTCCAGCCTTCAAGGACTTAACTCTAGCGAGCCGCCGAGCCGGCTGCAAAGGAAAAAAAAGAAAAAAACTTTTCTTCACAACCTTAACTGCCCTCCTTGCTAACAAAACGGACTGCAAGAACCCTTACCACGAGCCGTTAACTCAAATCGAGAGTGCCAGAGAGTATTCGGCTATCTTACAAGTAAGACTGGGAATGCTGCATAGGTTCTTGGGTTTGTCTCTTGCTTAAGAGAGTCGCTGGCGAAACAAAAAAACGTAGCTATTTTGGGGAACTCGGGCAACTGTTGCCCTGGTTTGTTGCTCGCGCTCTCGCTTAAGAGAGTGGCTACTGGAGCAAAGATCGCGAGTTTTCCTGCGAAAAACGCGGACTCTTCAAGAACAACCTCTCCAATGGGGCTGTTAACTCAAAATGGCCGAATTTCGAAACCGAAACCAAGCTCCCCGAGTGAGATTCGAACTAAAACACACTGGTTAACAAGTCCTTCTCGGAAACCCCTTGATTTAAGTGGTTTCATGGGATGGGCTTTTGGCCATCTTTCGGCTTGATCTTGATCCAGGCGTCAGATCGGCGGCCCGGCCGGTAGCGACTGTCCAGGCGCTTGGCCATCATTCCTTCCAGCCCCTGATGGCAGATCTCGGCGAAGAATGCCCTGCCGGAGCCGACCACCCCTTGGGAAAAGACCAACCGGGGATGGGCGCATCCTTGGATCAAATTCTCCAGCCGTTTCCGACGAGTGCCTAGAGGCTGGGCCAAGAGCGACTCGTACCGTTCATAAAGCAAATCGAAGACAACGTACGTGACAGGAAGAATTCGTGCGAGGAACTGAATCCTGAACGAGGCTCGGGCCTGATTGCGAGAAAGGAGCAAGCCGAAGTCCGGCTTGCCCTGGCGCAAGACCACGACCTCGCCGTTCAGGACGGTCCCGGCCGGGAGGTCGTTTAAGAACTCCAGTTCGGGATAGCGGTCGGTCACGTCGGCTCGGTGGCGGTTGCCGGCGAGTACCAGGGCGTTGTCGACCTGGTCGTATGGCAACAGGTCCAAGACCTGCTCTGCAAGCAGAGCCACGGAAACGTTGGCCGCACGGATTCCTACGCCCTGCTCAAGGGCATCTTGCGCTGCAATCCTTGCGGCTTCGCCATGACGCCCGCCTTTGCCGCCAAGCCGGCGCTTCGGCGGTCAGTAATTCCTTGGAGACTTATGGAGCATGGCATGGAGCAGCACCAAGGGGATCATCTGCTTTCTGAACCCCGTGGTCGGGAGATATTTTTTGCTTTGGTAGATGCGCAGGACCGCAAAATGAGCGTCCTGAAGTCCCGCCTGTGGATCGCCAAGCGATCCGGTGAGCGATAGGCAAATCCGCCGAATCGAATGCGAGGGCCTGGACCGCCTTTGAAGCGAGTCTACGGGCCCGCCGCTTCCGAAGTTATCATCCAGATTGCATTGGCAGAAAATGGCAGGTTTTGTCAGGTTAGACGGGGTTTTGCCTCTTTTTGATCTGTCAAAACGATTTAATATCTTATGAATACATGACTTGCGCCTAACTGGCGACCCTGACAAACCCTGCCACGCCCTGACAGCTAAAGACGTAAGTCACTTCCATTAAATATGTTATGGAGAATCAATTCTGCCATTTCATGGCCCGGCGTCACCCCCAGGTTTGGCTCGTCCTTCATTTATATACATGGGAGTCTCCTCGCTAATTCGGAGGCGTCGATTCTAGACGGATGAAAATCACCAGCCCTGAAGGTTCACACGAAGAGGATTCTCCCTTTTGACCATCACAGGAAGCGCCTATGATTAAAGTTGGAAGCCTTTGTTCTGGTTGACCACGAGTTGGCAAGGCAAAATGGTCCGGTTGGTTCTCTAGCAAGTAGGCGCCCATGAATTTCATTTCTGAATTGCTGGGTCTCCGGTCTGAATTCGAGAAGTTGGTCCAAAAGAAAGCTGTGGCGAATTTCAGCTTTGAAGTGAGCGATTGCGGGCCGTGGCCTATCGAAGTTAATCCTTGTGCTCCTGACGCATTCGTTCGGTTCTCTCTCAAAGCGGGACGATTACTTGCCAACGTTCCCGAGTTGGTAACCCGGATATCCAGTCAGGCCCTGGCAGAGCCGGATCCGGCGAAACGTTGGTTTCGGCTCTTGCTTGACTTTAGCCCGGAAATGATTTCTTGGGAGGGCGAGCAGTATCCTGCTTTTAAGGTAAATCCAAGAGGCCTCGGGCCGCGACACGAGGGTTGGTTTCATTTCGCCGCCGAGCGCTCGCTGGCCCTGATCGAGAGGCTAGCGTTAATGTGGGAAATGAACCAAGCCAGTGCTTGCAGGCGACAAGGTCAGGGCCAACCCCAGCTGAAGCGAGGGTCGCGAGCTGCGAACATTGAACGGCTAACCGACGCAATGATTGCGCACTTGCGGGCGGCAAAGGATTACGCTTATTCAACTCGGGACACAACGGGAATTCCCCAACTGCTTCCGCGGCCCCAGCAAAAAGAACTGGGTGCATTGACAGGCCTGTTGCCCAGTACAGTCAATCGTTGCTTGAAGGATCCCCGTGCGCGGGAGCTGGCGCTCTATTGGAAAACCGCGCGGGACCTGGATTTAATTCAAAAGTGGCGTGGCCCGATTCGCCGGCGGCAAGCCGGCTAGAGTTATTGCAAATTGCAGTTGCACTGATTTGCTGCAACTGCAATCGGCTTCTTTTCAGCCCTATGGAGCGGCGGTCCAACGATTTGCGTCGAGCCGCCGCTTTTTTCGTGCGCTGTTCCTGCAATTTCCCAGGTGGGTAGGAGTTTTACCAAATTTCTAACCGCAACGAGGAACAACGCTATGCAAGTCGAAGAACGACCGATTCACAGTATCCGACCGTATGACAAAAACCCGCGTGACAACGACCAAGCGGTGGATGCCGTGGCCGCTTCCATCCAAGAGTTCGGCTTTCGTCAGCCGATCGTGGTCGACGACAGCGGAATGATCATCGTCGGCCATACTCGATACAAGGCCGCCCTCAAGCTGGGGCTGAAAAAAGTGCCGGTTCATGTGGCCCGGGGGCTAACGCCCGCCCAGGTCAAGGCCTATCGTATCGCCGACAATCAGACCGCCGGCCTGTCCCAGTGGAACCATGACCTGCTGCCCCTGGAATTAGTCGAGCTCCAGAAACTGAATTTTGACCTGAACCTGACCGGGTTTTCCCGTGAGGAGCTGCTTCGCTTAATGGAACCGGCAACACCCGAGGGCTTGACCGACCCCGACTTCGTTCCCGAGCCCCCGGACGAGCCGAAGACCAGGCTCGGCGACTTATGGTGTCTGGGCCAGCACCGGCTCCTTTGTGGCGACAGCAGCAGGTCCGAAGATGTGGATCGTCTGCGCGGTGGTGCGCCCGTGCACTTGGTCAACACCGATCCTCCATACAACGTGCGCGTCGAGCCCCGCAGCAATAACGCCATTGCTGCCGGGCTCAGTTCCTTTGAAGGCACCCGCCATCACCAAGCCCTGGACTTGGATCGGCATCCGGACAAGGCCAAGCCCACAGGTAGGAAGTTGAGAGCCAAGGACCGACCTTTGGCCAACGACTTCGTTTCCCCACAGAAATTCAACCGGCTCTTGCATGCTTGGTTCGGCAACCTGGCCCGCGTGCTCGAACCCGGCGGGTCCTTTTACATCTGGGGAGGCTATGCCAACTGCGGCAATTACCCGCCGGTTCTCCAGGCCAAGAGGCTGTACTTTTCCCAGGCACTCATCTGGGTCAAGGAGCACCCGGTGCTGACGCGCAAGGACTTCATGGGCAATCACGAGTGGTGTTTCTACGGCTGGAAGGAAGGAGCGGGCCATCGCTTCCATGGTCCAGCCAATGTCACGGACGTCTGGTCCGTCAAGAAAGTGTCCCCGCAACGCATGGTGCACCTGACGGAGAAGCCGGTGGAGCTGGCGACGCGGGCATTGGAGTATTCGTCTCATCCGGGAGAGCAGGTTTTGGACCTGTTTGCAGGGAGCGGCTCGACGCTGGTTGCGGCGGAGCAGACGGGCCGCCGCGCCTTGCTGATGGAAATCGATCCCTGGTATTGCGATGTCATCGTGACCCGTTGGGAGCAATTCACCGGCCGCCGGGCGGTACTGGACAGCCGGAGTTGATAAGCCTTGAGTGAGCCGGAACCAGAAGAGGGACGGGCGATGGCCCAACCGGATCTTAAGAAGACCGACGAGGCGTTGCTCTTGGCCTTGGCGTGTGGGACGACCGTGGAAAGGGCGGCTCAGACCTCGGGACTGAGCGTGCGGAGCGTGTACCGGCGGCTGGCGAATACGGAGTTTCGCCGGCGTCTCCAGGGCGTGCGCGATGACATGTTGCACCGGGCAGCGGGCATGCTGACGGCGGCGGCCATGGAGGCCGTCAAGACCCTGCTGTCCCTGCAAGGAGCGTCGGTCCCCGCTAGCGTGCGCCTGGGCGCGGCTCGGGCCATTCTGGAGCTGAGCCTGAAGCTGGGGGAGGCTTCCGAGCTCACCGAGCGGATCAAGGCTTTGGAAGAACGAATGTCGCCGCCCTAAGCGCCTGGGTCCATGCCTTGGTTGATTCGGAAACGAGAACGAACCATGAGTTACCGACAGCTGAATGCGCGCCTCGCGAAACTCGAAGTGCAATTACCCAAGCCGTCTATAGCCCAGGACCGCCAAGCGAGCAAACAGCGAGCCCGGCTGGCTCGTCGCCTGGTTCGGCTTTTCGAGCCGGCCAGCCGGCTCATGACGGAGGAGGAGTCCGAGAAACTAGACCAGGCGCTGAGGCAGTGGATCGAAGGCCGGCACGGGCCCTATGGCATGTGGTTTGAAGAGCTCCTCTGCGGGCATGGCCGGTTGCCCGCGCTTGACCCCGCGGCCATGAAGGGCTTGCTGCTGGCTTGGCTGTCGTCCGCTCGCGACCAATCTGCGTGCGTGTGTCGCCAATGCGGACTCTTGTACCCGCATCATCGGTCGCCTCCTTTCAATGAATGGAAGTTGTTGCCCGGAAAGGTTCCCAGGGTCGGATCTCCGCCGTGGTACGACCTGCCCGAGTTTTTCGCGAGTTGTCCGGGATGCGGAGCTTCTACCAACGACTTTGACTGGTCCCACCTGATCGATGGGATTTATCGCCCCTGGATGGCTCTGGATGGATACATGGGACGCTCCTAGTCGGGGCTTGGGGTAAATGGCACTCTTAACGAACCAGTTCCTTCCACTTTTTTCGTTGCCGGCGCCAATCGGTGATTCGGGCAAGCGGCAGCAGGTGCCGGATTTGAATCGGATCGCGTCCCTGGGGAGTCCGAGGCAAGAACAAAACCTCCTCCTGGAGGTCGGGTGCCAGGCACTGCAAGCTCATGATCTGGGAAATCCGCGCCCGGGTGACATGGCCCAGGGCGGCTAGCTCGGCATAGCCCGTCACCTCGCCGGCGCGGATCAACTGTTCGAAGCGGATGGCCAGGGCCATGAGGCGAGAGACGCGGGGCACCCGTCCCGCCTCCGCGCCGGAATTCCGAACCGATGGCGGTCTCTTGCGACTGCCTCGTCCCCGGCCAGCAAGATGTACGCTGCACTCCACCGTGAAGGTTGAAGTCATTTGGCTACCTCCCGATCTGGTTTGGTTCGTTCTTCCACCACTGCTGCCAAGCCGGCGGGATCAAGCGTGAGAGCCAGCTTGCCCTGGGCGCCGTCGTAATCGACGCGTTGGACCATCAAGAGGATCAGGCGGGCTTGCTCGACCACAGGCAGGGACCCGAATTCCTGCTCCAAGGCCATAAGCGCGTGGGCGGTCTGCTCCACCTCCAGCAAGGGTTGCTCGAGTGTCAGGGTTTGCTCCTTGGTTTCGGCCAAGCGGCACTCTACATGGCCAATGTTCTCCCGAATAGCCTCGAGTTCCGAGGCCGGCTGTTGCTTTTGGTCCCCCGGCCCGATCTCTTGGAGGAGGTTTTTCATCAGGGCCTGCGCTCGCGCCAGCTCTTGTTCCAGACCGCGACGCTCTCCTTCCAGATCCGCCAATCGTGTCCGTCTTTGCTTGGAAGCCTCCGCGAGGATCGTCTTGAGGCGCCCTTGGTCCCGGCCCACCTTCGCGATCTGCTCCACCACGATCCGCTCCATCTGGCCGGCAGGAACCGACTGGGACGGGCAACGGTCGTAGCCCCGCTTCTGCGCTACCGAGCAGATGTAATAGCGGTAGCGCTTGCCGCCCTTGGTCGCGTGGGTCGGTGTCATGGCGCAACCGCACGGCCGGCAGTGCAACAGCCCTTTCAGGATTGCCTCCGACCCGTTCCGCCTCGACATTGGACCACGGTGGTGGTTGGCATGAAGCAGCTCCTGCACCTTCTGCCACTGGAGAGGGTCCACGATGGCCGGGTGTTCTCCGTGGTGGAGTTCGGTCTTGTAGCGGAGCTTGCCGGCGCAGGTGGCGTTGGTCAGAAGCTTGTGCAGGCTGGTCTTGGTAAAGGGCTTGTCCCCCATTTTGCGCCCTTTGCGGGTCACCCAGACCTTGGTCCGCCAGCCCCGGCGCTCCAACTCCCGGACCACCGGCAGCAAGCCCTGGTGCTCAAGGTAGAGATCAAAGATGGCTCGAACTCGAGCGGCTTCTTTCGGGTTGACCACCAGCCGAAGAACCTGGGGGTCGACGTCGTAGCCCAAGATTGGTAGTCCTCCCGACCACTTGCCCTTGCGCCGGGTCGCCGCGATCTTGTCCCGAGTTCGCTCGGAGATGATTTCGCGTTCAAACTGAGCGAACGACAAGAGGACGTTCAAGACCAGCCGGCCCATGGAGGTCGCGCTATTGAATTGCTGGGTGATCGACACGAAAGTGACGTGGTGCTTTTCAAAGATCCCGATGATGCGGGCGAAGTCCAGCAAGGACCGGCTGAGCCGATCAACTTTGTAAGTGATTACGGAATCGATCTGGCCTGCTTCGACGTCCGCCAAAAGGCGCTGGAGAGCAGGCCGGTCCATGTTGCCCCCGGTAAAGCCGCCGTCGTCGTAACGAGTCGGCAGGCACTTCCAGCCCTCGTGCTTTTGGCTTTGGATGTAGGCCAAGGCCGCCTCGCGCTGGGCGTCGAGGCTGTTGAAGTTTTGCTCGAGTCCCTCTTCGGTGGACTTGCGCGCGTAGATAGCGCAGCGGACCGTGGCAGACGAATGGTTCTTAGAGGTCATGCGCACCTCCTTTGGTGGCGAGCCGGAAGAAGAGGTAGCCGCTGGTATGCGATCCTGTGATGGCCTTCGCCGCCGCGGACAGAGACTTGTAGACTTGGCCCTCGTATTCGAAGCCGTGGCGCAGAACCTGGACGCTGAGCGTCCTGCCTTTGTACCAGCGGGTCAGGATCGTGCCGGGCAGGGGCAGGCGGCCGTCCATGAGTTCCCGGCGGCTTGCCTTCCCATTGCCATTGACCGGCACCGGCGCGTCCTTGGCAACCCGAGGGGCGAACAAACGCAAGTCGGCGTCTTGGGCCAGCTCCGCCGCCCGCCGCCGGGCTCGCTCGGACAAGTCCCCCTCGGCCAGGGCCTGCAAGCGCCAGATGATGCGCCGGATCAACCAGGTCTTGTTGCCTGCCCGCGTCTCCTCTCCGAACACCTGGGCGTACTTGGCCCGCAGCTCGCCCACGCTCATGGCCTTTAGCGCTGCCACCTCCTTGGCGACGTTCACGCGCATAGATTCCTCCCTTCGGGTAGGACTCGAAACGGCCAACCCACACTGTTCACTGAGCACCGAGAAAGCGCCCACCTCAAGGCCAGCTGGGGCGGATTCCGGAGGTTTTTTGGCCAGAAAAGAACTTGCCAGAATCCGAGAAATCCCAGCCGGAATTGCCTGGATTTCAGGGCGAACCCGAGTACTGATCCTGCCCTGGCGGCTGCGCGACGTCCGCGCTGCTGCTTATTCGCAAACCCAAGAAAAGGGAAACCATCATGGCAGCATCGAAGATTCATCAGAACGGGAAGCCCAAGAAGACCCGGAAGAGGTCCGCCGAGACCGAGGCCAAGGCTAAGAACCTGAGCGCGCTCGACGCCGCCGCCCAGGTGCTGGCCGAGACCGGCCAGCCCATGGCTTGCAAAGAAATGATCGAGGCCATGGCCCAGAAGGGCTACTGGTCCTCGCCCGGCGGCAAGACGCCTTCAGCAACCCTCTACTCCGCCATCACCAAGGAAATCTCCACCAAGGGGAAGGAATCCCGCTTTAAGAAGACTGACCGCGGCCGCTTCGCTCGGACCTAGCGTCGTCCAAAGAGGGCTGCCGTATCACCGGGATCCTGTCATCCCGGCGGCAGCCCCCTTCCCCAGGAACTATTCCGCACGGAGTTTTTCCCATGGCTACACGTTCCTCTTGGAAAGGCTGCCTCCAACTCAGCCTCGTCTGCGTTCCCGTCAAAGCCTACAACACGGCCAGCTCTGGCGGTGGCGAGGGCCGGGGTTTTTTCGAGGCGGTCTGCCGGCAAAGGTTGGAAGGCGTCGTGGCCAAGCGTCTGGACGACCGCTATCGGCCGGGACGGCGGGCCTGGATCAAGATCAAGCCCCTGGTGAGGCTTGGTCCGTCGGCCGGGGACTGTTAACTGGATTTTGGAGTTTGAGTCCTTACCAGGCCCCCGAGTGAGACGGTTACAAAAAACGGCGTCCGGGAGTTAACACCGGGCCATTCACCAAACCCCTTGTTTTAAGAGGTTTTACAACTGGGTGTTAACTAGATTGTCATTAGTTCGAATCCTACTCGGGGACCTTGGTTTCGGTTGCGAAATTCGGTGGAAATGAGTTAACAGGTCCAGCCGAGAGTTTATTGCAGCCACCCACGCTCGGTGACCGGACGGCTCAAGGCTTGGGTACATGCCCCTTGGCGCCCCGATATGAAATCTATTGGGTGCGTCATGACTATCGCTCTTCTTGCAGGCCGACCTGCAACTCGCGAATTCATCCCTACCTTGCTAACTTTCAGGAGCCTTTCGCGGTTTTGTAGCCGTTGAGAACGCTTTCTATGTAGGAGTGATCAATTCCCTTAGGAAATTGCAAAGTCACTTCGGCCTTGCCTTTGCTCGGCTTCGTATCACAACTGACGCCGTATTGAAGAAAAT
>Ga0207070_1151_pt1 | contig 17093 bp, 19 predicted proteins | sample Alteio_BWMinHeat_92_FD_153591 | JGI IMG/M metagenome (GOLD analysis project Ga0207070, IMG submission 153591) | Enriched cells from forest soil in Barre Woods Harvard Forest LTER site, Petersham, Massachusetts, United States -... | ecosystem: Environmental > Terrestrial > Soil > Temperate forest >...
AACCATGATGGCGCGGCCGGCGTTAGAGCAGCCGATGGAGCACAAGGCCCTGTCGCCCCATGACACCCAGCACCGCAAGGCATTTGTGAATTATCTCCGCAAGGGGCTGGATGCGGGGTTGGAAGCCATGCAGGTGAAGGCGCTTTCCACGGGTTCGGACCCGGACGGCGGCTACTTGGTCACGCCCGCCATGTCGCAGAAAATCGCCACGGCGATTTTTGAAACCTCGCCGATCCGCAAGGTGGCTTCCATTGAAACCATCTCCACCGAAGCGCTGGAAATCCTGGACGACCACGTGTCGGCCACCGCCGGCTGGACCGCGGAAACCGTGGACGCCACCGACACCGCCACTCCGCAGATCTCCAAGCGCATCATCCCGGTGCACGAGCTGTATGCGCAGCCCAAGGCCACCCAGAAACTGCTCGATGATTCCTACATCGACGTGGAGAAATGGCTCTCGGCTAAAATCGCCGATATCATCGGCCGCATGGAGAACACGGCGTTTGTGAACGGCAGCGGCGTGGGTCAGCCCAGAGGCTTCCTCACCTATGCGTCCGGCACCAGCTGGGGGCAGATCCAACAGGTGGGCAGCGGCAGTTCGGGCACCGTTACCGCCGACAGCGTCATCACGCTGTTCTACAGCCTGAAAGATGCCTATATGGGGCGCGCCAGCTTCCTCATGAACCGCTCGGTGCTGCAGCAGGTGCGCCAGTTGAAGGCGACCACCAACCAGTATCTCTGGCAGCCCAGCATGGCGGCCGGTTCGCCGGATACGCTGATGGGCGTGCCGGTCTATATGGCCTCCGACATGCCGGCGGCGGCCAGCGCTTCGCTTTCGGTGGCGGTGGGTGACTTCCAGGCGGGCTACCAGATCGTGGACCGCCAGGGCATCACCATCCTGCGCGATCCGTTCACGGAAAAGCCATTCGTGAAGTTCTACACCACCAAGCGCACCGGCGGCGATGTCATCAATTTCGATGCCATCAAGCTGCTGAAGCTCAGCTAAGTCGTGGCAGTCGTGGTGGTGGTGGCAGCGTGTCACGATTACCACGTATCACGACTATCACGTACCACGATAATCCAACCAAGGAGAAAATCATGTTCGATCTTTACAACAACCTCTCCGTCACCCAGGCGCTTTCTGCCGGGGCGGCGACCACCACGCAGACTTCCAGCGCTGTCGACCTGCAAGGGTTTTACAGCTCGCTGGTGGTGTTCAACATCGGCCTGTGCGGCGATACGCTTTCCGGTTCGCTCTACTGGACGCTCAAAATCCAGGACAGCCCCGACGGCGTCACCTATACCGATGTTGCCACGGCTGGCCTGCTTGGCAGCCCCTCTACCAATACCATCGTGATCAATACTTCCGGACAGGACCAGAAGGCCTATAAGTTTGGCTATATCGGTGCAAACCGCTACCTGAAAGCCGTAGCGACGCCTACCGGAACGCATACCAACGGCACGCCGATCGGCATTGTTGCCGTGCGCGGTACGCCGACGCTGGCTCCGACATCGTAACCCATCCCGTCATTGCGAGGCCCGTCGGGCCCGAAGCAATCCAGAACCCGCGAAAGGGCTGGATTGCTTCGCCTTCGGCTCGCAATGACGACTTCCCTTGACCTTCCAACTTTCTCCTGCTATTTTAACAAAATATTTATAATTGAACGGGATACTGAGTGATATCGTATCCTTATATTTCATAAAGGCAGAAAGTGTGGCTAAATTGAGTAAGACCGAGCAGATTATCGCCGAAAAAACCGTTTGCGTGCTGATGGTTAGCGGGAAAAGCCAGGACGGGAAAAAAATATACGCCTACGTGGCGGTGCGTGCCGATAAGCTGGAAGATTTCATGGAAGCGCAGCGCAAGGGATTGTTTTACCCGGAAGAATACGGTCTTGTGCTGGCCTCCGGCGAAGGTGAGCCCGATGAGGAAACCAAAACCCGCATGACCCGCGAATACGGGTTCAACCACAATGCCATGATGAGCATTCCCGATGCCGATAAGGCGCATGAAATCGCCGGTAACCTTACCGCGCTCACCCAGTTTGAGGCGAAGAACGAAGGCGAAGCGTAACAGCTTCCACGATAGCCAACCGCCGTATATTTCAGTCATTTGACAGGCGTGCAGCGCTAATTAGTAAGCTGTCACAAAACCTTAACACGACTTTTGGCCTCTTAAACGTGTACTATGTAGTGGGGGAGAGTGTTCTCCCGCAACAGCGGACGTGTAGGTTATGTTTGTTGAACAGATCGCCAAAGGAGCAAAAGGGCTGGTAAGGAACGGCAACGGCACCACTAACAGCGTGCTGAAGGAAGGCTTTGGCTTCATTGTGGCCGAGGGTACCTCCATGCTGGTTGGCCTTGGGGTGTTTGCGGCAACCGCAAATATTGCCCCCGGCATTATAAACGGCGTATCGAATGCGCTGGCCAAAACGGTGATCGAGCCATTTCTGGACCCCATCGAGCATGCGATGGCAAAAGTCTGCAAGCTTGAAGAGTGCAAAACTGATTTGTCGGTTTCGCGCGAAGAACGCTCCCGTAATATTGCCCGCACATTGATGCTGTTTGGCGCCTCCGGCGTGGCTGCATACGGCAGCAAAATATGGACGCGGCGTGCGATGAACCATCAGTTCGGCATTGAATCCGATGAGACGAATTGGTGGAATATCTTGAAGCTATCACGCAAAGAAAAGATAATCTTTGCTGCCGACGAAGGTGTCCATTATGGATCGATGATCCTGCTTAATACTGGCGCGGCAGGTGTTACCGATGATTTCATCCGTACGGTGCAAAACGTAATGGAGAAATGTGGTATGTCCAAGAAAAAGGCCCACGAGCTTGCTGGCTACACCATGGTTTGGGAGTTGCCAAATTTCCTGGGTCTGATAGCGGGCTTAAGCGCCATCTATGCGACGCATAAAATTCCCGGCCCGCTAGGCCTTCCGCGCCACTAGCACTGCATTATTTGCAATCTGTTTTTGATACCCCCCAGGGGGTATGCACTCCCCTTTTAACATCTCAAGGAGCAATTCTCATGCTGCAGTTTTATCCAAGCCGCCTGCTGGTGTGCGTGAGCCTGCCGGCGTCCGAGCCGATCGCGCTTGCCGACGCCAAGCTTTATCTGCGCGTCAGCATCACCGATGATGATACGCTGATTGCCGGCCTCATCACGGCGGCGCGCATGGTCGCGGAAGAAACTATGCGCCGCTCGCTGATTACCCAGAGCTGGAAGCTGGCGTATGACGGCTGCCTGCTGCTATCGCCTCACTGGCGCCTGCCGCAGAATTATTTTCTGCGCACCCCTATGGTGGTGCGGCTGCCACGCGGGCCGGTGAACAGCATTACCTCGATTACGGCATTCGCGCAGGACAATTCCTCCACCACCATTGATCCCAGCACCTACACCATGGACGCGGCGCAGGATGCGGTGGTGTTTTATATGCCGCCCATCGCCGCCAGGCGGGTGGAGATTGTATATGCCACCGGGTATGGCAGCAGCGGCAGCAACGTGCCGCAGCCGATCATCGACGGCATGCTGGCGCATATCGGCATGATGTATGACCAGCGCGGCGAAGCCTCCGCCGATCTGCCGCCGCAGAGCGTGGCGCTCTTTTCACCCTATCGCGATATGAGGCTTTAAATGAGTGCGACCAAAAACCCCGGCTCCGCAATGCGTCACCGCGTGACGCTGCAGCAGCCGGTGCTGACGGCGGATACCGCCGGGGGGTATACGCGCGCATGGACCAACGTGGCGACGCTCTGGGCGCAGATTGAGCCGATGACCCAACGTGCGATAAGCAACGAGAAATTTGTAGATGAGCGCCTTGCCGCCATCACCACCCACCGCATCACGCTGCGTTATTATGCCGGCGTTACCGCCGATATGCGCCTGCTTTACGGCAGCCGCATATTCAACATTGTTTCCGTGGTTAACGCGGATGAACGTGGCGTATTATTGCAGATCCTGGCGAAGGAGGGTGCGGGGGGTTGAATGGTCGCCATTCTGGGATATGTGCATAGGGATATAGCACTGCAAAAGCTGGTGCGGCTGTCTGGGACAGCGGAATATTATATGGCCAAGCTGTGGCAAAACCGGCCAGACTTTGCACTGTATACGGCTGACACGTTACGCAAGAACTACGCCTTACGGATTGCGGAATGCGAGAAGCTCCGCATCGAACGCGACTGGATCAGAACCTATGCGAAATTATTGCAGCTGAAAATGTATGCCGATGCATTGCTGGAGAAAGCATATAACCCTGATGAGCCGCGTGATGATCATGGCCGGTGGACCAGCGAGGGTGGTGATGAGGGAACATCAATGGTTGATGCAGGGAATGTGGGGAGTGATGCAGTGATTGATGATAACAAACCTCAACCGGCGAAGGACTTATCGATAAGCCAGAGTGGGATAGATTTTATCGCCGCTCATGAAAATTTTAGATCCCAAGTGTATCTTGATGATGCAGGCCTTAAAACCATCGGTTACGGCCATTTACTGCTACCAGGTGAATCCTATCCTGATGGCATTACCAAAGGGGAAGGACAACAACTTCTAACGAACGATCTTGCAACCGCAGAAAATGCGGTGCGGAGCTATGTAAAAGCACCTCTTACGCAAAGCCAGTTTGATATGCTTGCCTCATTTACCTTTAATGAGGGCGCTGTGGCACTTAAAAACTCAACATTGTTGCAACTATTGAATCAAGGGGATTATAATGGAGCCGCTGACCAATTGCCTTTGTGGAATAAAGTGCATGATGGGCCGCTTTTAGCAGTAGACCAAGGATTGGTAAATCGCCGTGCCGATGAAAGAAACATTTTCCTTAATGGGTACTAATAGCAGGTTATATACGGCAACGTATTTTCTGATTTGTGTATGCATGGGTAGCGAACAAGGCAATGCGGAAGATTGCCATAAAACTGCCCTTACTCAAACTGCCATGAATTTATGCGCCATTGAAGATGGTCATAAAGCCGATGCGAAACTTGAGCACGTTTACAATAAGCTGATAGCGAAGGTCAGTCCAGAAGGGCAAGAAAAATTAAGAGCAGCAAAAAATTCATGGACGATATACCGAGTGCTGCAATGCGAGTTTAATACTTTCGGCTCGAAAGATGGCAGCATCAATCCGATGGTTATATCATTATGTTACGCCGACATGGCGAATGACTACACCAAGGTTCTTCGAGCCCAGCTCGACTGTGTGGAAGGCGATGCTTCTTGCGGCAGGCAATAGTACTACCCTAGCGCACCCGGGCGATCACGCGGTTTTGCAACAGCACGCGGAAAGCTTCGTCCAGCGCGCGCATGTTGCGCTTGAATGTTTCAGCCCACTGATGATGCACGATGTCGATTTTGCAGCTGATGCAGACGTCCTTCAGCATGGCGATAGCGCTGTCGAGCGAAAACAGGCGCAGCGCATCGGCCAGCGCCTTGGGATTATGCATCGGCAGGCGTTTGGCGACGATGTATACGCCTTGCAATAAATCCTTCACCGCAGACTGCCATGGCGCATAGGCCGGGGCGAATTGCGGCTTCACCTGCGTCATGACCTGCTCGAAATAGTGCTCCGCGCTGGTCAGGGTATTTTGATACTGGCCTAAGAATTCCTGAAAAACGCGCACCGCACCGGCGGCATCGTCGGCATCTTCTGGCGGGCGTATGCTGATTACGCAATCCATCATGGTTATCATACCAGAGATATTTGACACTTTTATGACAGTGGCGCCCGGCGGCCCCATCTATCCCACCACACACAATCAGGAGTGAGCTATGAGCGGTTTTGGCCAACAGGAGTTGCAGTTAGTACTTTACCAAAAATTAACTAATGATTCAACCTTAATGTCCACCCTGGGCGGGGTATACGACTTCGTGCCGGAATACAGTGCCTATCCCTACCTGACGATGGGGGAAATTCTGTGGAACGATGCTTCCGGCCCGGCCACCACTGCCGCCGAGTGCACGCTTACCCTGCGGGTGTTCAGCCGCAGCTCGGGGCGCAAGGAGGCGGCGGTTATTATGAACCGGTTGCATGACCTGCTGCATAACGGCACGCTTTCGCCCTCGGGCTACACGCTGGTGTTCCTGCAGTTTGTGTCGGGAGAAATTACCATGGAAAACGATGGCGTTACGCATCTGGGGGTAATGCGCTTCCAGGCGTTTTTGCAAGGCTAGTATCGTCATTGCGAGGAGGCGTAGCCGACGAAGCAATCCAGAGCCTCGCCTGTGCAGATTCTGGATTGCTTCGCTTCGCTCGCAATGACGGTGATTGGTTACGGCACCACGTTTGAGCAGTCAATCGTGCCGCTTTCGCCGGGGGCAATGGTGGTTTTCCACAATCGGTCGAAAGTGAAGCAGCGGTATTCCACCACTATTTGCTTGCCGCAGTTAGGGGCAGGGTCAAACCCCAGCGCTTCCGAAGAATTTAATATGACGCAGCTTATTTTGCCCTTACACAACGCATCCACCGGCCCGGCCAGATTATTCTCGCGGACCGGAGAGGTGGCGAAGGTCTCCGGATCGCAATTCAGCCCCCAGCTGGCGCGCACGACCTGCACCGCGCTTCGCGGCTTGCCCACGGTTTTGGAAGTATGGAGATAGGAAACCGCCTGATAGGCCAGCAGCACTGCCGCGATGATGCAGGAAATGATAATCAGGTGAATTTTCAGAGGCATATCAGAATACTAGACATATAATTTCACCCTTATCAGTAGCACGCAAAGCCTAATAAACCATTGATATGACAACATGGGTGTTCTGCTGACAGTTCAATTGGTTGGAAGTCGCTGACTTGTCACCAAAATGTCACAAAAATCAGCTAGGTCAGCCGGGTGGGTGTGAGTTAATATGATAGTGACGGGAACTAGGATTTCCCGCGTTATATTGAACAAGGCGGTTGCAAGTGGCACCACGCGACGATGAGGATGATGACAGGGGTTTTGGCGGTCACAGCGCCGGGAGCCACTCGCGTTCAAACGGCAAGTCGCATGGCGGCAGGGGGGTTGATGATGCGCCGAATTTCGACAGCACCAAGCTGGTAGGCGAAGACGGCAATCTGTTCGGGGTGAAAGTAAGCCGCGACATGGCGAGTCGCATTAACGAATTCTACCCGATGTTCCTCACCTACTTCAGCGAAAAGGGCGAAGAACTTGTCGGCCCGGCGATGGAGAAATATGCCCGACAGATGGGCAAGACCGCGATGGAAATCGAGCGCATCGGCACGCATGCGCGTAACGTTGCCGGTTACGGAATTATTTTTGCCAAGCCCGCGGTGGAAACGCTTTCCAATATCTGGCAGGCAGGCAGCACTACCACGGCGCTCGCGCGCACCATCAAGCCGCTGGGCAAAGAAGGCTGGGAATGCGAAACCGTGCAAACGGTGAAGGCGCGCACCAAGGGCGTCTTTACGCAGAATTTGCTGAAAACGGCAACCGGCATTATCGGTACGCTGCCGGCGCTGTTCACGAAGTGGGGCAGGGCGGGCGAAGCGGCTGAGAAGCGCATCAGCGATATGGAGAAGGAAGAAGCGCTGAAAGATCCCACCGGCAAGAAGCTGAAGGAATGGTACCGCAAAAAGGAAAGCCTCAAGACGGGTGCTGATCCGATGTTGGAACAACGCGCTTTCAACATGCTGATAGACGAGGAGGAAGCGGAATACGTTGCCAAGTTCAAGAAATTTGAAAAAAGTCCTGAGGCAGATGCAGTACGCAAGCAGCTTAAAGACGAACTTAAGATGCCTGAAAGTATTGACGATGTACTCAATCTGTCAAAGCTAAGGCGTTATGGTGCGGATACCAGCAGGTTGCAGAGCGCTATTGATGCCGCGCCTGAATCAGGTAGTGCTAATCTACGGGACAGTCATGGGAATCAAATACGTAAAAGCAAAACAGACCTGTGGAATGAATTCAAAAGAGGCTTCGAGTCAAAGAATCTCAATAAGCTTCAGGAAGAAGCGGTCAGATCCACATTCGTAAAACGCGAAGGCGCATGGGATCGTGAGTGGGCGAAGGCATATGATTTCGGCGTAGAGCCCTCGCGCGGTGGCTGGAACCAGAGTAGCAGCGCCAGCGACAGGCCATTGCCCATCAAAGAGCAACGCAAGAAAATTTTTGATGAGTCTATTAAAGCCAGCAATGAAGCCCAGAAAGCCGAAAAAACCGGCCGCGGCAGCAGCAAGCAGAGTGAATTAGAAAAACAGATCATTCCGGGTGCCACGGGTCTTGCGGCAGGTATTGGTAGCGAAATGGCGGCCAACATGGTCGGCGGCACCAAGGTGATGGAGAAATTCAAGCAGCCCGCGGCGTGGGATTATATCGAAGTATTGCGGGAAATGCAGCGCAAGGCGCAGGCGGCAGGCGGCAACCTGCCTGACAATGTGGACATGGATAAAGACCTTGCGGCCAGCCTGCGCGAGGCGATGAAAGAACGCGGCGAGCAGGCCCCCGGCGGCGATCATATTTCCTACGCGCTGCTGATTCATGAAATCATCCAGCGCAACGAAGCCGAGCGTGGCCGCCCGCCGATCCACAAGCATGAGTTCGAGCATTTCTCGGAAGCGAAATGGGATGACCAGCGCATACAGGAAATGCCCGATGGCGAACTGACGGCCTACGAGGCAGGCGTGGCGCGCATGGCTAAGCTGGTGCAGACCGGGCAGCTGGCGGCGATTTCGCTCAACCTGCTGGTGGGGCACCGGAATTATAAAATCACCGGGGCATTGCGCGGCGAGCAGGAAACCGCGAAAAAAGCCGTGCTGGAACGCATCGATACCGTGATGCAGCGTTATCGCCTGCGCGATGATGTGGATGAGGATAAAGCCATCCAGGCGCGCGGCGGCATTGTGATTACCGATGATGAAATCCGCGCCGGGTTCGGGCCGGGCGGGTTGAAGGGCGAACAGCGGGCGTTCACGTTCGCGCTGCTGGAAGCGGTGGTGCAGAACAAGAAAAAGCTCTGCGAGTTGACCGGCATGACCCAACCGCAATGCGAAGCGCTGGGCGCTGAATGCCGCCAGCGTTTCAACACCCTGCTGGATTCCGCGGTGCTGGAGTTGGCCGAACAGATCAAGAAAAACCCGGAAGAGCTGGAAAAACAAATCAAGCTGACCGATGAAGACAAGAAAGTAATCGTTTCGCTTTCGGAACGTTTGGCCGAGCAGGGCAAGGACGTGGCCGACGCGGTGGAAAACCGCGAAGACCTGGTGGCCACCGAAACCGCGGTGATCAATGCGGTGATGACCAAGGAGCAGGATACCAAGAAACCAGGCTTCCTGTCGCGCATTCTGGAACGGGCGAAGCATCCGATGCTGCCTAAGCCGAAGGAAGAGGAAGCGGAGTCCACGCATGGCAGGCATGCGAAGAAAAATAGCTTCAAGGAAGCAATGGAGGAAGATACAGAGAACGACATCGACTCTGAGGAAAAACACCATGGCGGCGATGGATATGCCAACCAGATCAAAAAAGCCAAGGGCGGCGGCGACGGCGCGAGCCTGATGGATGACTATAAACCGCATAAATCAAAGTCAGGCTTCGGGAATGAAGACAAAGATGGTGATGAAGATCGCGGCCTGAGGGGCTTCACCGACCGTGTATCCAAACACAAGCACAAACATAAAGGAAGCGGCGTAGATTCGTTTAGCCACGGGGGGTTGGGATGAGCGCGGCACCGGGCAGCGCCAATGGCGGAACCGTGGCGGATGCTCCCTCGCCAGCGCAACAGCACGAATTCAAGCATACTGCGATTCATGGCCGCCTGAATCAGTACACTTCCGGCTATTGGGCGTTGGCGTTGCCGGCGCTTTCAGCGCGCTACGCGTTTGAAGCCGTCACCAACATGGCGCCGAAATTTAAGAACTGGTATGCTAACAGTGTCGGCCTTTTCATGATGGGCGTTACCTCGCTTTATTCGTGGCGTACCTACAAGGATATGCGCGAACTGTTTGCCGAACCGCTTGCGCAGGAATTTGACAAGAAGCCTAAAGAGGTGGGATTTGGCGACATTCTGAAGAGCGAGAACCTGCTGGTGAAACAGGCGCGCCATAATTTTTTCAACTATAATGCCCGCCGGTTTGGCGTGAATTCTGTTTTTTTCTCCCCGTATGTGCTGCCCCATTCTATACAGCCAAGCACTGACAACGCGGTTAAGTTAGGCATTGCGGCCAATGCCGTACACCTGATGAACGACGTGCTGGGGCGCAAGGAAACGTTTTTTGAGCGGTTGCAGAGTTTCATCGACCAGAAGATCAACCATAAAGACCGGGTAGGCGATGTCATCGCGGCAACCGACCTGATAAACCTTTATTATCGCCACACGCTGGATATGGACTCTAAATTCAAACATCCGCGGATGAATTCGCAGGAATGGAAAGATGATGAAAAGGTCTTCCGCCGCATGGCCGACCTGATGAACCAGACCTATGGAAACACCGAGGTGAAGGAACAGGCGGATTTAACCGTCGATAAATTCATATATCTCGTAGGCATGGGGCTGCTGGATTCGGATAACCCGGAAAAGAACCTGGCCATGGTGGAAATGGCCAACCGCGATGGCATCCCGGCGGTCAAGCGGGCGGCACGTGGGCAGCCCGCAGGTGCCCTGCCTGCATCCATGGCGGCTGAGGCGGAAACAAAACCCTCCTTCACGGAAAAGCTTGCGGCAGAAAACCGCGGCAAGATGTTGAATTTTAAGGAATCCATTGCCCCACGCGGGGCAGGTGAGACGCCATACATCACAGCGTAACATTTTAGCGTTGCTATCCCACCGTACTGTCACAAAAAATTAACAAAACCAACGCGGTTTTTCGGCTATACTGTTAGTGTACCAGTAGCTTAACCGCGAGGGAGCGGACGAACGGAATATGGCGGAAATACCCACACAAGCGATCCTAGGAGTGGCGGATGATTTTGTGCCTGCCGCCCGTAATGCAATGCGTTCTGGAAAGAATGTTACTTCCCAGCCGCAGGCAGAAGATTGGGTCGATATAGCTGAACGGAATATGTTCAGCATGAAAGTCCAGGGGCCGATGTTCCTTGGTCCCATGCTGTTGGGGCCGATGGCGGGCTTTGCGGCGAAATTAAAAATGCCATGGCTGGAAAGAAACTTGCTGGCGACGAAGAATCTCACTTTCCGACAAGTGGGCAACGCAACCGGCCTTGGCGGTATTTTCGGCGGCATCTCCAACGGTGTGATGGGTGCGCTTGGTTATGCGGTGAAGCCATTTGAAGCGTTGGGCCTGACTGGCGTTGCAGGGAATTTTTATGCAAAACAACTGGCCCGCCATACCAGTGAAATCGATAAGGCGATGAAGGTGATTTCTGCTCATTCGGCGCAGGTGTCGCATCCGGAGCTTGCCGCAGCGCTGCAGGGTGTGGAATCGCATCTTGCCGCCGGCCTGCCCACCATGCGCTTCAGCGAGGAGTTAGGAGCGTCGGTGAAGAGCGCGCATGCCGCGCTGGCGAGCGCAGGACATATGCCCGGCATTCTCGCCGGATTCATAGGTGGCAGCGGTGGTGGCGCATCCAAAGAACTTTCCAGAGCGCTGAAGACTGTGGCAAATAGCACTTATAAAGCCGAACTCGCCGCCGATTTCGCACGCGGCTACAGCAATCTCTCCGAGGTCACCCGCAATGCCACGCCCCATATGGCGCAGGCTAATGTATGGCATGGCTTGCTGCAGGGTACGTTCGTCGTCGGCGCGGCGGCTTCCGACTATCATACGGTCAAAGACCTCCGCAAGGGGCTGCAGGCGATGAAAGACATGTATTGCGGGCTTACGGGTGAGAAAGCGGATGATATTTCCGCCTTCAGCTTGTTCATTGGCAAAGTGCCGGCGCCGGTCGCCGCGGCGCGTGCCGAGCTGCTGAAGGAATTTGGTCCGGCGGCGGTGCTGGATGTTGCCAATACCGTGCTCAACGTGAAGGGCGTGGTGCATAACAAGTATTTCGGCCTCGGAAAAAACATGCTGCTGCTGATTGCCCTGCCGATGGCCAATTCAATAATCGCCCGCGGGTTGCTCGGCGGCACGCTGCTGCCTGCGTACATGAAAATCAAGGAATCGGAGGCCGCGCACCAGCCGGTGGCGCAGGAGGATTATATCAAGTTGATTGCCAATGCCTCGAAGGATCTGCAGGTTTTAGGCGGGGAGACCAGCAATTTCACCAAGGCTCTCGCGTTCTTCTACGCGCAGCACCAGGCCAAAGCCGATATGGTGCTGAAGGAAATCGATAACGGCACGCTGCGTAAGCGCATGGAGGAGATGGAGCGGGAATATAACGCATATATCCGCGAACATCCCGGGCATGATCCAAAGAACCGGGCGAAGGCGAATGGCGCCGCTGTCACGCATTCTGCCAATGGGCATAATCATCATGAAGCGCCTGCCAATGGGGTATCGCATGCCGGGCAGCCGCACAGTGCCCGTCCAGAGCGCAAAATAGTGGGGCCAGAAACCAAGAAGCTGATTGAACGCTCTGTTGCGGAAGGGATGCGGGAATCGCCGGTGATATAGCATTGCCAAGCCTGTCATGCCGCACGTGTTGCGGCATCTCCCCCCATTGCGGGAGACCCCGCAACGCGCTTCGCTTGTGCGGGGTGACATAATCGTCACCCAACTGTCATAATCAATGTCATAGAAACTTCGCCCTCCGGCCTTGCGCCGGGTGGTATGATGTAAGTGTAGGAGAAGTGTATGGCTGTTGGATCGTTAATTGATAGACTGCATCATCAAGCAGCGGATGATGATGAGCCTGTGCTGGACGGTCATACGGTTGCGAGCACGGCGTTAAGCATGGTTTCCAATAAAACGGCGGCTATTGCTGCCTTGGTCGACGAAGACGGCGAACAGGACAAGCGGGCTACGCAGATCGCAAAAACTGCCAGGCTTCTCAATATGAGCGAGGATAATTTGAAGGACTGGCTGGCTGAGGAATGCCCTGCGCTGCATAATAAAATAAACGAGTGCGGTTCAACCGCCGTGAAAGCCGGAGTGGGGTTGGCCGGCACCATCGCGGGCGCAGCGCTTATTCCGGTTCCCATCATCGGCAGCATTCCCCTTGTAGGCGGCTTGATTGCCGGAGGGCTTGGAGGAATTGGCAGCACTATGGCCTATGGCTACTTCACCGGCGACAACAGTGCTGCATCAGAAGAGCTTGCCGAGGCGCGCCGCCTTATTAAAAGCGGCGTGCGTCCGGCGGCGGCGTTTCAGACCATTGAGCGTCGGCTTTCGGGCGAGGAAGTGGATCCTGAAGAAGATATTCATGTAGCTCATGACCTGCCGCCGCAGGCGCAGAATCCGCGGGCCTATCGCGCGGGCATGAATCCGTCGCTTAGTTAATTAAAGCGCGTCATTCCCGCGCAGGCGGGAATCACTTTTGCAACAACGGAAGATCTGGATAGAGAGATTCCCGCCTACGCAGGAATGCCAATAACTATTTTCTCCATCCTTCACCACAGGAGCATCTTATGGCCTTTATCGAGGTCCAGTTTCCATCTGACATCAGCTTTGGTTCCACCGGCGGGCCGGAATATTCCACCGACATCGTGGAAACCATCAGCGGCTATGAGCAGCGCAACGCCAACTGGAGCGCGTCGCGCGCGGTGTATAACGTGGCGCATGGCATCAAAACGCAGGCGCAGCTGGATGCGCTGATTGCCTTTTTCCGCGCCCGGCATGGGCGTGCCGACGGGTTTCGCTTTAAAGACTGGACGGATTACCAGGCAACCGCGCAAGCCCTCGGCACCGGCAACGGCAGCACTACCACGTTTCAGCTGGTGAAACTGTATACCAGCGGCTCCATCACCGAAACGCGCACCATCAAGAAGCCGGTGTCCGGCAGCGTGGTGATTTATTTCAACGCGGTAGCGCACCCTTCCGGCTGGAGCGTGGATACCACCACCGGCATCGTCACCTTCAGTATTGCTCCGGGCAACGGCGTAGCGATTACGGCGGATTTCCAGTTCAACGTGCCCGCCCGCTTCGATACCGACCGCCTAAGCGCCACGCTGGAAGCCTACGGCGCCTCCAGTTGGCGGGATATTCCGATTGTGGAGATTAGGGTGTGAACGGTCCCATTCCATCAGGCAGGTTTTCTTTTTTCCGCAGAACCAGCCCTACTTTTCCCGCAATGTAACCGGTTTGTGCGAGCGGTAATCTCTGCTTTTTTACCCATAGGCCAATAACACCCTCCAACGTTCGACCTGATGGTTTTCCTACCCAATCAGTAATTTGTTCTGCCAGGGCGGTTACACTTTCCGAGTGTTCAGGAGAATATTGAGTAGCCGCGAAAATTGCCTGTATGATCTGCGCTTCCACACCTTCCCTCTTATTGCCCCATCCCTTTCTTTTATTAATGGCGTTTATCTGGGCCTCGCTACCTGGCTCTGTGTTATCGATCACCGGCAGTTGTAATTCGTCACGGAATTTCTCTATGGCGGCCTGTGGATCGTTATCACAATAGCTCATAATTTCACTGAATTGCTCGCACATTTGCTCTAATGATTCAAACACCTGTTCGGCCAGGTTATCAGGGCTGCCAAACAAAGGCTCATGAGTAAAAGTAATGCGCGAATATGCACGGGGATTGACAGCGTTGGCTTTAAAGGTAGCCGCATTTTCAAATACCCTGTGCAGCGCGCTGCGAAAGTATTGCGCTAACCCGTTTGCCAGAACTTTCCTTGCCCGAAATTTTTCCCGGGAAGTGTCTGATGACGGATTATGATCGGGTTCAGGGGTTGCAATAAGCAATGCACATCCGCTGTTATCCGGTAACAGGCTTAAAGTGGCGTTATACTCGCCGAATGCATGGGGTTCATTTTCTGGAATGCCTGAATCTAAACTCATAATTTCCCCTTTTAATGCGCTGATAGCGTTCTATTCTACATAATAGTTATTAGGAAATATATAATGAAAACCATTTCCTCCCCACTCGCCGCGCACATCGCCGGCGAGGTGACCACGCTTGCCACCTGCTGGAAACTCACCCGGCGCGACAGCACGGTGATGGGCTTTACCGATCACGATGCGGATCTGGTTATCGGCGGAGTTACTTACGCCGCCGCCACCGGGTTCACGCCCAGCGCCGTGGCCAGCAATGCCACGCTGGCGGTGGATAATCTGGAAGTGGAGGGGATGCTTTCGGCGGGCGCGATCACCGAGCCGGATATCATGGCCGGGCTGTATGACTTCGCCGCCATCGACATTTTCATGGTGAATTACGCTGACCTCACGCAGGGGTCCCTGAAATTGCGCCGCGGCTGGCTGGGCGAGGTGTCGCTGTCGCGTCAGCATTTCGTGGCCGAGGTGAGGGGGCTGGCGCAGGCGCTTGCCCAGAATATCGGCGAGCTGTTTTCGCCTTCCTGCCGCGCCAGCTTAGGCGACGCGCGCTGCAAGATCAACTTGTCGGGTTTTACGGCGACCTCTGCTGTGACCACCTCCGCCGACCGCCAGCATTTCATTGCTTCCGGCTTAACCGGCGCTGCGGGCATTTATACCCTCGGGCTGGTGACATTCACTTCCGGTGCCAATGCCGGGCTTTCGATGGAAGTGAAGGAACACACCTATGTGACTGGCACGGGCGGCGAGGTGACGTTGTCGCTGGCGCTGCCTTATGCCATCGCACCCGGCGACACGTTTTCCATTGTGCAGGGCTGCGATAAAACCATCGGCACCTGCAAGGCGGTGTTCAATAATGTAGCCAATTTCCGCGGCGAACCGCATATTCCGGGCATCGACAAGATGCTGACCACGGCGGGGACGAGGAGTAGTGGGGTGGTTTAGCCACGTCATTCCTGCGTAGGCAGGAATCTCCGCTTGCCTTTGTGCGTGGATGACGATTATTTATGTTTCGTTTTATTAGGCTATATGCTATCTCCCCACGAGTCCGGAGAGGTGGCAGAGTGGTCGATCGCGGCGGTCTCGAAAACCGTTAAACAGGCAACTGTTTCGGGGGTTCGAATCCCCCCCTCTCCGCCACCCTACGCCCTGCGGGCTTCGGGTGGCAGGCCACCTGAAAGGTGGGCTGACAGCCGAAACCGCATCTTGGGCGTAGGAGTGTCGCCCGAAGCTACGAAGTAGCGCAGGGGGACTGGAGCAGCATATGTGGTATGTTTACTTCCTTGAGCTATGCAATGGCGATATTTATGTGGGATCAACCCCTGACCTCAAGCGCAGGTTTGAATCGCATCAGAAAGGCCAAGTGCAATCCACGAAAGCCTATTGTCCAGTAAAGCTACGCGCTTATATTGCGGTTGAAACAGAAACAAAAGCGAGAGAATTAGAAAAATATTTTAAATCTGGCTCCGGAAAAGCAATCGCATTGAAAAGATTTTTGTAACAATGAATTATACCTATCGTAATCAACCTCTAACGGACAAAGAAAAGCAGGCTCTCGAAACTGCTTTCAAAGAATATGATCAAGAACACAACGTTATTTATCCGCCAGAAATTCCTTTAAGCATTCTTGCTTATGACAAGGATAAACTAATAGGTGCTGCCGTTGGCCGTATCTGGGCAAATTGGCTTTACATCTCTGACCTGTGGGTAGCCAAGGATTACCGGCAGCAGGGAATAGCAAAGAAATTGCTTCATGATTTGGAAACGGAGGCCAAGAAACATCATGTCATTGGATCGCATACCTGGACAGCCAGCTATAATGCCCCTGATTTCTATCAAAAGCATGGCTATGAGTTAGCCTTGGAACTTAAGGATAAGCCGCTTGGGTATAGCTCGTTTGTATGCCGGAAATATTTTTGATAACTTTATAACCATTTGAATTACGATGAGTCTCATTTCATCACCAGTTCGAATAACGTCTACTACGCCCCGCCATCCGCCTTCGCTTACGCTACGGCGTGATTGGCTCTTGCCAATCGCGACGGAGCGTTAAAGATGCGGATGTCACGCCGTAGTGAAACGAAGGCGGACTATGTGAATCAATCATATCCCTTATTTTAATCGCGCACCGATTTCCCTATAGCTTCCTTATACCCATACACATTACAATATCTTAAAGAGTGGGGTTCTATAGGAGAAGCTATATGGTTGATTCCATCACTCCCGCCACCGGCACCACGGGTTCATTCGACACGGCAGGGA
>Ga0207070_1152_pt1 | contig 17062 bp, 17 predicted proteins | sample Alteio_BWMinHeat_92_FD_153591 | JGI IMG/M metagenome (GOLD analysis project Ga0207070, IMG submission 153591) | Enriched cells from forest soil in Barre Woods Harvard Forest LTER site, Petersham, Massachusetts, United States -... | ecosystem: Environmental > Terrestrial > Soil > Temperate forest >...
GAGCATGGACAGTCCTAAAACTGTGGAAGTCGAAAACATCGGCAATGCTTCGCTGACGTTTTCCGCTTTGACCTATCCACCAGATTTCCCGGAGGCCTCCGGCAACAACGAATGCACCTCGAGCACATCGCTCGCAGCCGCAAGCACTTGCGCGCTGATTATCGACTTCAGCCCGGTGACGACGTTTAGCCCTGGATCCTCGAGGCTGTTAAGAGAATCCGTGAAGTTGACCACCAACGACCTCAATGTGCCTAAAAAGGTTCAACAGGTGGTGGTCACAGGCAAGGAGCTACGGAAGTGATAGGCAAGAGCGTGGCCAGAGCCTGAAACCTCTGGCCCGGTCCATCTCTGCTGGTCCCGATGCAAGAAATGACAAAGGCAGCATCTTTGACGATAGTTTTGATTGTGCTGGTTTGCGGCAGAGCGCTTGCTGCGGGACCCACTGTGTGGGCTGTTCCAAGTTCTCTGAAGCGCGTGGGACCGAGGGAGACGCCCGGTGTCAGAACTGAGGTTGTGATCCGGGCCGCCCGAGGAGAATACGAATCGTTCCAGGTCGCGATACAGGCGCCTAGCGGTGGGCTTACTAATGTCAACTTTTCCGTTTCCGAGTTGGCGGGCCCACGAGACGCAATTCTTTCGGCCGCGAACTTGATCCTCTATCGGGAATGGTACGTAACCGTGAAACATCACAGCCCCACCTACAACGGGCCGCCTAATCTTCCCATCACCAAGGTTTGGACATTCCCCGATGCGCTCATTCCATTTCTTGATCCGGCCACAGGCAGGCCGCCTGTGGAGGCTGAATTCAGAGCGGTTCCATTCGATCTGGTGGCCGGGCGCAACGCAGTCTTCTGGGTCGACGTCTTTGTGCCCAGGAGAACGGTGGCCGGCCCATACCGCGGCACGTATACCGTAAGCAGCAATCAAGGAACGTTCGAGGGCAAGATTCGTATCTGTGTCTGGAGCTTTACTCTCCCGCGCGAGCCATCCCTCAAGTCCAGTTTCAATGGCGGCGGCACAACAACGCCAGCTGTTAACCAAGAGCTCCTCAGAAACAGGCTAATGCCCGACACCGTGAATCCGGCAAATGAAAGGAACTTCATCAATCACTTTGGCCTCAATGCGACGGACCTCGGCTTCTTCAGCGGAGTTTCCTATGGCCAATGCAACCCTTCCAAGCCTCCATCCCTTTCAGAAATAGAAAGCGCTAAGGCACTCCACCAGCCCAATGTATACCTCTATGACGAAACTGCTGACCCCGAGAGTAGCTGCACGAGCAAGGAGTTTTACCGTGCGATGGTCGGCTGGGCACAGAGCTTACATCGAGCCGGTGTCGATAACCTGGTAACCCAGGAACCAGTGCCCCAACTTTACGATGACGGCCTGGGGACCGGCAGATCCGCGGTTGATCTTTGGACGATGCTTCCGCTCGCTTACAATGACGCCCAGTCCTTTTCCCCTTCCCGAGTGACCTATGTCCTGCAAAAGGGGGACAAAGCTTGGTCCTACAATGCCCTGGTGCAGGACTCTTACTCCCCGAAGTGGGAGCTGGATTTCCTGCCCATCAACTATCGCATCCAAGCGGGCTTTATCAGCCAGAGCCTGGGATTGACGGGACTACTGTACTGGAGCGTGGACGACTGGTCCACGAACCCGTGGGAAAACCCTCAAGGCGGGCAGAACCCTGATTATCCTGGAGAAGGGGTGCTGGTCTATCCGGGTAAACCGGCGGGCCTCAAAGGTGTGGCCCCATCGATGCGACTCAAATACTTGCGCGACGGAGTCGAGGACTACGAATACGTCCAACTGCTCAAGAACTGTGGCCAGTCTGCATTTGCATTGGCCGAAGCCCAGAAAGCCGGCCCCGACTGGACCCGCTGGACGAGAGACAACAACGTGTTGGAATCGGTTCGTGAGCAATTGGGGAATCGGATCGCCTCCAGCAATTGCACCCGCTGATCGGGAGAAAGGATGGCAAACTTGGTCTCGCTCCCAGCTATAGATGCCAAGAGTTCCCCAGCCCTTGCGTCTGAGAGCACGCGAACACCCGTACCTGCAGCCTGCGAACGGTTAGCTTCGCTCGATGCGTTCCGTGGTTTCGTCATGCTATGGATTATCGGCGGCGAGGGATTGATGGTGGGCTTGGCCGCTCTCGGACACAATCGAATCATCGACGCTATCGTTTACGAATTACACCACAGTCCCTGGCAGGGACTGCGCTTTTATGACTGTATCTGGCCATCGTTCATGCTGATGGTCGGAGTCTCAGTACCCTTTTCGTTCGCAAAGCGCTCCCTTACTCAAACCTATGGTCAACAGTTGGCTCACGCCGCGCAGCGCGCGATCGTCCTTTTCTTGCTCGGTTCACTACGTGAATCGCTTTTAATCGGTTCGCCGTATCTGATCGAATTGAGCAGCGCGCTGCAGCCTATCGCGATTGCCTATTTCGTGGCGGCTTTGGTAGTCCGCAAGTCTTGGCGCTTCCAGGCTCTGCTGGGCGCAGCGATCCTCGCTGGTTATGGGCTGATCCTCGCACTCATACCGGCTCCCGGCATATCGGCAGGGAGCTATCAGTACAATCACAACCTGGTGCATTGGGTCGATATTGCCTTGCTTGGCCAGGTTCACTGGGATCGCTGGCCTTATGCAGAAGAGGGCTGGGGGACCGTGTTGAGCACGATTCCAACTGTGGCAACTACCCTGCTCGGACTGCTGATCGGCAAACTGCTCATGACCCCGCGTTCGAGGGAAAGTAAGGCTAAGTGGATGGGCGGTATCGGCCTTGGTTGTATAGCTGCTGGTTATGCAGCAAGCCTGATTGTGCCGGTGGTCATGAAAATGTGGACAACTTCGTACGGTCTCTTGTCTGCGGGGTGGGCGTGCCTCGTGCTGCTGTTTTTCTATTGGCTCATCGACATCCGCGGGTATCGAAAATGGGCGTTCCCACTGACCGTCATCGGGATGAACGCTATTTTTATTTATATGTTTTCGAGCCTTATCCACCTTGATCCAATCGTTGACGTTTTCACTCGGGAGATTGGGAAGGTTTGGCCAAGTTCCGAACTGCTTTTCCAACAGGTCGCGGTTCTTGCGGTCGAATGGCTCATCTTGTTCTGGATGTACAAACGGAGAATATTCCTTAAGGCTTGAGAGAGACCTGCCACAAATCCATGACCGGGGCAGAAACACGAACTCTGCATATCTTCGGACGAGGATCCAGCATGAAGATTACGTACTACCCTGCCTGCATCCTGATGGGCGTTCTGACCTTGTTAGCCAGCGGGCTGGCCTGGGCACAGGATTCCATGCTGGCCCGAACACCGCCGATGGGATGGAACAGTTGGAATCATTTTGCATGTGAAGTAAGCGACGCAGTGGTGCGGGCTCAGGCGGATGCGCTCGTTTCGACTGGAATGAAATCGGTTGGCTATACGTACATTCTAATCGACGATTGCTGGCAAGGGACTCGTGACCCTGCAGGCTTCATTCGTCCCAATGCAAAGTTTCCCGACATAAAAGCGCTGGCCGAATATGTTCACAGCAAAGGTTTGAAGATTGGGATTTATTCTTCCCCCGGCCCCAAAACCTGCGGGGGCTATGCGGGAAGCTATGGTCATGAAGAACAGGACGCCCGGACATATACTGACTGGGGCATGGATTACCTGAAGTACGACCTGTGCAGCTATGACGGAATGGGCGACCAAGTCGTAGCGTACAGGAAAATGGGTGATGCTCTGAAGAAAACCGGCCGGCCTATGATCTACGCTCTTTGCCAGTACGGAATGCAGAAAGGCTGGCAGTGGGCGGCCTCCGTTGGCGGCAACCTCTGGCGCACAGATGACGATATCCGCGACGACTACTACACCATGGCCGAGCTTGGGTTCGGGCAGAACGGCCTTGAGCAGTTCGCCGGGCCGGGGCACTGGAATGACCCCGATATGCTCGAAGTCGGCAACGGAGGGATGACTACCGACGAGTATCGCACGCACATGAGTCTGTGGTGCATCCTCGCAGCCCCGCTCATAACGGGCAACAATCTCGCGGCCATGGATGCCGAGACGCGGGGTCTTCTCACCAACCCGGAGGTGCTTGCGATAGACCAGGATGGTCTCGGCATCCAGGGCCACCGGATCAAACAAGAAGGGCCATTAGAAGTGTGGATGAAGCCCCTGAACGATGGAAGTGCCGCCGTAGCATTGTTTAATCGCGGATGGGGAGCAATGCCGGTGACCGTAGCCTTTCGCGATGCCGGCCTTGGCGACTCCGCAATTGTGCGGGACCTGTGGGCGAAAAAGGATCTCGGACAGTTCCAGCAAAAGTACACGGCGATTGTTCCCCAGCACGGAGTTGTGATGATCAAAGTGAAGCGAGGCACGTAAGTTCATGGATGGAAGAGTTCACAGAAGGTGGTGCACGGCATGGCCTGGCTTGAGCAAACAAGCCTTGCTGCACTGGTCGTTTTGTACTCTGCTCTTGGTTCGGATCTTCCCGGTCAAGGCATGGGCCGCCGAAGGACACCATGTGCTCCTGCCTCAACCGCAGCAGATACATTACGGGCCGCATCGAATTCCGGTCCGAGGCCTGGGCATCCGGTTGATGGCGGATCCCAGCGTTGAGGATCGCTTCGCCGCTCAGCAGTTGTCGAGTTGCCTGTCCGATGTGGCGAAGGAACCCGTTCGAGTCTCACAGGGCGAGACGGGCCGAACCTTGATCGTGCTGAAACGGACTGGAGAAGTCGGCGCGTTGCCGCTTCCCGGCGAGCACCCGGGACCGACGTCCCGTGAGGCCTACACTTTGAAAGTGACGCCCGAGAGAAGTGAAGTCCAAGCGACGTCATCGGCCGGCCTGTTCTACGCTGTACAGACTTTTTGCCAGTTGATCGAAGGAAGCGCGGCCGAAGCAGCAATTCCGGAAGTGGAGATTCATGACTGGCCGTCTTTCGCCTATCGGGGAACTATGGTGGACATGAGCCACGGACCCCTGCCTACGGAGGATGAGATCAAGCGGCAACTGGACTTCCTCGCCCGCTGGAAGGCCAACCAGTACTACCTTTATAGCGAGGCAAGTATTGAGCTCGCGGGATATCCACTCCTGAATCCCGAAGGCCGCCTCTCCAAGGATGAGATACGGCGCATCGTAGCGTACGGGAGTGAGCGGCATATTGACGTCGTCCCCAATCTCGAGCTTTATGCCCACCTGCATGACCTTTTTCGAGTGGAAGAATATTCGCAACTCTCCGATTTGCCGCACGGAGTCGAGTTCGACCCGAGCAACCCGGGGGTGATGCCCCTATTGAGTGATTGGATCGCCCAGGTGACCGATCTGTTCCCGAGTCCTTTTGTCAGTATCGGATTCGATGAGACTTTCCAGATCGAGATAGCCGTCAAGCAACAAGGCACTTCCGCCACTGCAACCCGATTGTTTGTCAAGCAGCTTACCGATGTTACTCGGCTTTTTCAGCAACGCGGCAAGCAGGTAATGGCCTGGGCGGACATCATGGTCAGGTATCCGGACATCGTTGCAGAACTACCACCCGGCCTCATCGCAGTCGCCTGGTATTACACTGCTGACGCAAACGACAGAGAGTACAAACATTGGTTGGGACCTCTGGTGGCAAAGGCGGTGCCGCATTTTGTCCAACCCGCCGTGACCAGCTGGGCCCAGATCGCTCCCGACTTCGACACGAGCTTCGAGAATATCGACACCTTCATCGCGGCTGGGCGAAAGTCGAACGCAATGGGCGTCATCAACTCGGTCTGGGCCGACGACGGCCAACTGTTGCTGCGCATGTCGCTGCCGGGCATGGCTTATGGGGCCGCAGCAGCCTGGCAATCTGGGCCAATAGACCGCCAACATTTTTTTTGCGGATTATGCGCGGATTGTGTATCCGGCCAATATTTCGACGGATGTTGGCACAGCGCTCGACAAACTCTCTCAGTCGGAAACCAAACTACAAATGGTTCTGGGAGAACCCACGCAAAGTGCCATGTGGGAGGATCCTTTTGCCCTAACTTACTTCAAGGCATTGCCGCAGAACCAAGCGCCTTTGCGGCAAACCCGTCTTCTGGCGGAGGAGGCCGAGACTAGTCTCTATCATGCTTTGGCTTCGGGGGCCGATCCCGCGACACTAAATAGCCTTTTGGTTGGAGCTCGACTGCTCGACTACGCCGGGCAGAAGTTCCAAACGCCTCCCGAACTTGTCGATTTGTGGAAACGAATCGGAACGACTCGTCCGGATGCAGACAAGTGGTGGAATGAGTGGGAATCCCAGGTCGTGTATCAGGATCATTCACGCATCGTGGACTTGATGGACGCGATTACGGAACTCCGCCCGCTGTACCGCGCGGAATGGCTGGATGAGTATTCTCCATACCGGCTCGCGTCGGCACTGGGGAGGTGGGATGCAGAATACGAATACTGGCGAAGATTCCAACAGAGATTGCAGCAGTTCTCGGACAACTCACACCCAGGAGACGTTCTGCCCCCGCTGGAGAAGTTCGCCCCGGAGCACTAACCATGACTACGCAGAATAGTAACAAGCTGCTCGACAACCAAATCTCTTCTGTTAGTCCACCGGCACCAGGTGAACTTTCTCCTGAGAACAGGGAGGTCCCGGCCGCGTATCCGAAATCCGCAGAAATTTTCAGTCATAATCGGCGCTTCATACCCGGCGGCGTCGTCTCGGTGAACCGGGCCGTTCAACCGGAAATCGCTTTCGTCAAGGGTCAAGGCGCGCACGTTTGGGACGCAGATGGAAATCAGTACATTGATTACCACGCAGCGTTCGCTCCGCATTTCTTAGGACACAACGATCCCCACGTTACGGACGCGGTCATCTCTGTATTGCGGAAAGGGGACAGCCTTTACGGCTCGGGGACCACCGAACTGGAGGGACGGCTGGCGGAACTCATCTGCCGAAATATACCAACAGTGGAATCGGTACAATTCCTAAACACTGGCAGCGAAGCCACGTACCAAGCGATTCGCCTGGCCCGGGCGGTCACTCATAGGGATCACATCGTGGTTATGCAGGGCGGGTACAACGGCTGGCACGACGACGTCTCCTGCAATCTAATGACGCCGCTCGATGTGATCGGGCTAAGGGTGTCTCCCGGGGAATACCCCTATATTCCGATTAGCGCTGGAATTCCATTCGAGCATCAAAAGCTCGTTCACCCGGTTAACTTCAATGATTTGGATTCGGTCGAGTCTGTGTGTCAAAAATACTCGATAGCGGCGCTTATCACAGAACCTATTTTGCAAAATATCGGGATCATCAAGCCGGAGGCCGGATATCTGGAAGGACTGCGCAGGCTGGCCGATCGTTACGGTTTTATCCTCATTTTCGATGAGGTCAAAACCGGCTTTCGTCACGCGATCGGCGGCTATGCAAAGATTGCCGGCGTGACGCCCGACCTGGTCGTTTTTGGCAAGGCCATGGCTAACGGTTATCCCATCGCCGCACTCGGAGGCAAGAAGGAGTTGATGGAGTGGTTTGTTCATCCTGACCCTGCACAGCGCGTACTCTTGGCGGGCACATACAATGCGCACCCGGTTCCGACGGTTGCCGCGATCGCCACAATTGAACGCTTGCTGATGGAGGATGGGGAAGTCTATCGGCATGTCGAACGATTGGGACAACAAATGCAGAAGGGCCTGGAAGCAATATTCCGCGTCCTTGGCTTCGAGGCAGTCGTCGCCAGGCAAGGTTCGGCTTTCTGTATCTATTTCATGGACCATTGCCCGAAAGATTGGCACGACCTGGCGGGCCACCACGATTTCGGTTTTGACGAACAGTTGCGCAGGGGGCTCATCAAAGGTGGCATTTACTTTTTCCCGATTGCCGCCAAGCAATGTTCCATTTCCTCCGCCCACTCGGAGGAAGACATTGAAGTCACGTTGGGACAAATCCGAAACCAGCTGAGTGAGATGTTGAGGTGAGGAATCCAAATGCGATCCTGGCTGCTGCTATTCAGCTGCAACTTTATGTGGGCGCTGCAGTTCACCTGTATCAAATTGGTTCAGGACCAGGTCGGCCCCCTGTTTACCGTATGGGGTCCCATGACGTTGGCCACCTTAATGCTCTATCCGCTGGTGAGGTTGGAGTCGAAGAGCGCCCCCAGCCTGGAGCGGCGGAGCAGCGACATTCTGATTTTCCTTTTGCTCGCCGTGGTGGGAGTGTTTCCCGGGCAAGTGATTATCACCTGGGGCACTCGTATGTCGCTGGCCAGCAATGCCGCCTTGCTCATGTTGACATTGCCGGTGTCCACTGCGTTCCTGGCGCTTCTTTTTCTGCATGAAAAGATGACACCTGTCCGATGGATCAGTTTTGGCCTGGCCATCATCGGCGTCTTAATGTGCTCGGATGTCGATTTTCGAGCTCTGAACTTTGGCAAAGGCTATCTGTACGGGAATCTCCTGATTTTCGTGGGCACGCTGGGCAGCGCCTTCTACAACTCGTATGGCAAGAAAATTCTCGAACGCTACTCGCCGACAGAAATGTTGTTTCTTACCTACCTGGCGATGTTTGTGGTCATGACTCCTTTGACTCTGGCGAAGGAACCCCAAGTATTTGCTGCGATTCCTCACTTCTCTCTCCAGACCTGGATCGGACTGGCCCTGCTTACCTTCTTCCATAACTATCTGTCGATGGTTCTTTTTCTGAAGGCACTCAAACAGCTCGATGCGATTCAGGCAGCACTGTCCAACTACTTGATTACGTTCTTTGGGATTCCCATTGCGGCGATTTGGCTGAAGGAGAGGTTGACTTTACTGGGGATTGTCGGCGGAGTATTGATTTTGGGCAGCACACTGCTAATCACGGTGTGGGAAAGCAGACGTGCCTCAGCATACGCTCCAGTGCCGGAGTCCCATTGAGGGTGGCTCAAGATTCCCCTTCGGACAGGACAAAATGACGCGTAGCCGGAAAGCCGAGCGCTCAGGCAAATTCGGCAGTGGGCGCAAACAGAGCGGGCCGCGAGCCCTTATTTGCCGGAATGCCGGCGTCGTCGGAATGGGGCTCATGGGGAGCAGCATCGCGGCTTGCTTTCTGGCCGCGGGACACACCGTGGCTGCAGTGGAGGCAGATCCGGCCAGGCTCAGAAAAGCTCCCCGTCATGTGTTGTCATTGCTTAAAGGTCTCAGAAAAGAAGGTTTATTGAGATCAGACCCGGGAACAATTCTGCGGCGGCTGACCGTTTCTGAAAACTATTCCGTCTTGCAGCACTGCGAGATTGTCGTCGAATGCGTCACCGAGGACCTTAGGGTCAAACGGGAGGTAATCCACAAGATCGAGCAGGCTGTATCTCCCAGCACCATCATCGGAAGCAATACTTCGGCGCTTCCACCCACCGCCCTTCAGCAAGGTATGCTTCATCCTGAGCGGATCCTGGGGACCCATTGGGCGGAACCTGCCCACATAACGCGTTTCATGGAGATCATTTGTGGAAAGGACACGCTGCCAGTTTATGCGGAACGCGCTTTCGCGCTGGCGCGGCAACTGGGCAAAGAGCCTTCCCTCCTGCGCAAAGATGTGCGCGGGTTTATTACGAATCGAGTCATGTACGCAATGTTGCGGGAGGCATTCCACCTGGTGGAATCGGGCGTGGCCTCGATCGCCGACGTAGATCGCTCGTTACGGAACGATCTGGGATATTGGATTACCTTTGCCGGACCATTCCGATTTATGGATCTCACTGGGATTCCTGCCTATTGCGCGGTCATGCGCGACCTCCTGCCAGACCTCGACTGCAGCCAGGAGGTGCCACCTTTAATCGCGAGGCTTGTCGAGTCCGGGGCGCGGGGCGTTGAGAACGCCAAGGGCTTTTACAATTACACGCCGGCGCAGGCAAAGCGGTGGGAAAAGCGTTTCTTGAAATTCACTTATGACGTCCGAGCTCTCGCGCGCAAGTATCCCGAAGAGGATGGCGGTTCGTGACTAACACCCCCGCGAGAATGGAAAAGCTCATTTTGACCAAGCGCGGCCTCAAAGCATGCCATGTCCCATCCGGCCTCGGCGAGTTGCTCCTTGCAGGTCGGCGCAGTCAAAGCAATCGTTTAGACCCTCGCCGCCACAATGCTGTGGCGGCTGGATCCGCGCTATGTTGAACGGCTTGCGAAGTCACATGTTTCTTCTACGGGTGACGCTTTTTACTTGTACAGCTGTGTCCGTGGCAATCGCGCAAACATCCCTTCCGCCACAGAACGATCGAACGCCAGAATCGTCCGATGCGCTGGTTGAGTCACTGGATAAAGCCTTATCGGAGGGCAAGGCCGAAAGAGCCCATGATCTGTTACTCCAGATCTTGAAGAGTCCTCATCTCCCTTCTGACTTTCTATTGCGAGTGGGGTTACAATTCGCCCTGCGGGAGCTGTATGCAGACGCAGCTGAAGCGTTCCAACGCTGCATTCAGGAGCATCCCGATGTTTTTGAAGCCTATTACAACCTCGCATTGGGGGACATCGACCAGCAAAAGTGGGAAGCGGCGCTCGCAATCCTGCACCAAGCCCCACAGCAATCGAGAGCTGAAGTTTTGGCATGTTCCTATCTAAGGGGTAAGGTGGAAGAACCGCTGGGAAAGACCAGCGAAGCTGAGCATGATCTCTCAGAGGCGTTTGCGGGTGCACCGCAGAATCCAACCTATGGCATAGACCTCGGCTTGTTTTACGTCCACCAGCATGCGTACACCCAAGCGACCGCAGTGTTCGAGCGCGCTGCAGGGTTTAATTCCCGCTCATCTTTTCTTCTTCTCGGACTCTCCCTCTCCCGATTCCTTGCGGGGCAATATCCGCAATCGATAGAGTCCGTGAGGAAACTTCTCTCGATGCAGCCGCACTTCCCTCCTGCTCAGCTCCTCCTGACCCTTGTTCTGACCGTGGAGGGAAACCTCAAGTACGCCGAAAAAGTGGCGCGTCAGGGTCTTAACTCTCCCCATCCTTCTCCTTACTTGTATTACCTTGACGCTTCTGTCCTGGTGAAACTGCAATCACAGCAGTATAAACGGATCTTCGAAGAACTCCGCATTGCCCAACGTGAGATTCCCTCCTGTAGTCTGTGCTATTTGACGCAGAGCAAAGCGCATCAGGCGCAAGGGAATCTGGCAGCAGCAATTGCGGATCTCGAAATCGGCACTCGGATGGATCCCAGTTTTCCGGAAGCCTGGTATCGCCTGGCTGCTCTATATCGCAGCGAGGGCCGCAGCGCAGACGCAACGCGAGCACAGGACCGGTTCCAGGCGCTCAAGGCGGATAAGGAAGGAAGAGAAATTCAAATGCTACGCGACAATTTCCTGCAAACTATGGACGCCGCTCAACCCGCTCAATGATAAATACCCTTCCGTCCAATACGCCATGATGCCAAGACCGGCACATTTTTCAGTCGCAGGATGCATCTTTGGATGTCTTCTGCTCGCAGTGTCGACCTCTGTCCCCCAGCCTAGGTCTAGGGTAACTGCCGCTCCGCCCCATGTCCATTTTGTGGACATCGCTGCTCGCGCCGGATTGACAGCCAAGACGGAGGATGGCGGCGAGAATACGAAGAAATACATCATCGAGACCACCGGCAGCGGTGCGGCGTTCTTCGACTACGACAACGATGGCTGGCCAGACATCTTCCTGGTCAACGGGACTACTCTGGAGGGCTTTCCCAAAGACAAGGAGCCCCACAGCCACCTCTATCACAATAATCGCGACGGGACCTTCACCGATGTGACGCAAAAAGCCCACGTCGCCCTGACGGGCTGGGGTCAAGGCGTCTGCGCAGGTGATTACGACAACGATGGATGGGTGGACTTGTTCATCACCTTCTGGGGCCACAACGTGCTTCTGCATAACAATGGTGACGGAACCTTTACGGATGTCACCAGGAAGGCTGGACTCTGGAATGATGATGTGCGCTGGGGTACCGGCTGTGCCTTCGTTGACTACGACCGCGACGGCCGCCTAGACCTGTTTGTTTCCCAGTACATCGACTTTGATCCCGCGAAGACACCTATCCCCGGGCAAAGCAGTTTCTGCCGCTGGAGCGGGATTCCGGTCATGTGCGGTCCCCGAGGCTTGAAGGGCACAAGAAGCGAGCTCTACCACAACAACGGGGACGGTACGTTTACCGAAGTCAGTGACAAATCGGGGGTGGCAAGAGCGGGGCCATATTACTGCCTAACAGCCCTCACCGGAGATTTCGACAACGATGGATGGCCGGACATCTATGTCGCTTGCGATTCCACTCCCAGCATTCTATTCCACAACAATCACGACGGGACATTCAGCGAGATTGGTGTTCGTGCAGGTGTCGCCTACGACGAGGACGGACGTGAGCAGGCCGGCATGGGCGCCGATGCCGCCGACTACAACGGCGACGGTTGGTTAGATATCATCAAGACAAACTTTTCCGACCAAACTCCCAGCCTCTACCGCAACAATCAAGACGGGACATTCACGGACGTTACTTACGAGGCCGGACTGGGAGGCAACACACAATTCCTGGGCTGGGGTACGATGTTCGTGGACGTTGACAACGATGGATGGCCCGACGTGTTTATGGCAAATGGCCATGTCTATCCTGAATTAGACCGACACCACACGGGCAGCACCTTCCGCGAGCGCAAGCTGCTCTACTGGAACCAGCACAATGGCAAGTTCAAAGATATCTCTCTCGATGCAGGCCCGGGGATCACCAAGCCTTTCAACAGCCACGGCGTCGCCGCCGCCGATTTCGACAATGACGGTACAGTGGAGCTCTTGGTGAACAACAGCCATGGTCCACCGAGCCTGCTGAAGAACGACGGCCCACACGGCAATTGGATCCTGGTTAAGCTCCTTGGTACACGCTCCAATCGCGACGCCATCGGCGCCAAAGTGACGGTCCGAGTGGGTAGCCATCAACAATTGCAGGAAGTCCGCAGCGGCGGCGGCTACATCTCCCAAAGTGATTTCCGTCTGCATTTCGGCCTCGGCCTCGCGGCGAAAATTGACGTACTGGAGATCCAATGGCCCAGCGGGTTGGTGGAAAAATTTGAAGGCGTCCTGGCTAATCAGATCCTGTCGGTGAAAGAAGGCGCGGGAATCGCCAGGCACTAGCGCGGCAGTCGCTCAGCGTCAAGCAGTGTTTGACTGACCGCCGCGGGGATCGTCCTTTAAACTTCTGGACCGCGTACCCCTTCGGTTGAGGGGTCCCCAAAACCGGCCAACGAGAATAAGAGCCTGGGGACGTTGATTCCGACATGAGGTGTTGTAGCTTTTGTCGGCATGAGCAACGTCTTGAGCGAAACGAAACGATAATCAGGAGGATCGATTAATGCGAAGCAAAGTTGCCGGGGGCCCAAGTTTCGAAGACCAAGTTGTTGCACGAAGGGACGTGACATTAAGCCGTCTCTGTTCAGCCATGAGTTCATTGTTCCACCCCCTCGCCTGGAACTTCCAAAGCGACATCGCGCAAGTCCTCGGTCGCGAGCTTGAGATACACAGCTCTGGCACTTGCTGATCGATGCCCCAACAGATCGCCGATCTAGTGAGCCAACAATTTCGTACTTCCGGCATCCGGCCTGTTAACCCGTGGCAGCGTAGCTCCTACCTCCACTGTTCAGGCTCGGGATGCTCGGCAGACACAGATTCCAGCCTCTTTGCGAGAAATAAACACACCTGTCCACAATTGACCAGTTCGGGAGTGCTCTACGGGACTATTGTGGTGTCAGTCACTACGAAAATGCGGTGTTAAATGGCTGCTCCACGCACAGTACCAATCGCAAACAGAGCACTGCTGGCGGACGATATACCACAACCTGCGGGCTGGGAGAGCGTGGCCGAAATACTGACCCGCTGTAAAACCTCCCTGATCAATGATTGGCTGGTACGAACAAAGAAGACCCCGGAACTCTGCGATCTTCATCTCAGCGATGACCAGCGCACCGGACATCTACCGAAGCTGATTGACGATCTGGTACTACGTTTGGACAGACCCAAGTTGCCTGATAAAGACGGCGATGCCATCGCGTCCCCCGCCGCCATCGAACATGGCAAGCTGCGACGGAGGCAGGACTATTCGTCCGCCATGCTGATCCATGAATCACGAATCCTTCAAGTGACCATTTTCGGAACCTTGCATGAGAATCTGAGCACGCTGGATTTCAACTTGCTGTTGCCGGATGTCATGATCATCGCGGACGAAGTGGATGCACAGTTGACCCAGACAATTGGGAGCTTCTCTAATGCAGCTCCCAAATCGGCGAAGGCGCACCTCGTGAAACCGAAGGGATGAGTCTCAGAAGAGTGAAGTCGGGCGGTGGTGAGGGTTGACTATCGGCATTCCAGCACGCCAGCCATGGCTGTGTTACCGAGGTCTAACGCCCCGCAAGATATCTGTTAACCATCTCCATACTGTTCAATTGTTGACATATTCCAGAATACACCTGAGTCATACTTGAAATTGGCTGGTGAAGAGAGGCGGTGCTGTATGACTCCGACCGAACGCCGTATTTCCCATAAGGTTCTGCTTGTGGATGACGACGACGCCGTCCGCACCATGATGACTCTGACCCTAGAACACAAGGGCTTCGAAGTGATTTCTGCCGCGAACGTGACAGAGGCTCTGAAGCTGATCACCACAGAGAGCTTCGATGTCCTGATCACTGATCTCCACATGCCGAACCCCAGCGACGGCTTTGCGGTGATCACCGCGATGCGCCACATCCAACCGAAGGCACTTACGCTGCTGGTCAGCGGCTACCCCGACGTGAAGAGCGCCATGGACGCCATCCTTCTGGAAGCGGATGAAATCATCGTGAAGCCATTCGAGACCAAGATACTCGCTGATCTCGTCCACGATAAGCTGCTCACTCGCAAACTTGCTGTCCCTACGCCAAAGGAAAGAGTGGCGGGGATATTGCAGCGTTGCAATGGCCTTATCGTTGAAGACTGGCTAACGAGGGTCAAGAAGAGCGAGGAGCTTAACCGCATTACTCTTAGCGACCAAGAGCGCACGAGATATCTTCCCAAGCTGATTGAAGACCTGATTTTCCGCCTAAGAGCACCCAACACCGGAGAAGAGAGCGATTCCATCTGTTCCGCCGCCGCTGTCGCCCATGGCAAGATGCGAAAGTTGCAAGGCTACACTCCTGCAATGCTGGTGCACGATTCGCGAATACTCCAAGTAACGCTCTTCGCGACCTTGCAGAAGAATCTGAGTGCTCTGGATTTCAGTTTACTGCTACCTGACGTCATGACCATTGCGGATGAAGTGGATTGGCAGTTGACACAGGCGATGGAGGGCTACATGGATGTCGCCGGGCAGCCAGCAGCGGCCTAGCTACTATCCCATTCGCATCCGAGTGCGGATCGGTCATGCCGATGTGCCCCATTCTTACTACATCTGGAAATCATGGGCCGTATGGGTAAAAGAAAACCACAAAAGCAATCGGCCAAAGCAACACTTGCCGAAGTCCTCAAGGAAATGGCGAAGCCGAGGGTGGCTATGTCTGCTCGAGAGCATTGCCCCGCTCTTCGGAATGAAGTTTTAGTCGTGGAGAACAATGTTGAGAAGTGAGCTATGAACCTGCAAATCGCCACTGCCGCGATATTCAATGAACCCCATCTTCCTAAACTTGTTCATGAAGAAGCTCAGCCGCGAGCGAGTCGTGCATACCATCTCTGCGAGGGTCTCCTGACGATATTGGGGATGGGAGTGTGGTGCACGCAGTCCCTGCCGAAGTGAGCCAGCAACAGCAGAATCCGAGCTAATCTCTTTGCACTAGAATTGAAAAGCTGGTCAACCAAATCGTCTTCGTATCGGATGGTCCGTGCCAGCAAGTACGCCACGAACATATCGAAAAACGCGGATTCCCGGTGCAGCACTTCCATCATGGGCTTCTTGTCGATTCAGCATCACCGTGCAATCGGTGATTGCGGTCGCGAGCACAGGCGAAGAAGCTGCCCTGCAAGCCAACCTTCTCCGAAGAAATCACCCTCGTTCAGAATAGATACCAAGCGGCAGAGCCTACTCCCAGTCGGTTGTTTGACCCAATCAGGTCTTGTACCAAATCATGGAGACGGAATGGACGCCGAGCAGACTATTGCCGAAATCGAGTGGCTCGAGCGCACTTTCGCGGTACGGACATTGGAAACGCTGAGCCCGAGCGACCTCGCGGCTGCGAATCGAAGACACGACGAAATGCTCGCGCATTGTCCGTGGTTTGGCCTTTGGCAGCGGTACGGGCTTTGCTGCCGATCTGAAGCTGAAGCTGGGCGCGGTGGAAGGTTTAGTTCCACCTTTCCGTCGAGTGCCAGTATCAGCAACTCACTCCGCATACCAATCAGAATGCCGCGACCAGCGGAGTAGCAGTGCTGGGCGGTCCCTGGCGGATCGATTGGCCGCGCACGAATCGCGGGACATGACCCCGGTGAGAATTGGAATATCGCCCTTAAATTACCCTATCCTGACGCGACCCACGAGTTCGCGTCAGGGTTTTATTGCGGCAAAGCGAAGGCGAGTGTAATCCGCTGTCCACTTCCCGTCCGCATCGCACAGAATGGGCTTGAGCAGGGCCGTAACTTCATCGAGAAAGCCGCAGCGTTCCTCACACGGCAACGCGGCCGAGAAGGGATTGGCGAATGTGTCCAGCCACCCCCGCATTCCAGTTGGCAGCGGAGTGGGGCGCGGGATCAGTTGTACACTTTGCGGCACAAAACCAGCCCGCCGCAGCCGCAGGTCATAGTCTTCGACTGTCGGGAAATACCAAGGAATCCGCGAAACGGCATCTTTCACGCCTCGGCGCTCCAACGTAGCCACTAACGCGACGGTAATCGCGCCCACACACGCATGGCCACCCAACTCTCCCACGAATCTTCCCCCGATTCTGAGGGCGCGGAAGGCACATGCAATCGGCGCGTCCGGATCATCCTTGATCCAGTGCAGCGCGGCATTGGAAAAAACAGCATCGAATTCGTTCTCAAAGACCAGTGTTCGGGCATCCATTACACTCGCATCAATACCGCGCTGGCGAGCGGCTGCGATCATGTCCGGAGAATTGTCGATACCCACCACCTGCGCGCCCAGCGCAACCAGCTTTTC
>Ga0207070_1153_pt1 | contig 16744 bp, 11 predicted proteins | sample Alteio_BWMinHeat_92_FD_153591 | JGI IMG/M metagenome (GOLD analysis project Ga0207070, IMG submission 153591) | Enriched cells from forest soil in Barre Woods Harvard Forest LTER site, Petersham, Massachusetts, United States -... | ecosystem: Environmental > Terrestrial > Soil > Temperate forest >...
TCCAACGGCTCGGCGTTCACCACCAGCTTGTGGGCCACATGGTCCACGGCCGTGAATTGGGTAGATGTCCGCGCCGGCGACTTCGCGTGAGGCATATCTCCGCGCGTTCTAGTGACACTAACCCGACGCGTCAGCGAGGAACATTGCCTCGTTAACGCTTCGGGTTAGTGTCTTGAGCAACGAACTGATCCTCGCTAAAGCTTCGGGTTGGTGTCTTCAACAACACCGTCTGCATTTCGGATTTATCGTTTCGCGTTCGGGATATTCTCCGCGATCTCTGCGCCCTCTGCGTTAAAGATGTTGTCTTCACACATGAATTGGAAACGCAGAGGACGCAGAGGTCGCGGAGAAACACTGCGAGCGCGAACCGATAAATCACTTTGCGGGCGCGAAACCTAAATCTCCGCGTGCTCTGCTCTCTCTGTGGCTCAGGATTCCTCGCTAACGCTTCGGGTTGGTGTGTCAATCGAGTTGAAATCCCGCCTCGTACCCGTTACTACTAACACGAACCGTTACATGGAGCCATGAGCCGTGAAAGCACTAGTCAAACGCAAAGCCGAGCCGGGGTTGTGGCTGGAGGATGTGCCGCGGCCGGAGATCGGCATCAACGACGTGCTGATCAAAGTCGATCGCACGGGCATCTGCGGCACCGATGTGCACATCTATAAGTGGGATGAGTGGGCACGAAAGACCATCCCCGTGCCGATGGTGGTCGGCCATGAATTCGTTGGCGAGATCGTGGCCGTCGGCTCCAACGTCGTGGACTTCCATCCCGGCGAGATTGTGAGCGGCGAGGGACATGTCGTCTGCGGGCGCTGCCGCAATTGCCTGGCCGGCCGGCGGCATCTGTGCAAAGACACCAAGGGCATCGGTGTCAATCGTCCCGGCGCGTTCGCCGAGTACATTGCCTTGCCCATGACCAACGTTTGGCATCACGATCCGGGCATTGATCGAGACGTGGCGGCGATTTTTGATCCGTTCGGCAACGCGGTCCACACGGCCCTTTCGTTCCCGGTGCTGGGGGAGGACGTATTAATTACGGGGGCCGGGCCGATCGGCGTCATGGCGACGGCCGTGGTTCGGCATGCGGGCGCTCGCCACGTCGTGATCACCGACGTCAATCCGTATCGCCTGGAGTTGGCCCGCAAAATGGGCGCCACGCTCGCTTTGGACGTTCGCACCGAAGCCGTCGCCGACGCTCAGAAAAAACTGGGAATGAAGGAAGGCTTCGACGTAGGCTTGGAGATGTCCGGCAACCCGGCCGCCTTTCGCGATATGCTCGCCAACATGTGTCACGGCGGCAAGATCGCCATGCTGGGCATCCCGGAAAAGGAAATGGCCATCGATTGGAATCTGGTCATCTTCAACATGCTCACGATCAAGGGTATTTACGGCCGGGAGATGTACGAGACCTGGTACATGATGACGGTCATGATTCAGAGCGGGCTCGATCTCAGTCCGGTGATCACGCACCGGTTTCATTATTCGGATTTCCAAAAGGGTTTTGACCAGATGCTGTCGGGTCAGTCGGGGAAAGTGATTTTGAATTGGTGAGTGGTGAGTGTAGAGCCGCGAGTGTCTGGCCCACTGCAATAGGAGAAAACTGCTGTGAGAAAGTGTATCGCAATCATCATTTCATTTTGGCTGATTCAATTGAATGGGGCACTGGCTCCTGCGCAAACATCACCTCCGGTGACCGTGGCGGAGAAGAGCAATTATCAAGCGACTTCGCGCCATGCAGATGTCATGGAGTTTTGCGAGAAGCTCGCGAAGCAATCGCCGCTTGTTCGCTTGCACGACATGGGCAAGAGCTCGGAGGGAAGACGCCTGCCGCTTTTGATCGTCGCCGATCCCCCCGTGGACACGCCGGAGGATGCGGCCAAGAGCGGGAAGTTGGTCGTCCTTGCGATTGGCAATATTCACGCCGGCGAGGTGGACGGCAAGGAGGCGCTTCTTATGCTGGCTCGTGACCTGGCAACGGCCAAGGATCATCCGCTACTCAAAGACTTAATTCTGCTCATCGCGCCGATTTTCAACCCCGACGGTAACGAAAAAATCGACAAGGGGCATCGCACCACGCAGGTGGGTCCGGCGGAAGGCGTCGGCATTCGCTTCAACGCCCAGGGTTTGGACCTCAACCGGGATTTCGTCAAACTCGAAAGCCCCGAAGTGCGGGGGCTCGTGCAATGCTTCAATCAGTGGGACCCTGCCGTTTTCATCGATTGTCACACCACGAACGGATCCTACCATCGCTACACGCTCACCTACGAAGGCGGGCGATGCCCCATCGGCGACCCCAAGGTTGTCTCGTTCGTGCGAGATGTGATGCTGCCGGATGTGACCAAGCGGTTGGAAAGCAAAACCGGCTATAAGTCGTATTTCTACGGCACGATTTCCGCCGACCGGCATAAGTGGGAAACGGTGCCGGCGACACCGCGATACGGCACTCATTATGTTGGCCTGCGAAATCGAATCGGCATCTTGTCGGAATCCTATTCTTACGCGCCGTTCAAAGATCGCGTCTTGGCCAGCAAGGGCTTTGTGGAGAGCATCATGCTCTATACGGCCGAGCATAAGGACGCAATCACTCGATTGCTGGCTGAAGCTCGGGAAGCAACGGTTCGAGCAGGCCGCGAGCCTCAAGAAACCGACCGCTTGGTCTTGCGGCAAAAAGCAGTCCCCCTCGGCCCGGCGCATCAACTGCTCGGCTATGTCGAAGAAGTCAAGAACGGTCGGCACATCCCCACCGATCAACCCAAAGAATACGAAGTGCAATACATGGGCGGCGTCGAGCCGACGCTTCTCGTCCGAAGGCCCTATGCGTACTTGCTCCCGAGCAGCTTGGAGAATGTAAAGGAGAACCTGAAACGACATGGAATCCAAATCGAGGAGTTGCGCGAGGACATCGAGCTGCGGGTCGAGGCCTACCGCATTGACCGAATCGAGCGAAACCAACGTGTTTCGAGTTGGGAAAAGCTCGCGGTGACAAAGCTGGAAGCGACCGCGCGAAAGGAAACGCGAAAAATCCCGGCGGGCACGATTTTGGTCAAGACGGGTCAACCGCTTGGCTCGCTGGCGGCCTGTCTTTTGGAACCGCAGTCGGAAGATGGGCTGGCCACCTGGAAGTTCTTCGACTCGGCGTTGGAGGAAGGGAGAGATTTCCCCGTAGTCCGGCTGCCGTCGTCCGTGCCGCTCACCACTGGTAGAGCGGTTCCTTCGCCGGAGGATCGCGGGGTCGATGAAGCGATTGCTTTCGAAAATCCTCATGGCCCGCAGCCGCCCGGTTTCGCCAGGTTTGGGATCGACGGGATTACCTGGCTGGAAGACGGGCAGCATTTCTTGCAAGTCAAAGAGGGCCGGCTGTGTCGCGTGGATGCGGTCACGGGCAAAGCGGAGCCGTTATTTGACCCTGAAAAGCTGGGAAAGGCGCTGGCCGCTTTGCCGACGATCGGTCCGGAGGCCGGCCGAAGTTTGGCCCGGGCCACATCCCTCCGTATGAATCCGCAGCGCACGGCCGCTCTGTTCGAGCATCAAGGCGATCTTTACTATGGGACTCTCGACGGCAGCAAGGCCGTTCGGCTTACCAAAACGCCGGGGACAAAAGAACTCGCCACCTTCAGCCCCGACGGCAAGTTCGTGGCTTTCGTGCGCGAGAATAATTTGTACGTCGTGGACGTCGCCACGCAAACCGAACGCGCATTGACCACTGATGGCAGTCCCCTGATCTTCAATGGCAAGGCCGACTGGGTCTATTACGAGGAGATCTTCAATCGCCATTACCAGGCTTATTGGTGGAGTCCTGATTCCAGCCGAGTGGCCTTTATCCGTTATGACGACACGCCGATTCATGTGTTCACGGTGATCGATGAGATTCCCCCGCTGCAGAAAGTGGAGTTGACTCGTTTTCCGCGCGCGGGTGATCCCAATCCGCTCGTGCGACTTGGCATTGCTTCCGTCGGCGGCGATCCGATCCATTGGGTGGACCTGCGAGAGTATTCCGAGAATGCCATGCTCATCGACCGGGCCGAATGGATGCCGGACAGCAAAGACGCCTATTTCTACGTGCAGGATCGCGCGCAGACCTGGCTGGATGTGTGCAAAGTCTCCCGCGACGGCGGCGCCCCGACGCGACTCCTGCGCGACACGACCAAAGCATGGGTCGATGACCCCGGTCCGCTCACGTTCTTGAAAGACGGGTCGTTCTTGATCTTCAGCGAGCGCACAGGCTACAAGCACCTGTATCACTATGCCGCGGACGGCAAGCTCCTGGGCGCGGTGACCAGCGGCGATTGGGAGAACCGTGGCTTACAGCGCGTGGACGAAGAAAAAGGTTGGGTCTATTTCACCGGAACGCGCGACGGCTGGCTCGGCGCTAATCTTTACCGCGTCAAGCTCGATGGCAAGGATGTAGAGCGACTCACCAAGAACCCCGGAGATCACCGGGTCAGCGTCAGTCCCAAGGACGATCTATTCATCGATTCCTTCGGCGATCATAAAACTCCGACGCGCGCCCAATTGCTCCGGATGGACGGGACGATCGCCCGCACGATGGAAACGAATCCGGCTCAACCATCGGATGAGAAGAAGCAGGGCCGATTTGAATTGGTCCAGATTCCGACCCCTGATGGATTCATGCTGGAAGGCAGCGTGCTCAAGCCGCCGAATTTTGACCCCAAGAAACGTTACCCCGTGTGGTTCATGACCTATGGCGGCCCTCATGCCCCGACGATCAACGACAGTTGGAATCCCGGCAGGTCCCGCGACGAAGCCCTCGCCCAGATGGGTTTCATTGTTTTTCACGCCGATCCCCGCAGCGCCAGCGGCAAAGGGGTGATCACAACTTGGACGGCTTACAAGAGACTGGGCATTCCGGAATTAGCGGACATCGAGACGGCCATTCGCTGGATGAACGGCCATTCCTACGTCGATGCCGCGCGGGTTGGCATGAGCGGGCACAGCTACGGGGGCTTCATGACGAGTTTCGCGCTCACTCATAGCAAGCTCTTCGCGGCCGGCATCGCCGGCGCGCCGGTGACCGACTGGCGAAATTACGACTCCATTTACACCGAACGATACATGAACACGCCCCAGGAAAATCCGGAGGGCTACAATGCCACCTCGGTGGTCAAGGCGGCACCCAATGTGCACGGGAAGCTGCTCGTCCTGCACGGAATGATGGACGATAATGTCCACCTGCAAAATACGGCTCAGCTCATTGACGCGCTTCAACGATCCAACAAGGATTTTGAAGTGATGTTTTATCCTCGCGCTCGCCACGGCATCTTCGGCGCTCATTATCAACGACTGACGGTCGAGTTCATGAAACGCATGCTGCGGCCGGGGCTAACGGTTGAGGTCACGGAGCGCAAATAGCAGCGGAATTTCGAGATCAACTTCTATGTTCAAAAACATAGAGCTCCTGGTAAGATACTCATGCATTTTGAAATTGTTGGAGAAATTAGCGAGACAAAAGTCATTGCTGTCTCCAGATCGATCCGAGAAATTGACCGTTTGGAACAACAATTTGGTAAAGGTCGTTGGAGAAAACTAAAACGAAATGCCAGGGTTCGACTCTCAGATGGAACAGTTCGAAGGGCAGAGATTCATTGGTATGAGGCCCACGGAATTGGGAAGAGAAAAATCAAGATTAAGAGATTCTTGGACTAACTACTTATGAAAAAGCCTCGGAATCAACTCAAGCGATTTGCAATCTGCGTCACCGATGCGGAGCCGGACCTAGAGCCTCGCAAGGTATACCAGGTCTTGCCCGACCGAGCCGCTGCGCGGAGCCAATATCTTCGAGTCATCGATGAATCGGGAGAAGATTATTTGTATCCGGCTGATTATTTCATCTTGGTTCGCATCCCGAAAGCCGCAGCGCCAACTTTGGTTTCGCAAATCTGATCTTTTTCACTACGATCTTGAGATTCCGAAGCTATCGCAAGGGGTTTTATAATTGCCTCGACAGAGGATCGTCCATGGAGCGCGTGTATCTGATAGCGTGTTGTACCTTGCTAATCTTGGCCGACACCAGCTTGGGCCAAACCGGCGCCAGAAGAGTATGCGGGAAATGCAGACAGGTCGTGCCGGAAAATTCTAAAACCGGCGACACGTGTCCGTTTTGCGGAGTGAAATGGGCAGATGACTCAGGAGACAGCGGGAAATCAGGGAAAGCGAAAGAGGCCATCTCGGCGCCGCGTTCCCAATCTCATTCGTGGGACCGAATTGCAGAATCCGATTCTTACACTTACGGATCGCTCCTTTGGAGATGGCTGGTGATCGGCGTGGGCTTGACGGTGAGCGCCATCATCGTCTTAGTGACTATTCGATTCTTAAGGCTGCACATCTGAGATGCCAGCCTGCACTTTTACTTCTTGTCGAGTTCCGCCAGGATTTTTTGTTGGCGAAAGCCGGGCGCGCGGACTTCGAAGAGTTTAGTTCCGCGCTGCCTCAATGCAATCTCCAAGGCCGCGGCCGCTCGCTGTCGTTGACGGCCTTCGCGCAGGACTTGATAAAGCCATTCCGGACTTATGGGTTTGCCCAGAAGATGGCGAGTCCCTTTTGAGAATTGGCCTTGGTGTTTAGTCCACCAATTTTGAATCGCTTCCGGCTGAGGCCAGGGAAGATTCTCATCCGCATCCATCGAGACGTCTTCGTCTTTCGGATTGTCGGTGGGTCCGGACTCAAAACCTTCCTGCTTGTTGGCATCCAGATCTTGGTAAGCGATGTCCACTCCGGTAATCATGGTGAAGGCTTCGCCGGCAACGCGAGCGAACTCGGGATTCCTCATTCGTTCGATGAGCACCGGCACAGCGTCGGGATCCCCCAAAACTCCCGCCCCGATTGTCGCCAGCCGGACCAGCTTGGGGTTTTGAGACAGCTTTCGCTGCCACATCTTCGCGGCACTCGGTTCGAGGCGGCGCGTGACCATTTGCACGGCCTTTTCACGATAGGGTGATTCTGACTCGGCAACGACTTGGAGTTGAGCGATGGCATCCTTGTCTCCTGAGACCAGAGCTAAAGTCCAGGCTGCCCAAAAACGACATGATGCATTTTCGCTGGTGAGGTTTTTTCGAGTCGTTGGCAAGTAATCGACAAGCCCTAATTCGCCAACGGCGCGAAGCGCCCGTGACCTGAGGGAGGGATCCGCGTGGGCGAGGGCATTGTCCAGCGCACGGCGCGGATTCTGCCGGTGAACCGCCGACGCGGCGATGCCCACCCGGCGCACCGCCGGCGTTTCCGCTTCCAGAAGCCGTTGGATCACCTTTTCCGCACGGTCATAGGCAAGCCAGCCCAGAGCCGACACCAGGCCGCGAGAGGCTTCCACCGATGTGGTGCCGAACTTTATTACGAATCCAACCCGGTCATCCTTGTTGCTCTCAAAGGCGAGAACCGCCGCGGCGAACACCTCACCGGGCTCAGGCTTGTCTTCAAGTTGTTTCCGCAAAATGTCCCAGCCGTCATCGCCGGCCACCCGCAGGCCGTCAATGTGAGCCTCGACGCGATTGTCGAGCTTGGCCAGGTCGGCTAAAGAATAATGCGGCTGACCAACGGCGGCGTCACGGAGAAGCCAAAGAAAGGCGGTTTCTTCGGCGTGCTGGGAGACAACGGTTTGGATGACTCGCGCTGAGCGGTTCATGGTCCTAGCACCACGTCGTTCCAGGTCGTGCCGTCCTCAGTCCAGGCCAAATGCTGTGGGCCGAACGACCAGAGGGCGCCGTTGGCCGCGTGGAGTTGCGCGGATGTACGGGGGCCGGGTAGCTCGGTATCAACCGGTTCCAATTCATTGTCCTCGACAAGGACAAAGAGGCCATTTCTCGTTGCCAAGTAAAGCCGATCCCGGAACCACTCCATGCCCCAAAAATCATCCTCAGTTGTCGTCTGCTTGACATGCTCCCAGGCGTCCCCTTGGCCGCGCAACAACGTGCCGACCTGGCCGGCGGAGTAGGCCCGGTCGGGCCGGACGACGCGCACGCGCTCCAGGATGAGGTTGGTCGGACTCTCGACCTCGTGCCATGCGCCGCGGACGTAGCGCCAGATTTCACCCTGAAAGCCCACCGCGTACATGTCGTCTTCGGTAAACCCGTCGATGGCATTGATGCCGCGAATGTCGAGGACATCCTCCGAGTTGTGCAGAAGGCCCGCGTCCCAACGCGTCCACCGGCCCGAGTCGTGGCGGCGATAGGCTTGCCTACCCATGCCAGCGGCATAAAGGTGCGTGCCGATGACCCGCAGGTCGCGAAGGAAGCCCTGAACGTGTGGCCCTTCAATCGTCTCCTCGGCTAGCAGCCCGCGGTGAATGCGGGCGATATAGCCGAGCCGGCCGCAGGCGAACACTTGCGGCTCCGGGGCGGGCAAGACCGCCAGGCGGATCAGCGGGCAATCGGCCTCCCGCACGGACAGGCCACGCTCGCGGGACCATTCGAGCAGGAAGCTGGGGGGCATGTCTTCGAGGGCCGTATCGGTCGGGACCGGCTGCATGATCGTCCGGCAGTGGCCGGGGCCCAGCGAAACGCCATCGGTGCAGTAATAGATCAGCATGCCTCAACCGGCCTTACGATTTTGGGATGTAGGTCCGCACCGGCGTCGCGTTTTTCTCAGCGGGCGTGTCTCCGGGGACCACGTCGTGGTGATAATTGTCGAGCTGCTGCCTGGTGCATTCTTCGTTACAATCCGGGTTCGCTTGTTTATGCGACTTCGCGCCGGCCGCGGCCGCCTCGCCATACGTCCAGAACGAAGTCTCGCCGGTCGGGAACATGTGGATCGGCACGTTCTTCTCCCGGTTGCGGCACTGGCGCTTGACCCGGTCCCGCGCGGCCTGCATCTGGGCGTGTTTGCCGGTGGTCCCGTCGGGGTTGGCGCAGGCGGTCGGCGCCTCCTCCTCGTCGTAATTCTCGAACCCCCGAAGGGGGCGGGAGTCGGACGGGAGAATATCAGAGTCATGACTCCAGCCGCCGATGGCGGCCGCGGCCTGGGACCCTTTCAGCCACCCGCCGCGGGTCCCCGTTTGCGTAAACGAGTTCACCTCGACCAGGTGGTCGCCGGTGACGTTCGGGACGCAGCAGACGAGCTTATCGTCCTTCTTTTTCGGAAGGACACACCGCCGCGCCTCGGCGCACGCAGGGGTGCAATTCACCCCTGACTGCCGCATTTGCCCCGTCGGCACTCCGGCTCTGTTCCTGCGGGGCACCATGTTCGGGGTCGGCGTGGCTCCCTTGCCTTCCGGAGGGGGGTTACAGGCCTCTTTCTCCTTCTGGACGGACTCGTGACAAGGGTGGCCGGGACCGACGGCTTGCATGTCCAAATACGGCCAGGGCGGCGTGGCGCCGGGGGTCGAAGCGTGATTGTGCGTCATCATGTCCAGGTGCCGGACCGCGTTCTCGCCCTCGATTTTGACGTCCATCGACCAGGCCGTGTAGTAGCACTTGCCCTTGTTGACGCTGGTGACGACGTTCTTCTTCGGGGCGCAGCCCGCCTCGTCCCCCGTGCTCTGCTTGAAGAACGACGAGTCCTTAAGCATCACCTCCTGGCCGCTGATCTGGACGGTCTTGCTGCCGCCGGAGGTATCGCTGGCCATGCCCGTGTTGGGGTACGGGATCGGCACGCCGGGCGGGGTGGCCGGCGTCTGGGGCGGCGTGAAGCAGACGTCGGGGAAGGCGGCGACGGACTTGCCGGCGGCGGCCTTGCACGACACCTCGCGACCGTTGGCGTAGACCTCGTTACTCATCGTGACCCCTCCCTCTCGATATATCGGAGCAGAATGGCGGCTCGGTCGCCTTCGTCATTGCTGAAATGGCACAGCACGCCCCTGCCCGGAGGCGACATTTCGCCGTTGCCCGAAGCGTACCCCTTGCGGGCGGCGGTCAAGGCCAGGCCAAGCACGCACGGCCCTACCGCCGCCCCCACCTCTCCGATACAGTCGGCGGGGTGTAGGTGGTCAAAGCGGGGCTTGAGTTTGCGAAGCGTGCGGCTGATGGCCAGCCGGTCCTGCCTAAAGCCATACTGCTCGCCGTTGCAGTCGGTGTAGCGGTAGTCGGCGTCGTCCAGCGTCACGCCACCATCCCGGTTCAGGGCCCGGAAAGCCTCGACCAGCCCGTCGGCCCGCAGCGGCTGCTCGGAGTCCATCGTGGCCCGCTCGCGGCTGAAACCGACGGCCAGGCAGCGGAGTTCGGCCAGCCCAACGGAGCCGGTCGACCCGAGGAGGACCGCTGTCCCCGCCTCACCGGGGATGAAGCCGTTGGAATTCTTCTTCGTCAGCAGCCGGTGTCTGGCCTCGTACGCGGCCAGCGTCGGTCCCACCAGAAAACTATCCACGCCTGCTACCAAGCACCGCGGCAGCTGTTCATCATGAATGAGCTGTCGCGCCAGGTCAACGGCCACCGCGCCGCCGACCCGCCCGCGGGCCAGCACGCTAGATCGCGGATGGAAGCGGAATCCCAGCAGCATTTGGATTTCCGGCAACAGTTTCTCGTCCAATCCTGCCAGCCGACCGGGACGCTCCTTCTCTGCGACGCACAACAGAAGAGGGATGGTCTCGGGCTGGACACCGCCGGCAAAACTCAGGCACTCCCGGATCGCCGGGGCGGCGAGGTGAGCGAGCTTGTCAAGACCGCGCCACGGCGGTTCCAACGGTACAGGACACCCGATGACCCATTCCCCATCCTTGTTCATGAATCGGGTCTCGGTAAAGCCGCTTACCGCCGCCCGCATGGCGGCACATGTGGCAGGGGAGCTTAAACCCACCCCAGTAACCATGCCAGACCCTAAAATCGAAATCGTTTTCATACTGCTGGCTCTGCCCGCCGCCGCGTGCTGTAGGATGGTTTCCTAATTTCTTTCAAAGACCGACAATATCTTTTGCCATTAGCACGCGCTCTATACCAGCCAGGGGACATTCTGCCTGCTATGACCTGGATGATTTCAAAGAGATTCCGGCGCAAGGGCAAGCTCGTTCGCCAGGTGATCAAGAAACGCCCTTGGTCAGGTTCGAGAATAATGGTGTCACGAACCGGAATCACTTCCCGATATTGCCCGTCGCGCAAGCTGAATTCAACGGGCACATTGAGATTTGGTAGCTTGAAAGCTAATCGGCCGGAAAGCGTCAAGTTGATAAGCTCAATGGTTTCTCCGCCTTTGGGATAATCTATCTGCTGGTCCAGGGGACCAGCCTGATAGTATTCCTCTTTGAAATCGGCAGGGAGGAAAGGGAACACGTTATCCAGCCACTTCTTGTCATAAGTGCCCGCAAGCTTCGGTCGCGGCTCCCAGGCTCGGCCGATTGGGCCGAAGGCCATCGGTCGGTACTTGCCTTTTGGGCTGGAAATCTTGTTGCCCCGCTCTTCGGTGTTCGGCAGCGGTTTGCCGTCCATGTACTTGCCGGAGGTGTACTCATGATAGCCAACACCAGCATGGTTGAGCGGATAATAATGATGTTTGGCTGGGTCTTCCTGGGATTTGTCTATGCCGCCCCAGGCGTTGTTGTAAGAGATCGGCATGACCGTGAATAGCTCCGGCTTGCTGACGGCGATGTATAGAGCCCCTGCCTGCCAGACGCGATTGCCGACTACATCGAATGACTTGGACCAGGACCCGACACGGAGGGATACGGTCACTCTTTCTACAGGTTTGCCGCCCGGGGCGTAGGCGCTGCCGTTGAGAAGCACGTCGCATTTCGGTTTGTGCGGCGCATAGTCGCTTTCATAGAGAGGCGCCGAGAATCCAGGCTCCCCGGTAAAAACATCGGCCGTGACTAGCGGAACTTGCTCCGGAGCAAGCTTCGGCTCCTGTTTCTCATCCTTGGGAATGGTGAACGTACCTTTGACGACCACAACCAGGAGTTCTCGCCCGTCGGGCTGCAGACCCAGCGTGTAGCCCGCTTGCATTTTGGTGGCGTTCAGGAGTTGCATGGTAAAATGGTGCCTGAATTTGCCGGCCGGTTGAAACCGGCCCCTCGCCTTGATGGTTCAATTGATTTGCACCGAACCGCCCTTGATTCGATTGACGCCGGAAGAACGGCTGAGCAAGTAAGTGCCGCGGATTAAAACCTTGCCGGCCTTGGTCAGGGTTAGACTCGCTTGGCCGCATTGGAGAACAATTTCCTGTTTGGCGGTGAAAACCAGGCGCTCGCCGTCGATTTCGGCGGCAAGGGCAGTTCCGCTTTCCGAAGCCGGCGTCCCTTGGGGCGGCTGCAAAAGGCCGATGATCAATGGCTGCCAGGGATCATTATTAATGAACAGCAGAGCCGCTTCGCGGCCGCGATCCGTCGGCTTCAATGGAACCGTGCTTCGGGCCGGAAGCAAGCACTCGCTCGGATTGCTCGGATAGTCCACCAGAGGATTGCCGGCATCGTCCCAGGCGGCGAGGGCGCCAATTTGGACAGCCCCATCGGAGTGAGTGGTGAGTGGTGAATGGTGAGTGGTGAGTGGTTCGGCCGATTGCCCGTCCCGGCTTTCGATTTTTTCAAGGAACTCCTGGATATCCGGCTCAACCTCCACGACCATTACGTCTTTTGATTCGAATTCCATGCGTGGCTCCTAATTTAACAATGCGGTTCAAATCGACTTCGATTATTTCCATCAATTCTGCAATATCTTCTGTCCCTTCAGAGTCATGTTCTTGCTGGCCTTGCCGATGATTTCGCCGGAGCCATCGATGGTAATGTCCTTGCCTTTGATCATGATGGTGCCGTCTTTTTTCATGACAATCATGGCGGATCCGGTGGTTAGGGTAATGGACTCGGCGGCCGTGATAGCGAGGTTCTTGCCGACCGTTAGTGTGTCGTCCTTGCCGATGCTCACGGTTCGTCCACCCGTAACGGTGACGCCCTCATCCTTCGCGACGTTCTCGGTGCGTCCGCCGCCGATGGTGATGCTTTCATCCTTGGTCACGTTTTCCGTGCGTCCGCCGCCGATCGTGATGCTTTCGTCCTTGCTGACGTTTTCAGTCCGGCCGCCGGAGATCGTGATGCTCTCGTCTTTGGCAACGTTTTCGGTTCGACTGCCGCCGATGGTGATACTTTCATCCTTGTCGACCGTCTCGGTCCGATTCTTGTGAATCGTGATGGTCTCATCTTTGTCGACCGTTTCCGTGCGGTTGCCGTGGATGGTAATGGTCTCGTCATTCTTGACGGTTTCTGTACGGTCATGGCCAACGATAGTTATCTCATCGTGGTCGACTTCCTTGCAGCGGTCGTGCCCCACCCAATGGTTTTCATCATTCTCAACGGCAATGTGTTGATCCTTCTCAGCGCGAATGTAAAGCAGCTCCGAGCCTTTCTTGTCCTCAAAGCAAATCTCGTTGAAGTTCTCTTCGGTCCCGCCCAGGCTGCTTCGGGTTTTAATCCCGGATTGAGTCTTGGCGCCCGGTAAGGCATAAGGCGGCATCTGCTCGGCATTGTAAACGCTGCCGACGATGATCGGTTTATCGGCGTCGCCTTCTTCAAAGGCGACGATGACTTCCTGGCCGATGCGCGGGATATGGATCATGCCCCATTGCTTGCCGGCCCAGGGCGTGGCGACGCGACACCAACACGCGCTGTCGGCGTTATTCTTACCCTCGCGATCCCAATGGAACTGGACTTTGACGCGACCGTATTTGTCCGTGAAGATTTCATCGCCCGCCGGACCGACCACCACGGCTGTTTGCGTGCCCTGCACCACCGGTTTCTCGATCGTCCGCTGCGGGCGATACGGCAAAGCGGCCGGGATACACTGAAAACGATTGCGATAGTCGAACTCGGCGTCCCCCGTCCGGTAGCCGCTGATCCGGGCCGTGTGCGTCACCCGCGTGAGCACATAGTCCCCGTCTGCTTGGAACTGTTTTTCCAGAGAGCCGTCCAGAGTATCGAGTTTGAATTTGTGCCCGGCAATGAAATTGCGGCAGTTGCCGGCGCCTTGAATCGATATGCTCAGAACGCCTTCTTGTTCCATGCGGATGCCGGTGCTGCGGCCGTTGTCCTGGAAGATTTTTTGAAGGTCGGCGGGCTCGGGACTGCCGCCTTTCCCGATCCCGTCGAAGCGCTGCGCATAACCGCCTGGCCAATCATAGATTTCGAGCTGGCCGTTGTTGCCGACCTGGAGCTTGTGGGTCACTCCGCCTACCTGGACACTCGGCGGAATGGTTTTGCTGGCCTCAAGGTGCTTATGAGGCATCTCGAAGCAGTGGTCCCACAAAGTGTATTTCCCGGACCGCAGCTCCTGAACTTTTTCCCATTCTTCGACGGCAAACCCATTCTCCGTCTCCCCGGTTTTGTAATAGGTGACGGGATTCGGTTCGGGCAAATCGGCATGGTCCGCGGGAGTGTCGGCCAGAATCAGGGTGTGCTTGTCTTTTTCGTGCTGGAAATAGAAATAGATTCCTTCCTCTTCCATGAGCCGGCAAGCGAAATTGAAATCGGTTTCACGATATTGAGCGCAGTAGTCGCGCGGTTCATATTTGCCATGAAGCTTCAAGGTGGGATCCAAGCCCGTCAAAACCTTTTTCAGAATGTCGGGTATGGACAAATGCTGAAAAATGCGACTTTGCGCGCGCCGGGTCAGGTACCATAACCGGGGAACCACTTCCATGCGAAAGCTGGTAAACTCTTTATCCCGCTCGCCCTGGGCGATGCGCGAGCAGATGCCGTTGAAGAACCGCTTCTTCTCGCGCGGCGGCTGCCCGGCGGATCCGGCCCAGCCCAGCTCCAGCGTGATCGATTGCCCGAGCAGTTTATCGAACGCCACTTCCGTCTCGTTGGCCGCGATCAAGTCGAGCTGATAGGTGAAGAGACGTGAAATCGACTCCTCGGCCGTGAATCCCACCAAGGACAACACGTCAGGACCCAGAGGCGTACTAACGGCAATGGGCCAATTTTCTTGCGTCATCGTCGGCATGTCCTGCTCCCATCTTCATCGATCGAGCGGGCGGATTCAGGTCGAGTCCCGGAGTTCGATAAGTTCCGAGTTTATCGCAGCGAATACCGTTTTCCCAATCATATATACGGTTTTTTTCAGAAAGTCGGCCAAGGGGATTTGACCATCAGGCAAAATTCGAAATCCGAAGCACGAAATTCGAAACAAATTCAAAGTTCGAAATTAGAAATCCTAAGAATGATTCTGGCTTGTTTAGGGTTTAGGATTTGGAATTTGTTTCGGATTTCGCATTTGGGATTTCGGATTTTTTCTTTCGTCAGGTGGACGTTTGGCATTCGTCGGGGATAGGCAGGCCGGTCGTTGCACGTTGCACGCATTGCACGTACCCCCCTGCACCGCATTGCACGTCGTTGCACCGCATTGCATGCAACGAGGTGCAACGATGCAACGACGGGGGGTTTTCGCCAATATCGGCCCGAGTGTCTTTGCCACGCCCACACTCTCACGGAGATGATCATCCATCGCTGATTTGAGCAAATCCTTGCTTGTCGAGATACTCGGTCTACACCCCCTTTCCGCCAAGCGAATCAATTGGCGGAGTGCCAAAAGAGCGCGACAGTCTAGTTTTTTCTCGTCGGGCCGTCCCCCTCCGCCCGCCAGATGAATTGGCGTGAGGGGTCCAATTCCCGAGGAAAACGAGTATTTTTGCCACAGAAGGACGCCGTTTGGCGGAAGGGGTCAGCTATGCAACAGCCATGCTGTCACCCGCCTGGCAACCCCGCCCGCCAATGAGACCCGGCCACATCGCCACCTTGCCAACCCCGCCCGCCAATCGACACAGCACCCTGCCAACGCCACCCCCGCCATCATGCAAGCGGACCTGATTGGAACGCTGTGGGTGCAGCAGGTCTGCTCAGAAGAATTCGGTCCGGTCGAGTTGTTAAAACGATGAATGTCCCCTTTCTTTTCCGTCGCCGGGTACCGCGCCGAAGTTTAGCCCTCTTCGTTCGGGAACTCTTTGTTGAGAATTGTTTCAAAGATCAGAGTGCCGGCCGGTGCCACGTCCCCAAGGGGATACCCAAAGCATCATGAAAAAGCTCCATGATTTTGTCCTGCCCTCCAGGCATTTTAGACAGTCGGCTTAATTCCAATCTTCTTTCGGCCCTCGTCTTCTTTCGCGCTTCAGTCATCGTAATCACCTCAAACTAAGTTCCAGCTGGCCCTACGCCAGCTTCATACGTGGAGTCTACCAAAATCCGATATTTTCAGTCTAGCGCCGACAACCCATCTTCGCTATTAGTGCAATCCGGAATCGGCTTGGATTATCAGGATTGTTCATTGTTTCTGTTTCTTTAGGTTGGCCCTACCAATGATATGGCATTCATTTAGGCGAAGGCTCCAGTTCAAACTCGCAACAGTCCCCTCAATTGTTACTTTCTGACCCCGGCTCATCTCCTTGACTTTTCCTTGGTCATCCTCGTCAGAAAAGATGAAGGCAACTTCCCATTGGCATAAGATCAGGCACTTGTCAGTCTGCGCTTTTGCTGGCTCAGCACCATACATGCAAATGACGAGCTTACCCTCGTCATCCGGGGTCCGGTCTAAGAGCGTGTATGGTCCGATTGAGTTGATCGTCCCAGACACGCGCAACTTTTTCCCCGCCCATTTATCATTCCACTTTTTCACCCATTCTTCCCTAACCTTGGCCACTTTGAGTTGGTTGCCCGTCTCAGCCGCCAAAGCTATCGCGCGATTAGCGGCAGCTGTACCTCGATTCATCTGCCGAACGACTTCTTCTATGGTCAACGTCCGGACTTTCTCAGCTGGAGCTTTATTATCCTTATTTCCGACCTCCGCTGGAACCGGGTCAAAGGGTTCCCGGACGCCCGCCTTTG
>Ga0207070_1154_pt1 | contig 16713 bp, 16 predicted proteins | sample Alteio_BWMinHeat_92_FD_153591 | JGI IMG/M metagenome (GOLD analysis project Ga0207070, IMG submission 153591) | Enriched cells from forest soil in Barre Woods Harvard Forest LTER site, Petersham, Massachusetts, United States -... | ecosystem: Environmental > Terrestrial > Soil > Temperate forest >...
TCGTCGCCAACTCCAAGCTCCGCATCCAGACGACTCAGGTTTATTGGCAGCGCTTCCATGACGACATCAAGCCCACGTTTGCCGAGGAGAGCAAACCGGGCGAAGGGCAAAAAACACCAAGCACGGCCCCCGCTCCGGGGATCGCCAAGGGCGCTCTGGGCGGCAAGGGCGGGATGGCCGGCGGTCTGGACGAAGGCCCGCGCACGAGCCCTGGCGCGGCCGTGGGACGCCGAAACATGGGCATGAACATGGGCGCCGGCATGGCCGACATGATGAACCAAATGCGAAAACGAATGGCCGGCGGCATGGGAATGGGAATGATGGGCACGGCCGGCCTGCCTTCGAGCTCCACGCCGGCAGACGCTTCCGCCGACATCGAGCCGGAAGAGGAATCCAACCTGGTGGAAGTGGCTCTCTATGGAATCGCGTCCTTGTATGAGCGATATCCGCCCAAGAAGGAAGGCACCGAAGTGGCGACGACTACCAACCCGTAGAATATAAGAAACTCGAAATCCGAAATTCGGGTAGTGTATCAGTTTCAATTTAACAGGAGGAAACAGAGAAAACGGAGAAAGAAGGCCCGCTCTGTTCTCTGTGTTTCCTCCTGTTGGAGTTCCTAAGAAAAGCAAATTGAGACATTACCGAGATTCGAAAAGAGGGATTCGGACCATGAAAAAATTGAAACTGAAAGATTTTGATTTCAAGCAATTCTTCATTCAAAAAGGCGAAAAGGTCGGCCTGTGGGTATGCGTCGGCATCCTGGTGCTCCTGGTCGTGTTCACGGTCAAGGACATGCTGGGGGTGCCCAGCGCGTCGGCCAACGCCGATGAAATCAACGACATGGCCAAAAAAGGTAAGAACCTGATCGCTTCCAGTCAGCCAGACCCGAGCGTTAAGGATGTTCCGGAGCAGATTCTAAAAGCCGACTCCCCGGTGCCAGTACCGCAAGACCAGTTCGTTTTGGAGCGTCCGCTCTTCGACGGCGGGGCGACCGAAGATCGTAAATGGCGCTCCCCCAGCGTGCTGGCCATGGACGATTGGCGCGTCGATTATTTTCCGGCCAACGTCCCAAGCCTAATTCTCTTTCCCAAGAAAGATGAAAAGGAACCCCCAGAAGTGGGCGTTCTGGTTCCGGTGGACAATAAAGGCATCCAGGAACAGAACAAAAAGACGATGGATGAAAGAAGGATAAAGGCCAACCGGCGCGCCGCTCTCCTTGCCCAATATCTGCAGCAACTGCAACAGATGCAGCCAGGCATGCGCGGCGGGGCCGGCGGTATGGGTGGGGGCAGCCCCATGGGGATGCGTGGCGGCGGCATGGGCGGTGCCCCTGGCATGGGCGGTGCCCCTGGCATGGGCGGCCCGCCGGGAATGGGAGGCCCGGGCGGCAACATGATGCAGATGATGGGACGCATGGGCGGCGGCCCGGGCGCCGGCATGATGGATCGCATGCAATCATTCGGACAAACCAGCATGGCCTTGGGCGGGGAAGGCGGCCAACAATATAAAATTGTCCCGGCCTCCGAGGACAAGGTCGGCAATAATGAGCTGGCCGAGGAAATTCGCCCCTACCGCATGGTTCTGATCTCCGCGGCCTTTCCCTACAAGCAGCAGTTAGAGCAGTTCCGGCAGGCATTGCGATTCCCGAGCATTGACAAAATGTTGGCCGACAACGATCTGCCCGGCGGTCTCGAGTTCGCGGGCATTTACGTACAGCGCCGTCAAGGCAAGCCCGGCGAGTCCTTGGCCAACAAACCTTGGGAAGATATTCCCATCGAAGCCAAAATGAAGCAAATCATGGTCGAGGCCATCGATCCCGACAAGAGTGAGCACGACCAAGAGCTGAAGCAATACGGCATCATCCTGCCGCACAATCGGCTCGTCATGCCGCGACCGAAGCTGGACGACAAGCTCCACAAAGAAGACAAGTACAAGTATCCCGATGAGCTGCCGCCCAGCGTTGCGGATTCGCTGGCGGCCATGAAGCAGGCCAACAAAGGCGCGGCCCCTCCCGTGCAAAAGAAACCGAGCAAGTTCAAAGACGTCGAGGACTACAGCATTTACGGAGACGACCAGGCGCCTTCCACCAGCCCCGATCCGAACGCAGCGGCTGCCGACGCCAAGCGCCAAGGCTCCCTCCAGAATACCGAGGAAACTGCTCGGCCGGAGAAAATCCTGGTCCGCTTCTATGACACCAGCGTTGAGCCGGGCATGAACTACCAATATCGCGTCCAAGTGCGCATGGCGAATCCGAATTACAAAAATGAGAAACGGGCGGTCGCGAAGAATATCACACTCGACAAAGAAATCCGCGGCGCCTGGGCCGAGCTGCCTCAGACGGTTCGCGTTCCTGACGAGCTCATGTTCTATGCCGTCGATGAAAGGAGGAACGACAGCACCTACGCCTACAGCGATCGCGTGGCCATGCAAGTGCATCGCTGGCTCGAGCGGATTCAGACCGATCCGAACAACCGCGGCAGCGTGCGCCTGGTTGGAGATTGGTCGATCCTGGAACAGGATTGGGTGCGCCGCGGCGAATACATCGGAGGCGTGAAACCAACCGATGTGCCCATTTGGTGGCCGACCTTCAAGAAATACATGTTCGCGCTGCATCCCGATGAAGCCAAGAAGCGAGCGCCAGGCGCCCCCAGGACGTCACGCAAGCAAGGTGTGCCCATTGATTTCGACACCCACGCCCTGCTGGTTGACTTCGAGGGTGGCAAAAAGAGCTATCAGGTCGGCGCTAACAAGTTCGTCGACGAATCGCCTATCGAGGTCCTCGTTTTGAACAAGGGCAAGCTGATGGTTAAAGAAAGCAAATCGGACACCGAGAACGAGGACCGCAAGAAACGGGTTGAAGAATGGAAAACCACGCTCAAGAACGTGAAAGAGGAAGTCGACAACGCCAAGAGCCCCAGCGGACGGCCGGGGACGTTTGACAACCTGATAGGCGGTCCGGGCGGGAAGAAAGGCGGCCAATAGCCTTCGTCTCCGGATTTATCGTTTCGCGCTCTGCGAAAGTTCCAGTTTCGCTTCATTCAATCGCCCACGAGTTCCCCACTCGTGGGCGATTTCTTTCAAAATTCAGTAGTTGTCTGAACCTAACAGGAGGAAACGGAGAAAAACAGAGAAAAAAGCTCCGTCGGTTCTCTCTGTTTCCTCCTGTTCAAATTCAAAAAACGAACTGGGCCATTACCCAAAATTCTTCCCATTTCGCTTCGATTTCCCGATTTATCTATTCTTCGTCCGCATTCACTTGGGTTTGACTGGTTGAGAACGCACCCTAGAATGTAATAGGCGCTCTTCCGCCAGAGACGGCATAGAGCTCCACGGAAGCGAAGAGGTTTTGCCCATGTGGTTGCCGAAAGCCAATCACCCACTCAGGCGTTTGTTCGCCGGGCTTACCGAGCACACGTTTATTGACACTTTGGGCCTGGGCGATCCGCCACTCGTCGATTACCTCTCGGAACTGTTGTCGCGTTTCATTCACGTGGACGACATTTTTCGGCTGCGCAATGCCCAGGGCAAGCGCTTGGAAGAAATCGCCGGCATGCTGATCGAAGCCGAAGCGCTCCCTCCCGAGGGCCGAACCCGCCGTGAATTCCACCGCCATATCGGCGATTTCACGCTCTTTTGGACCGGCGTCTATCCGGAAGCGCTTCGTCGGCTGCGCTCGGTGTTGAGCAAGGACCACTTCATCGACTACTGCGAGCAGGGCAAACGTTCCTATTATATCGCCAGCACGTTTGAAGAAGAGAATTATCAAGTGGAAGCGCCGGTGCTTCGCCGATTGAGCCAGGAGTTTGAGCTGTGTGCTTTCGGCCTGAACCGCGTCCGTCAGGAATGGGAGCGCTCGCATCCTGGCCCTGCCGACGACGCGGGACAAAAACTCATCGCTTGAACCGAATCTAAATGACCAAGGACAAAATCGCTTTGCTCTTGATCGCTCATGGCAGCCGTCAGGAGGAGGCGAATGCCGACCTGCGCGAAGCCGTTTCCGCCATGCGGAAACGTGGAGAATTCGCCATTGTCGAGGGTACCTTCTTGGAATTGGCGGAACCGACGATCGAGGAAGGCGGCGCACGCTGTGTCGAACAGGGCGCGAAACGGGTGGTGATGCTGCCTTATTTTCTTTCGGCCGGCGTGCATGTCCGAGAAGATTTGACCGCCATAAGACGCAAGCTCGCTGAGAAATTCCCGGAAGTTGACTTCCGGCTGGCCGAGCCGCTGGGGCCCCATCCATTGTTGCTGGAGATTGTCGCCGAACGAGCCCGGCAGGCGACTTCGCGCTCGTAGTCACAAGGCTAAGCGATTGACGTCGCTAAGGCGTAAACCTCCTCGGCGTCCATGATTTGGTCGTTGCTCTCGAACAGTTTGGCGATGGCCGCCTTATGAATCTTCATTTTCGTGTCGCCGACGCCGATCGCGCCATAGCAAATGACCCCGTCGCGCTCCTTTGCTTTATCGGTGACTTCAACTCCCTCGATACCGAGAGGCGGCACGGCATTTAGGTCGATCGCTGATTTTAAGGTGGTGCAGCTGGCGCGGTCCGCTCGAGGTAGGAGAAGTGCGCTCGCGGCCCCGGCCGCGATCACGAGCGTGCGTCCCTTCAGATCGGCCTGCAATTCCGCGGAAGTCCCAGAAGCAACCGGCTCCACATGAGCATCGGCAATCTTGGCACGGATGCTCTCGCATACTTTTTCCGCGCGAGCCCGCTGCCGAGAACCGACGCGCACGTCCGCTCCTTCCCGAGCCAAGAGCCGAGCCACACGCTGACCTACCGGGCCGGTCCCGCCCAGCACTAAGACCGGGACTCCCTTGAGCTCCAGGTGTCGTGAAGCCACGCGCACGGCCGCGGCCGCGGTCGTGTTCGCTCCATTGGCATCGAGCAATACTGAAACGCGCAAGCCGAATTGAGGCAGCATGTGACGGCGAGCTTCTTCCAGCAGCTTTTCGCCCGCGGTCACATCGCTGCCACCAATAAAGATGGCCGTGCTTTTCAGGTCTTTGGGGCCGCGCGTGAAGATCGCCCCATGCACCAAATCACGCACTCGCTCGGGCCGAACGCCGCCGTAGCTGAAGACTTCATCCGTCCCGGCGTCGATGGCCACCACCCGATCGAACACGCTGGGTTGCGGGTCGGAATCCAGCTGAATCAGGATCTTTTTCTTGTCCACTTACTTCTCAAAAATCGGGTGCTTGACGGTATCCTTCTTGGCAAGGATTTCATCGATCTTCGGCTCGCCCTTCATGGCCCGCTGGATGGCGAGTTTGGTGGCGTCGTAGTTGTACTTTTCGATCTTGCCGTTATCTTTGGCGTCCCAGTGGATGAATACGCCGGCGATGATGACAAGATTTTCGACCTGATCTTTGGGAATGATGCCGGCGGCCACACTGTCGGCGACCGCCTTAGCGACGGCTTTTTGAGCGGGTCCAAACATTTGCACCGCCTGCCCGGCCCCTTTGATCGTCACTTTGGTAATGAGCACGGTCGCTGGCTTGCAAATGAGATTGGGCGTGAGCACGGCCAGTAAGTTGGAATGCCCCTGCTTCTGATCGGCCAGCGCGTTGGCGAATGCAAGGCCTACGGGCCCGGTCTTGTCTCCGATCAAAAGATCAATGTGAGCAATTTCGTTTCCTTCGCCGGCCAAAGCTTCCCCGATGTACATCGACATGAGAGGTTCTCCTTTTTTTGAATGCGATTCCTTTTTGGAGCGACGCGTAGGACTATATCAAAGTCCCAGGGCAAGGCAAGAAAATTGAGTTCGGAAAGACTGATCCAAATCCTGGGAGCGCGGCCATCCTGGCCGCAGGATCGGCGGGCAGGATGCCCGCGCTCCCGGCCATTATGCCGTCCAAAGACAGACCGAGGTATACAGCAGAATTCCGACGATAAATAAACCACCCAGAAGGCAAACGATGTTGCGGGCCGCCTCACGATCCGAGGAATGGAGAAGCTCCAACTCAGCTGGCGGAAAAAGCGTTTGGTTGCTGGAAAGGCCGTTGGATCCGTGTCCAATCGTGGCTGCGTCACTCATAGGTTTTCCTTTAATATCCGCGATCTCTGCGTCCTCTGCGTTTCATATTCTTGTCTCAAGACAAAAACCAACGCAGAGGGCGCAGAGACCGCGGAGAAGACAAAGACATGGAAGGAAATATCAAAAAAACGGCCAAAATCAAGGGTATCAAAAACGGCAAAATCGTGGGAGTTTTTCAAGTTTCGACCCTTGACTTTCCGATAGGAGTTCACCTATATTACTCTTTGCCCTACCTCTGGCAGGGTTTTCCCAACACGGGCAGTTTCAAACTGCACAAATCTCGTTGCAGGATGTATGGCAAAGGCCGATTCCGATGGACTCGGCCGGGTGTTGCGTCTTTTGATCTTTGACAATTCGGTAAGCACCTTTTAAAGCCAAAGCGAGGATGTGTTATGTCTTACGGCATGGCGCATTCTTGCAACGGATCCAAGATTCGAAGCCCGAAGCGCAAGCAAAGGTCTTGGTTCTTGGATCACGAACAAGTTTCTTGAGTCATGTCGTAAGTCGACCTCAAACTTTTCTGTGTTCACAAACCTCTGATCGGAGCCCGAGCGCAAGCAAGGGACTACGAACCCAGAGGTCAAGCGAACTTTTTTGAAGGGTTTGATTCTGGCTCAGAACGAACGTTGGCGGCGTGGATTAGGCATGCAAGTCGAACGAATCCCCACTGCTGTAGCAATACAATGGTGGGGGGAAGTGGCGAAAGGGGCAGTAAGGCGTGGGTAACCTACCCCGGGGATCGGGATAGCCGTCCTAACGGACGGGTAATACCGGGCGTTATAGCGAGATCGCATGGTCTTGCTATGAGATGAATTTCGCCTCGGGAGGGGCTCACGTGGTATTAGCTTGTTGGTGGGGTAACGGCCTACCAAGGCGAAGATGCCTAGCGGGTGTGAGAGCACGACCCGCGCCACTGGCACTGAGACACTGGCCAGACTCCTACGGGAGGCTGCAGTCGAGGATCTTCGGCAATGGGCGCAAGCCTGACCGAGCGACGCCGCGTGCGCGATGAAGGCCTTCGGGTTGTAAAGCGCTGTCGAGGGGGAGGAAGCCGAAAGGTTGACCTATCCCTGGAGGAAGCACGGGCTAAGTTCGTGCCAGCAGCCGCGGTAAGACGAACCGTGCGAACGTTGTTCGGAATCACTGGGCTTAAAGGGCGCGTAGGCGGCCTGCCAAGTCAGGAGTGAAATCTTTCGGCTCAACCGGAAAAGTGCTCTTGATACTGGCGGGCTAGAGGGAGATAGGGGCATGTGGAACTTCCGGTGGAGCGGTGAAATGCGTTGATATCGGAAGGAACGCCGGTGGCGAAAGCGACGTGCTGGACCTCTTCTGACGCTGAGGCGCGAAAGCCAGGGGAGCGAACGGGATTAGATACCCCGGTAGTCCTGGCCCTAAACGATGGGTACTAGGTTGTGGACTTGACATGGGTTCACAGCCGAAGCAAAAGTGCTAAGTACCCCGCCTGGGGAGTATGGTCGCAAGGCTGAAACTCAAAGAAATTGACGGGGGCTCACACAAGCGGTGGAGCATGTGGCTCAATTCGAGGCTACGCGAAGAACCTTATCCTAGGCTTGACATGTGCGAAAGCGTTGGGAAGTAGCTAGCGGAAACGTTTAGCCAACGGTATCCAGTCCGGAACCCAATACAGGTGCTGCATGGCTGTCGTCAGCTCGTGTCGTGAGATGTTGGGTTAAGTCCCGTAACGAGCGAAACCCTTGTCTCCAGTTGCCAGCGGGTTATGCCGGGGACTCTGGAGAGACTGCCGGTGTTAAACCGGAGGAAGGTGGGGATGACGTCAAGTCCTCATGGCCTTTATGCCTAGGGCTGCACACGTGCTACAATGGCGTGAACAAAGGGACGCAAACGCGCGAGCGGGAGCAAATCCCAAAAAGCACGCCCCAGTTCAGATTGAAGGCTGCAACTCGCCTTCATGAAGTTGGAATCGCTAGTAATCGCAGGTCAGCAACACTGCGGTGAATGTGTTCCTGAGCCTTGTACACACCGCCCGTCAAGCCACGAAAGGGAGGGGCATCCGAAGTCGCCGTCACAAGCGCCGAAGATGAAACTCCTGATTGGGACTAAGTCGTAACAAGGTAACCGTAGGGGAACCTGCGGTTGGATCACCTCCTTTCTAAGGATTTCTTAGAATTGCCTCGGAGTCGGCAACGACTCCGGGAAATCATGTTCCCATCCTCATTTTGGCCGGCCGGAAGCGAAAGTTTTCGGCGCGCCGGAGCGTAAGCTTTGGCGAGCGGGTCGCGTAAGCGCCCCGAGAGATGCTTATCGAGTTAAAGATAAACCCCGCCGTGTTTAACCCAAACCGGCGGGGTTTTTTTGCGCGCCCCATTTCTGTTTATCCTTTCTCGACGAAATGATACAATCCTCGAAGAGTCTATTTTTCCGGATAAGCCCGCTGAAGTTTGATTGACTATGAACACCAACCTTACCGTCCTCACCGAAGACCAAGAAGTCAATATCCCATCGTGGGTTGTTGATCTGGTTTCATTTCGGCGATGGTCGGACCAGGAAGATTTCCCCGACACCGGTCGTATTGGGTACATTCGAGGCAAGGTGTGGCTCGATATGGGTAAGGAACAATTATTTACTCACATTCAAGTCAAAGACGAATTCACCGAGGTCTTGCGTCGCCTAGTTCGTAAAAACAAGCTTGGTTTATATTTCTCCGATGGTCTGTTTTTGACCAATGTACCTGCGGATATTTCCGGCAACCCTGACGGCACCTTTATCTCAAACGAAAGCTTGGCCACGGCACGAGTTCGTCTGCTGGAAGGAGCCAAAGGAGGTTACACCGAAGTCGAAGGCTCGCCCGATATGGTCCTGGAAGTTGTCAGCCGCAGCTCGGTCCGCAAAGATACGAAAGTGCTTCACGAAGTATACTGGGACGCCGGCATTCAAGAATACTGGCTCGTTGATGCCCGCAAACCCGCCTTGCGATTCGATATTTTCCGCCACACCGCCAAAGGTTACGTTTCAAGCCCGAAGCAGGCCGGCTGGCTCAATTCCAAGGTTTTCGGCAAATCATTCAGGCTCGCGCAATCGAAGGGACCGATGGGCTATCCCAAGTTCACCTTGAAGATTCGCTAACAGCCACGTCGCCAGTTCTCTACGTCACATCAGCCGATTTTTCTGTGCTAGACTTGATTGACCAGCTGAACTGACCGGCCGTCATAAAAAGGCGCCCATGAATCTCAATCTGCCCGAATACGCCGTCTATGTCATCGCCGCATGCGTCAGTGCCGGCGTTCTCTGGGTCTGCTATCCGCACCTCCTTCTCGTTCTCGGAATCAACCGCTATCGCAACGGCGTTTTCGGCGTGCCGGAGGATTTGGAGCCTGAGGATAAAAATCCACACTATCAAGAACTTTACGATCAGCTCACCCAGCTCGGCTTCGAGCCGTTGGGCTTGCACTGGTCCACAATCGGGCGGACGATTTCCACGCAGGCTTATGTTTTCGGACTACCGGAAGTGCCCTGTATGGCCGAGATTTATTCGCGCTCGGACAATCTCTATCTCGTGACCGGGTTTGAAGGGAACGCGGCCTTCGAAACAACTTCGGTGCCGACCAACGAAGTTCGTTCGAAGGATTTCTGCCTGACCTCGCTTCCGCATGCCTCAGCGCAAGTTCTCCTGGCCGATCATCGCAATCAAGTCGAGGAATTGGTCGGGCAAGGATGGCGGCCTTTGCCGGCTTCCAGGCTCGAGGAGATTCCGGCCATCACTCGCGCGGCCAGCTCCGGCTCGAATCACAACTCCCGGCTTCGCGGATTTGCCCTGGGCCATCTTCGAACGATTTTGACCTCGGTCGCCATTGCCGGGGTGACATTTGGCTGGATCTTCGGCTTCGCCGGACCTTGGCCCTGGCTCGGCGCCGCTCTGGCCGCCGCGGCGTTTCACTCCATGAGTCAAAGTTCTTCCACGCGAGTACGATTGGATAAGAACACCATTCAATCCAGTCAGCCGCAATCCGCCGACGGCTCATCGGAATAAAGCACGCGGTAGCGATTGTTTATGGAAAGAGCCGCGCACGCAGCGAGTCTTCGAGCGGAGTAAGCGGCCCGTTTCACTCATTTAGCCGCGGGGCTTGCCCCGCGCGGAGCAAGCTCCGCGGCTAAATGAAAACATGCTTCCGCTTACTGCGCTCGCAAAGCCTCGCTCCGTGCGCGGCTCTTTTAACGATTACCACTTTCAGCTAACGATTGGCTACTTTGAACCGCCGGATCACGAAGTAGAACACCGGCGTCAAGAAGATGCCGAAGAGGGTGACGCCGAGCATGCCGGCGAAGACGGCCGTGCCGAGGGTGCGGCGCATCTCCGCGCCGGCCCCTTGAGCGATCACCAAGGGCAGCATGCCGAGGATGAAGGCGAACGACGTCATGATGATCGGCCGCAACCGAACCTTGGCCGCCTCCACGGCCGCATCGACCAGCGACGCGCCCTCAAGCTGCCGATCGCGGGCAAACTCGACGATCAGGATCGCGTTCTTGCTGGCCAAGCCGACCAGGACCACGAAGCCCACTTGCACGAAGATGTTGACGTCCATGTTCGCCAAGTAGACGCCTCCCAAAGCGCTCGACAAGCACATGGGAACCACCAGGATCACCGCCAAGGGCAGCGACCAGCTCTCGTACAATCCCGCCAGCACGAAGAACACCAGCACCACCCCGAGCACGAATGCGCTAAAGGGATTCTGCTGCAAGTCGCGGAACGCCTCGATCTTGTTCGATTGCTTCTGCAGGTAAGTAAGGTCGGTCCACTCGTAGGCCATGGAGCGGGGCAACTCTCGGTCGGAGAGGTTTTCCATGGAGGCCAGGACATCACCGGTGCTGACGCCGGGCAGCGACGCGCCGAAGATCGCCGCGGCCGGGAACATGTTGTAGCGCGTGATGGTCACGGGCCCGCTGGCGTCGCGGACGTGGACCACGGCCCCCAAGGGCACCATGTCGCCGTCGGCGTTGCGCACTTTCATCTGCGTGAGCGCTTCCGCATCGAGCCGAAAGTCGGCGTCGGCCTGGAGGTTGACTTGCCAGGTTCGCCCGAAGCGATTGAAGTCGTTCACATAGAAGCCGCCCATATACACTTGCAGCGTGTCGAAGACATCGGTCAGCTCGACGCGCATGGTCTTGGCCTTGACGCGGTCCACATCGACGTAGAGCTGGGGCGTCTTGGCGCGGAAGCTGTTGAAGATGCCGGCGAAACCGGGCAACTGGTTGGCTTTGGCGGCGAGGTTATCGGCCTGGGTTTGGAGGGTTTCAAGGCTCACGTCGCCGGTGGCTTCAACCATGAATTTGAAGCCGCCGGCATTGCCGAGTCCTTCCACGGCCGGGGCGCCGAAGATGCTCACAAATGCCTCGGGAATCTCCTGATGCAGCCGGCCCCGGAGCTGCCCCGCGATCGCGTCCGCATTGAGCATCGGATCTCGCCGCTCTTGGAACGGCGCCAGCGTGAAAAACATCGTGCCGAAATTCGAGCTGTTGGCGTTCAGCACAAACGACAACCCCGGAATCGCCACCGTGTGAGTCACTCCCGGGGTTTCGAGCGCGATCTTTTCAATGGCTTCCGTCACCTCGACCGTGCGCTCGAGCGAAGCAGCATCGGGCAACTGGATGTTCACCAGCAAATATCCTTTGTCTTGGCTGGGAATGAACCCGGTCGGCACTCGCGTGAAGCCGAAGCCGGTCAGACCGATCACCCCCACGTAGATCAAGAGCACGATCGCGCTCAAGCGAAGGCTCCAGCCGACCGTCCGTCCGTAAGCGCGAGTCGACCAATCGAAGATCCAGTTGAATCCCCGGAAAAAGAGTCCCAGAATCCAGTTCACCGGGCGAATGACGAACCAGCCGAGCACGCCGCCGATCAGCGCGCCGGGGAGAAAGAGCGCGGCGGACAAAGCATAAGTCCGCAACGTCGCGAGCAAGCCACCGGGAGCGCCGCCGTCCGATTCCCCCAAACCCATTCGCGCCCCAAACCACGATTCGAGTAGCCAAAGTGACAGCAATCCGCCACCCAAGGCGAAGCTCCACCAGGGCAAGGCCTCTTTGCCAGAGGTCGAGGATCGAGGATGGAAGATCGAAGATCGAAAACCACGCATCGATCTGCGATCTTCGATCCTCGATCCTCCATCCTCAATCTTTCGCCGGCCGGCGAAAATGAACGCCGCCCGCGCCGGCGTCATTGTCATCGCGTTGATCGCCGAGATCATCATCGACACGGCGATCGTCAAAGCGAATTGGCGAAAGAATTGCCCGGTGATGCCGCCCAAGAACGCGCTCGGCAGGAACACGGAGCTGAGAACCAGCGTGATGGCCAAAATCGGCCCGGTGATCTCATTCATCGCCTTGATGGTCGCTTCGCGAACGGGCAGGCCCTTGTCCAACCAGCGCTCGATGTTCTCCAGCACTACGATGGCGTCGTCCACCACGATGCCGATAGCCAGCACCAAGCCAAACAACGTGAGATTATTGAGACTGAAGCCCATGAGCTTCATGACGGCGAACGTGCCCACCAGCGACACGATCACGTCGATCAAGGGCAGGAGCAGCGACTTCCAATCTTGCAGGAAGAGCAAAACCACGAACGCGACCAGGAGCACGGCGTCGCGAAGCGTCTTGACCACTTCATTCACCGACTCGCGGACGAACGGAGTCGTGTCGTAGACGATGGCATAGCGAAGCCCCTCGGGGAAGTGTTTTTCCAGATCGCGCATCCTGGCTTTAACGTGGTCGGCCACGTCCAGGGCGTTCGAGCCGGGCAATTGAAAGATGGCGATCCCTGACGACGCCTTGCCGTCGAGCCGAGCGCGCGTGTCCTGATTCTTCGCGCCCAGCTCCGTACGACTGACGTCTTTCAGATAGGTGACTTCGCCGTCCGTGCCGGTTTTGAGAATGATGTCGGCGAACTGATCGGGCTCGACCAGTCGGCCCAGAGTGCTCATGGTGAGCTGAAAATCCTGGCCGCGGGGCACGGGCTGTTGGCCGATCTGCCCGGCCGCCACCTGCACGTTTTGCTCGCGCAGCACTTTCACCACGTCGTCGGCCGTCAGGCTCCGCGACGCCAGCTTGTCCGGGTCCAGCCAGACGCGCATGCTGTATTCTTGCTGGCCGAAGAGCAAGACGTCGCCGACGCCCTCCACCCGTGCCAGGGGGTCCTGAAGGTGAATCGTGGCGTAGTTGCTCATGTAGAGCTGGTCGTAATATGGCTGGTCGGACCCCGGCTTGTCCTCCGAATACAGATTGATGACGAGCAGGATGCTCGGCGATTGCTTCTTGACCGACACGCCGGTGGACTTGACTATGTCGGGCAGAGTCGGCAGGGCTTGGGCGACGCGGTTCTGCACCAGCACCTGGGCCATGTTCAAGTTGGTTCCCAGCTCGAAGGTCACATCCAGGCTATAGGTGCCGTCGTTGCTGCTCTGCGACGACATGTACATCATGCCCTCGACGCCGTTGACCTGCTGCTCGATCGGCGCCGCGATCGTATCCGCGACCACCTGGGAGTTGGCGCCGGGGTAGTTGGCCTGGACGCGCACCGTGGGCGGCGTGATCTCCGGATATTGGGCAATCGGCAGCAGGCCCGCGGCAAGCAAACCGATCAGAGCGATCACGATCGAGATGACCCAGGCCAGCACCGGACGGTCGATGAAGAATCGAGCCAGCATGTTACCTCCCGGGGAGAAATCCGAAATTCGAAATCCGAAACAAATTCGAAATCCGAAATTCGAATCAAGTCCTCAAGGCGTCAATCGGGACTTGGAGAGAAGAGTCTTACTGGAACCGGCACTATCGGAATTGGATTCGCGATTTTCGAGTTTAGGATTTTGGATCTTGGATTTCGAATTTGTTTCGGATTTCGGATTTCGTGCTTCGAGTTTGGGCTGGTGTCCCGGCATGTTCTCAATCTTCGGCTCGACGATCACGCCGGGACGGACTTGCTGCAGGCCGTTGACAACGACCAACTCGCCCGGCTTCAAGCCCTCTTCGATGACGCGCAAGTGGTCGTGGCGGGCGCCGGCGCGGATGGGACGACTCGTCACCTTGTGGTCCTTGTCGATGACGTAGAGGATTTTCTGGCCCTGGTCGGCGTCGATGGCCCGGTCGGAGACGAGCAGGGCTTGACGTGGATGGCCCAGAGGCAGACGGACCCGCGCAAATAGGCCGGGTGTCAGCGCCTCGTCTTTGTTCGGGAACGCGCCGCGGACACGAAGCGTGCCCGTCTTGGGATTGATCTGATTGTCCACGAAATCGATCGTTCCCTCGCGCGGAAATCCCGTTTCATTGGCCAGACCCAGGAAGACCTGAACCGCGTCGTGATGCACGAGCCAGGGAGACGAATTCTTGCCGTTCGTCTCCGGGTTTTCGTCCTTCAAGGCTTTGGTGTCGCGGACTAATTGCTGCACGCGCAACACCGTCCGTTCGTCCATGTCGAAGTAAACGTACATCGGATCGACGGAGACGATCGTGGTGAGCAAGGTGCCGCCGAGCTGGCCCGACTGGACCATGTTGCCTTCGGTCACCAAGGCCCGGCCGACTCGGCCGTTGACGGGCGCCGTCAGACGCGTGAATTCCAGATCGAGCTTGGCTTGCTGCACGGCGGCCCGCAACGCCGCTAAAGATGCGATGGATTCACCGCGGTCGCCGACCGTTTTATCGAAGTCCTCACGGCTCAGCGCCCCACTCTTGACGAGCCGTTGGGCGCGGTTGAAGTCCGCCTCCAGCCGTTGGACTCGCGCCTCCATCGACGCCAAGTTTCCCTCCGCTTGATTCAGGGCCGCGTGATAGGTCCGGGAGTCGATCTGAATGAGCAGGTCGCCCTTTTTCACCAAGGCCCCTTCTTTGAAGTTGACCTTGTCCAAGTAACCCCAGACCCGAGCGCGGACCTCGACGGAATCGACGGCCGCGGTTCGGCCCGTGAAATCCACGAAATCGGTGATTTCCTGTTCGACGGGATAACTGACCGAGACCGAAGGCGGCGTCATCGGAGGCGCTTCCGTCGGCTGCCGGGCGCACCCGGACAGGAGGATGAACGCGGCCAGGAGGAACGCCAAGCTCCCGACAAGGCCGGAAAAATATTTCAAAGCCGACTTCATGAGTTCCTCCCCGAGAAATTGTTCCGAACCGTGGGGCGCCGCCATTCTGGAGGGCGGCTATCTTGGCCGCTGAATTTGCGGGCAAGATGCCCGATTACCTAGCAGTCGAGGCGCGAATTTTCCCACTGCCAATCCCGAACGGCCTGGCCCAGCGCCTTCCACAAATCCAACTCCAAATCCACCCAGGAGCCCTGTCCTCGGTGGCGAAGGGCCACCGGATACGCCGCCTCGGTCAACTCGGCCACCAGATGTTCCACATTCGGACCCCAGCCGCTACTCTTCGGCAAATTCATGATTGTCTCCGTGATGATGAACCGTGAGGAAAAAAGGTTCGGTCGTGTTTTCAACTTTCAAAACAGGGCGGGCGGAGCGACCTGGGCGTAGGGCGTTGGCTTCTTCATCGATCTGACGCCAGACTTCTTCCCGAAACACGGCCACTTCCTTAGGCGCGGAAAAGCCAAGTTTCACTTTGTTGCCTTCGACCGCGACCACCGTGATCGTCAAGTCGCAATCGGGAATCACCATCCGTTCACCGAGCTTTCGACTGAGAACCAGCATGACCAACCCTCCTTATGTAGGCCTCTCGTCTGTCCGGGAGCGCGGGCATCCTGCCCGCAGGTTCGCGCGGCCCCAGACGGCCGCGCTCCATACCTCTTAATTGAGCTGCAAGTTTCTTCCGTGGGGCGTAGAACGCTGAATGCGGCGGGCGGCTCGTCGAGCTTGTTCACGGGCGATTTCTCGTTCGGCGAATGCATCGACGACCGCTTGCATGCGTCGCTCGACGCGCCCGCTTCGCGCTGCCCGCTGACTCGACAGCCAAAGACCGCCGATGATGGCCGAGGCGATTGCAATTCCCGCCGTCAGTAGAACCGGTATGCTGCTAGACATGTCGCACCTCAAAATGAGTATATACTTACTTCACCAATAAGGGAGGCAGAAAGAAAGCCCATGAAAGCGACATTGAAGTTATCCAGCGAAGACAGGCGGGCGGCGATTATTAAGGCGGTGCAAAAGGTGTTTGCCGAGAAAGGCTTCGACGGCACCACCACCCGCGAATTGGCCGAGGAGGCCGGCGTCTCCGAGGCTCTTCTCTTCAAGCATTTTCCCAACAAGGAAGCCTTGTATTCGGCGATGCAGACCTCCTGCTGCCAGGGCAAGGACCCTGTTATCGAGAAGCTGAGGGCGCTGGAACCTTCGACGTCCGCCCTCGTGACTTTGGTGCATTTTATGTTCTCGCGAAAGGTGGGAGTGCGGCTGGCGGCAGACGATGAGGAAGCCGTCCATATGCGGCTAGTGCTGCGAAGCATGCTGGAAGATGGGGAGTTCGCGCGGGTCCACCTGCGTCAGTTGGTCGTGGGCTGGATTTCGAAAATCGAGGAGTGTCTCAAGGCCGCGGTGGCCTCGGGCGACGCGGTCAATGGCCCTGTCCTCGGCAATCTGAATGGCTGGTTCTGCTACAACCTGGCCGTCACGCTAAGGCTTCACTGGTCGCACGATGATCCGATCGTGGACTACAAAGTATCGCGGCAAAAAATTGTGGAACAGGCCGTGTGGTATACCCTGCGCGGCAT
>Ga0207070_1155_pt1 | contig 16681 bp, 13 predicted proteins | sample Alteio_BWMinHeat_92_FD_153591 | JGI IMG/M metagenome (GOLD analysis project Ga0207070, IMG submission 153591) | Enriched cells from forest soil in Barre Woods Harvard Forest LTER site, Petersham, Massachusetts, United States -... | ecosystem: Environmental > Terrestrial > Soil > Temperate forest >...
CTTGATCAATGCTGCGACTTGCTTTAGAAAAGTCCGAGAAAAAAGTTTTTGAGCGGCTTCCCAGCGGTTAAAGCTATCGGAGTCCTTCGCCATTAGAAAACTTAAGTCTGAATCTGAATAATCGTAATCCAATTTCACCGGAGCAGAAAAGCCTCGCAATAGCGAAACCACAGGCTTTTCTTTGATATTTTTAAAAGTAAATTTCTGCTCGCGAAGCTTGAAATGCAAAACCTCTTCGGGCAAAAGTGCCGAGCCATCTTGGGCTAACAAGGCAAAACTCACTGGAATATGAAAGTCTTTTTTGTTGGCCTGAGGAGCGCCAGGAGTTGCCGGGCAAGATTGTTTAAGTGTGATTTCAAAAGTCTGTTTCTCAGGCGAATATTCTGAACTCGCTGATACTTCAGGTGTGCCAGCTTGATCATACCAATTTTTAAATTGGGTGAGGTCTGTGCCGCTGGCAAGCTCCATGGCATGCACAAAGTCTTCGGTCGTTACCGCTTGGCCGTCGTAGAGTTCAAAATATTTATCGATGCCTTTGCGAAAGTTTTCACGACCAATGATCGTTTGAATCATGCGAATGACTTCAGCACCTTTTTCGTAAACGGTCGGAGTGTAAAAATTATTGATCTCAATGAAAGACTGAGGTCTCACCGGATGCGACATCGGGCCAGCATCTTCAGCAAACTGTACACTTCGCAAACGGATCACATCTTCAATACGCTTAACCGCGCGAGAAAAAATAGTACTTGAAAACTCTTGGTCCCGAAAAACCGTAAGACCTTCTTTGAGAGAAAGTTGAAACCAGTCTCTGCAGGTCACGCGATTTCCGGTCCAGTTGTGAAAGTATTCATGCCCAATGATAGACAAAATGATTTCATAATCAAAATCGGTTGCGGTTTCACTATTGGCAAGGATGTACTTTGAATTAAAAATATTAAGGCCCTTATTTTCCATGGCACCCATATTAAAATCATCGACGGCGACAATCATAAAAATATCGAGATCATATTCAAGACCATAGGCGTCCTCGTCCCACTTCATGGCCTGCTTAAGACATTCCATGGCGTGGACACAGCGCTGTTGGTAGCCTTTATGAGAAAAAATTTGCAAGCGGATTTTTCTCCCTGACCGGGTGACGAAATGACCTTCATAAACCCCAAGATCGCCGGCAACTAGAGCAAATAAATAACTGGGTTTTTTAAATGGATCTTCCCACTTTGCGAAATGTCGCCCGTCCGGCAAATCTTTCTTTTCAATTAAGTTTCCGTTTGAGAGCAAGATCGGATATTTGCTTTTATCGGCTGCGATTTCGACTTGATATTTGGTCATGACATCAGGGCGATCCAAGAAGTAAGTGATTTTTCTGAAGCCTTCAGCTTCACATTGGGTACAAAACATGCCGCCAGATTTATAGAGGCCTTCAAACGCTAAGTTTTTATGTGGAAAAATCCGCGTTTTAATTTCAAGTTCAAATCGGAGTTTGAGCCTGCTAGCGAGGAGATGTAAACTCTTATCAGTCAGCTCGTAGTCTTCACTGGTGAGCGTCTGCCCGTCGACTTTGACTTCTAATAATTCAAGATTTTCGCCATTTAAAACCAAACTTGGTGTGGTCGATGATGGCTTTGGATGTTGTACAAAAATCATTTTATTTGTAACTTCGCTCATGTCTTCGTAGAGATCGAAATGCAAATCGACACTCTCGATCAGGTAGTCCGGAGTGCGATAGTCTTTTAGAAAAATAGCCTGTCTTTCATCAGTTTTCATTGGCAAGAATTCCTAATATTTGAAAGTCTTCATTTTGTTCCAAAGTCGAGAACTCAAAAATTCACTAGCAATTAAATAAACCGGAGATTCACCTTCGGCGTCCGTTTTTTTGCCGTAAACGTCTGAAGGAAAATCGGCGATTCCGCCATATTTTTCAACCCAGAGCTTTCGCACAGCAAGCGAATTACTCAAGATAAAGCGAGCATCTTTGGCGATTTTTTTTCGATTTACATAATGTGAAAATTCAAATGGGCTCATCACTCGGGTCGTGGTTGCCTTACTTTCGTGCTTTTTAAAAGTTTGATAACCTAGATTCTGTACGAATTTATATTTTTGTTTGCCTGGCTCGCGAAATGTAAAAATCATGTCAAGTTCATTTTTTTCAAAATGAGTTTCAAGTTCGCTGAGATCATAAACGTCGAGTTCGAAAGTTTGAATCACACTGTGATCAAAGAGTTGTTGGCAAAAATGCGCAGCCAAATTCAACATTCCTTCAAGACAACCCACAGTGAGACGCGAGATCTGATCTTCATTTTGCAATTGTTGCAAATTCGATGAGAGTTTGCGTGAACTTTGCAGATAAATTTCGGCGATTTTAAATGCAATCGGTGTCCACCCTGATTTGCGCCGAACGCTGCGATCAAGCAGCACCACATCGAGTTCGCCCTCAATTCGTGAAATGATGCGCGAGAGTTGTGGTTGGCTAAGACCCACATGTTCGGCCGCTCCAGAGAGATTTTTATAATGAATGGCGCGACTTAAAACTGAGAGTTGCCAATGTAAATTATCCATGTGTAGAGTCTTACCAAAACTTGGCAGTTCATCCAAGAACGAATTATCTTAAATCTTACTCTAAGCGAGTGAAGGAATTATGACATGGCCAAACAAATGAAACGTCACAAAATTGGGCCGCTTGAGTGCATTGATATTGATGATTCCAACAGTCCGGCAACTCAAGCTTTGATTTTGTTGCATGGCTTTGGCGCAAACTGCGAAGATCTTGTGAGTCTTGCCAATATGATTCGTATCCCACAGCTTCGCATGATTTTTCCGAATGCGCCTTTGAGCGTTTTATTAGGGCCCCATATGGAGGGGCGCGCATGGTTTCCAATCAGTGTAAGTGAGCTTGAACGAGCGAATACTTCTGGAGAGCCGCTCAGCTTTGAAACTCTGACTCCGCCAGGAATTAAAAAATCTCGCGAAGCGGTCATAGAGATGATTTCGCGTTTGGGGATCGACATTTCTCAAATTGCCTTAGGAGGCTTCAGCCAGGGAGCCATGCTTGCCACCGAAGTCTGTTTGCACCAGCAACAGCAAATGGCGGGACTTGTGATTTTATCAGGCACTTTGGTGAACAAAGATATCTGGAGCGAAAAGCTCCGCCGGCATCAGGGACTAAGCTTTTTTCAAAGTCATGGTGAAAACGATCCGGTTCTGCCTATAAATGCAGCAAAAAACCTCCATCAGCTGCTTCTTTCAAGCGGAGCCAAGGGCCAAATGCTCAGCTTTCGTGGTGGTCATGAAATTCCGCTTGAGGTTATAACGCGACTTGAGAAGTTTTTGAGGGAGATCTTTGCGAAATAGCAGATTTATTCGTTTTTTTGGCGAACCCAGTGTTTCTTATTCCAAACGAACTTTTGGAGGTAGAGCGCTAGTGGCCATTCTTAAGCCATTTGCCGATTTTTTCATTCAGATGGAGCGTCTTAATAGAGAATTTATTTTCCCCTTCGATTGTTGTTGTGCTACACATTTTTCTGAACGCTTGAGATCTTCGGAGAGGTTTGGGCATGGGGCTCAGATTGGCTTCGAAGTCAGAAGTCGTTGGTATCGAGGAGAATCGAAATGGGTAAGAAGTTATACGTAGGGAATTTGCCATTTTCAGTCACAGACGAGAGTTTATCGGCAAAATTCGCAGCAATCGGCAGCGTTGATTCCGCAAAAATTATCATGGATCGCGACAGCGGCCGCAGTAAAGGCTTTGGTTTTGTCGAAATGACAAATGACAATGAAGCCGATAAAGCGGTAAGCGAACTCAATGGCGCAGATTTCGAAGGCCGTGCACTTAAAGTTTCAGAAGCACGTCCACAAGAAGAGCGTGGTGGTGGTCGCGGATTTGGTGGCGGCGGCGGTGGCCGTGGTGGATTCGGCGGCGGCGGCGGTGGCGGTCGTGGTGGATTCGGCGGCGGTGGCGGTCGTGGTGGTGGCGGCGGCGGCGGCAATCGCTGGTAATTGCTGATACCTAAATTTAAATTGAAACAGTAATCAAAATCTCCTTAACAATCTAGAGTTAAGGAGATTTTTTTTGTCCTTGAACGAGTAGTTCTTGAGGGAGAGGGCACCATGGGCCCGTCTAACGGGCCCTAAGGGCATTGATAGGCGACGCCGGCGACATTCTTTCCGAGAGCTGAGGTTTGTCCCATTTGCACAAAATTAGCACCCTTGCGAGCGGCATCCAGTTTCATATCTTCAATGGCATCTTCAATTTTTCCATGAGCCGAAATCACCGAGCCTTCAACGTGGCCCAAATTTTTACAGTCCTTGGCGGGTTCTTCACGCGCGATCCTCACGTTTTTAGCTTCTGGAATAATGGCTTGATGGGCACAGCTAGAAAAAAATAACGTGAGTAAAAGAACCTTACTAATTTTACTTGCTGACATATTGATCTCCTCTGGTTCACACTTAAGTTCTAAATGAAGAAACTGTTTCAAAAAAGCCTAGCTTTTGTTTTCGAAGTAAACAAGCAAATCGCTGATGGCGAAGTTCGTTTGTTGGCTAATAGCTTATCTTATTCGACGGTGCTGTCGTTGATTCCGTTTTTTGCGGTGAGTTTAAGTGTCTTTCATGCCTTTGGTGGCCTTGATAAACTTTATGCAGAGATTGAACCTGTTATCATCCATAACCTGGCTTCGGCAGCTGGTAAGACCGCACTTGAAAACTTGCAATTATTGATTTCAAAAATGCGGCCTCAGGCTCTGGGACTTCTCGGTTTTCTCGGACTTCTCTTTACTTCGACAAATTTACTGATTGATATGGAGGCGGCCGTTCAAAAAGTTTGGGGCTTGAAAGCACAAAGGTCCTTTACTTTTCGGATTTTTGCTTCGTGGCTCATCATATTTTTAGGGCCATTGATCCTCGCAGCCGTTATGGGGATCATGTTTTCAAATAAAGATGGATTTTTTTTTCGGCATAAAGCGTACTTCAATATCGGCATCCTTTGGAGCATCGTCTACTTAATTTTCAAATATGTTCCGAGAACACAAGTACAATTCAAGGCGGCTTTAATTGGAGCAATGACCACGACTCTTTGCTTAGCCATTGGGCAGAAAACCTTCTCGGTGCTTGCAAAAAAAATATTTAACTACAATAATCTTTACGGAAGTTTAGCAGCAATTCCAATTTTCTTTTTATGGATTTCGATCCTTTGGTGGATCGCCTTGGTGGGTGTGGCGCTTTGCGCGATCCTTAATGAGCGATTCATAAAAGCGAAATATAAAGTTTGAGGAGGCTTCAATGGTATTTGGTGGCAAGAATGAAAGATATGTCCTAGGAGTTTTACTATTTTTAAGTTTTGGTTGTTCGCATAGTGGTGTTGCCCCAAGCGCTGCCCAAAATTCTAACGGCGCAACTCAGTATTCGGCCTCTGGGGTTAAGAAGAGCTCTGAGATTCCGGCGAAGAGAGACTTTCCGGTAAACGAAAAAGTCAGTCCCTGTGAGAATTTTTTTAATTACGCTTGCTCAAATGTGATCGATTCATTTCAGTTGCGCGATGATCGTTCTCGCCATGATTTTGCGTTTGACGATTCGTCTGAGCGTATCTTGGACTACAAAAAGAAATATTTTTTGGATCTTGCCAAGGCGGTTCCGAGTTCAGATCGTGAAGCTCAGCTAAAAAATGTCTATATGGCCTGCATGAATGAAGCTGGACGCGCGAAAGAAGAAAAAGATTTAGTTGGTGAAGTCAAAACGAAACTGGCGACTTTAAAATCTCGAGAAGACTTGCTCAATTACTTTCAGGGCAAAATCATGAGCGGCGAAACCAGTCTATTAGAATTTGGGGACGTTGCCAATCAGGCAAGGCCTACGACAAACGATCTCTATATCGGTTTTAATTTCATGACTTATCCTGAAAAAACCTATTATGAAAATGCAGAAAATTTAAAGGATCTTGAAGACCTTCTAACTGAGTTTTTTAAGACTATTGAAATGTCTGCGCCCAGAGAATCGGCAAAAAAACTTGTCGCTTTAGAAGCAGAGTTTGCCAAGATTTATCCGACTCCAACAGAATGGCGAGATCTCTTTTCTGCGCCGACATCAATTAGCCGAGAAGATCTCGTCAAAAAATATCCCGCCTTTAAAGTTGAAAATTTATTGAGTCTCATTCCGAAAACAACATTAATTCGCGATTTTGAACCGAAGACATTTGCGTTTGTAAATCAAAAACTTCTCGAAATGCCGCTCGAGGATCTACAAAAGCTTTATGCGTATCAAGCTTTGGCACCTTATTTAGACGATGCATACCCTAAATTTTTTAAAAAACGTTTTGATTTTAGCTTCAAACATCTTGGTGGTCCAAAGACTCGGCCCGATCGCCAAGAGCGATGTACGACTTTGGTGATGCGCAAATACTCAAAAGAATTGGACAGTATTTTGTTGCCACTCCTCTTTAAAGATTTTCCGAAAGAAAGAGTGGTGGCTTTGGGTGAACGCATCCGTCAATCCATTTTAAAGAGTTTGAAAACCAATAAGTGGCTCTCAAAACATGCGAAAGCTGAAGCGACAAAGAAAATTAAAACCATGAAGCTGCAACTGGTTTCGCCAAATACATTTGAGGAGTGGGACTTCAATCCAAAAGCCACCTACTCGAGCGAAAAACCCATCGAGAATGCCCAAAAGCTGAGTCAACTTCTCAAGCAAAAAACCGTTGACGAAATTAAAAAGGATTCCAATCCAAATCGTTGGGATATGGGGCCACTTGTGGTCAATGCTTACTACGCAGTTGAATATAATAAATTTGTCTTACCAGTCGGAATTTTGCAGCCGCCCTTTTTTGATGCGAGCCTTTCAGATGAAGAAAATCTTGGTGGACTCGGAACTGTCATCGGCCATGAAATGGGCCATAGTATCGACGACCAGGGCGCAAAGTTCGACTCTCACGGTGTTCTCAAAAGTTGGAGATCGGATTCGGACAGCAAAGAATTTGAAAAAAGAACTTCGATCTTGGTCGAACAGTTCAATCATGCAGGTCATAACGGAAGACTCACTCTCGGAGAGAATATTGGCGACAATGTTGGCTTGACGGCATCGTATCAGGCGGCTTCCACCAACAAGAAATTTGATAATGAGACCAAAAAGAAATTCTTTTTGCAGTATGCGCATTTGTGGTGCGGCTTGTATCGCCCTTCGTTTGAAGAACAACAGCTGAAAACGAACCCTCATTCGCTGGGCTGGGCGCGTACCAATGAGCAAGTGAAACAGCAAACGACGTTCAGAGATGCTTATCAGTGTAAGGCAGGCGATAAAATGACTTTGCCTGATGATCAGATCGTCCACATTTGGTAAGTGCGAGATGGTTTCTTATGTTATGATTTAGCCTTTCGTATATAGCTAGGGCTGCACATGAGGCTAGAGAGATGATTAAGATCATTGGCGACACCAAGAGACCAATCAAAATTTGGGCGAGCGACCTTGAGGATGAAGCTGAAAAGCAGATTCGCTATATTGCAGAACTTCCATTTATTCATTCTCACGTCGCTGTCATGCCAGATGCTCACGCGGGGCGGGGTTCAACAATAGGAACGGTGATTGCTACCCACGGCGCGATCATACCAGCTGCAGTCGGCGTAGACATTGGTTGCGGGATGTGCGCGGTACGCACTCCTTTGACCTCCGATCAGATGACAGATCTCGCAAAACTCAGACACTCAATCGAAAGATCAGTTCCAACGGGGCGAGATTCGAATCGAGATGTCTGCACTAGCGCGGCTTGCGCCTTTTCATCTTTAGGAGAGATAAGCGAAACGGGTCTCAGCAAATTGCGACACGAGACTTTTCAAAAAGCCGCATTTCAAATCGGCAGTCTCGGTGGGGGAAACCATTTTATCGAAATTTGCTTAGACGAAGAAAACAATGTTTGGGTGATGCTGCATTCAGGCTCACGAAATATTGGTAAGTCCCTGGCCGACATTCATATCGATAAAGCCAAGTCTTTGATGAAAGAATATTTTATTTCTCTGCCAGATCCAGATCTCGCCTATTTGTCTCAGGGCACAGAAGATTTTCAAGAGTACTTGCATGATCTGATGTGGGCGCAGGCTTATGCCAGAGCCAATCGAAACGAAATGATGAAGAGGATTTTGAAGGATCTTTCGCATCATGTGTTTAACGAGGACATCGGCCTTAATAAAATGACAATTCAGCGAATTGATTGTCATCACAACTATACGTCGATTGAAAATCACTATGGCAAAGATATTTATGTCACTCGCAAGGGCGCGATCTCTGCAAAAGCAGGCGAGTGGGGGATCATTCCAGGGTCGATGGGTGCAAAATCCTTTATCGTCCAAGGCCTCGGGAACCCAGAAAGCTTTCAATCTTGCTCACATGGTGCTGGACGAAAGATGTCGCGCACTAAAGCGAAACAAGTCTTTAGCGTTGAAGACTTGCGCGCACAAACGGCGGGCATTGAATGCAAAAAAGACTCTTCGGTTTTAGATGAAATCCCGGGATGCTACAAGGACATTGATCTGGTCATGAGAAATCAGGCCGACTTGGTCAAGCCGATCTTTCAACTCAAACAAATTATTTGTGTCAAAGGCTCCACTTAGTCACCTACTGATCGGGGTGACTGCGTCTCATTTTGGGATTTAATGCTAAGGCTCTGTGACGAAATCTGTGTCGAACAAATCCAATTTGAATTGATCTTGATAGCGGGAATTAACGCAGGAAATGGGTCTAGTAATGCTTGCTCATTCAAAAGTATTTAACTGAGACCACCGATACTAAATAAAAGAATACTACAGAAAAAGCTACTAAAAGCACTCGAAAATATAGCGTGCATGGGCCGGCATAGGCAGAAGTCGGCAAAGAGAATTAAGAATTAAGGATACAAATTTTATGGCTAAAATCATGTTATGTGACGACAGTTCCACCATTTTGCTCTTTCTCGAACGAAAGTTGCGCGATGGGGGACACCAAATTGTTGGAAAAGCGAAGGATGGAGAAGAAGGGATCAGAGTTTACAACGAGAGCAGGCCAGATGTTCTCATTTTGGATGTGACCATGCCTAATAAGGACGGCAGAGAGTGTTTAAAAGCGGTCATTGCAAGTCATCCTTCAGCCAAGGTCATAATGCTAACCGCATTGCTAGACAAGGCAATAGAGAACGAGTGTCTCGGCATGGGTGCTAAGGCCCTCGTTTCAAAATCGAGCATCCAAAATGAAAACTTTAGCAAAGACCTTTGTGCACTCATCGATAAAGTCGTGAAAGTATCATAATTTAAAGGACATCACGTGAGCCAAAGCCCCGACCGATCAAGCGATTTATTTCAAAGTCAAGTTTTAGACAATGTTCAAAAATTTGCTGAGTCCTCAGCGAAGTTATTTAATTCTATGCTGGGGTCTAGTTTTGTGGCGAACAAGGCCGAAATTCCAAAAGATGGCATCGCGATTTCAGAAAATAAAATCATAGCCTCGATCATGTTTACGGGAATGGTTTATGGTGAATATATGTTCGTGTTAGACGAAAAGGTTGCAGCAAACTTGATCGCCCAAACCGCAAATGTTGAACCCAAATCAGCTGAACAACTGAGAACCGAAATTGCAGATACCTTTGGTGAGCTTCTGAACGTGGTTGTCGGTGAAAGTGTTGTTGGATTAGGAAAGATTTTTAAAAAATTGACGATCACCGCACCCAAAATCTTGTTTGGACAGGCAAACTATCCAAAAATTCGCACTGGAAAGGCAGTTTTGACATCTTCTGCCGGCACTATTGACTGCTACCTTTATATCGATCGCATGAAGCTCGATATTGCAAGCTCTTATAAAGAAGCCATGTCCTCATTGGTGCAGGCAAATAAAGAATTAAAGGATGCAATGAGAAAGCTTCACGAACAGCAGTCGCTGCTGATCCAAGCCGAAAAGATGGGTGCTCTAGGTACCATGGCCGCAGGGGTTGTGCACGAGATTAATACTCCCTTATCGACAATTAGTGTTCTTGGCGGACAACTCAAGGATCTCGCTGGCGCAGACTCAACCTTCGACCGCGACTCATTTATCGATATGATCAATAAGATCGAAGCCACCATCTCTCGAATTTCGAAAGTCACCAATAGCTTAAAGACCTTTGCATTGGGGATTCGGGGGGAGGCGCCAGCGTTTAAAGCTATTTCCGAAATCATCGAGGACGCCCTCGTTCTTTCTGAACAAAACCTTGAGCAAAAAGGTATCCAGATCAAGAAAAATATCACCAATGTTCTCATCGAGTGCCGGCATAGTGAAATTTGCCAAGTGCTGATCAATGTGATCAGCAACGCCTGTGATGCAATTGAGTCGCTTTCTTCAAAGTGGATATTAATTGAGACGTTGGATTTTACGGATGCAGTAGAAATTCGCGTGACCGACTCGGGTACTCAAATCGCACCCAAGATTCATAACAAAATTTTTGATCCCTTTTTTACCACAAAAGAACTCGGAAAGGGACCAGGTCTTGGCCTTAGCGTCGCCAGAGGAATTATGCAAGCTCACAACGGGACTATCACTCTGGACACGTCGAGTACCCACACCTGCTTTGTAATCCGTCTTTTCAAAGCTCTTAAGAAAGCCAACTGAGCAGAGGTTTGAGTGGACAATTTTGAATTGGAAATCAAAACAGCTTTTTTGGAAGAAGCGACACAACTTCTGGCCGACGCCGAACAGTGCTTTTTAAATTTAGAAGTGAGTCGTGGAGACCCAAGCATTTTAGACCAAATTTTTCGATTGGCGCATAACCTTAAGGGTAGCGCTAAAGCAGTCGGCTTTGACGAATTAAGCGATCTTACCCACCACCTTGAGTCGCTGATGCTTGAAATTAAAAATAAAAAACTTTTAATCGATCCTCACACGATCGATCTGCTGTTGCGCTGTAACGATCATATTCGGATGATGATTGCCGAGCTGAAGCTTGATCTGCGTGCTCACTTTGATTCAAATTTTCTATTGAGTGAAATAGAAGAACTTATGAAATCTTCGGTCCGAGAGACCCCAAATGACTTCGCTCTCAATGTAAATACTCTTGTCGATAAGGCCCGTGTCGTTCAAGCCCTAGACATAAAAAATCAAAAACACGCACCAACTACAGCTTCAGAAGATAGTATTCGTGTGAGTTTTTTGCGCGTCGAGAAATTACTCAATCTAGTCGGAGAAATGGTGATCTTGCAGACGCTTTTAAAAGAGCAGGCGTTTCAGGAGGAGATGCCCCATTTTCGGCGTGGCATGGACCAGCTTGGAAAAGTCACCAAAGAGGTTCAGAACATTTCTATGAGTCTACGAATGATTCCGCTCAAGCAGGCATTTCTAAAAATGCAGCGGATTATTCGAGATACTGCCAAAACTTTAGAAAAGAAAGTGAATCTTGAGATGCGAGGTGAAGATACCGAAGTGGATAAAACTCTCTTTGAGAGACTAAGCGACCCTTTAATCCATTTGGTTCGCAATGCTGTCGATCATGGAATTGAATCACCAGAGACGAGAATCAAGGCGGGAAAGCCAGAAATGGGAACCATAATTCTCTCGGCCGCTCATCACACGGGCTATTTACATATTGAGATTCGCGACGACGGGTGCGGCCTGGATACTGCTCGACTGCAAAAGATAGCCATAGAAAGAGGGATTCTCAAGTCAGGTACTATACTCAACGATCGAGAAGCTCAACGTCTGATTTTTGCTTCTGGCTTTTCAACCAAGACCGAGGTCACGGATATTTCTGGTCGGGGTGTGGGTATGGATGTAGTGAAAGCAAATATTGAACAGTTGCAGGGCGAAATTCAAATTGAGAGCGTGATTGGCAAGGGGAGTTGCTTTCGACTCATTCTACCTTTAACGTTAGCAATTATTGACGGCTTGCTTGTTCGTTGTTCTTCACAGCGCTATGTTATTCCCCTTACTCAAATTCTTGAATCCGTGCAGATAGGAAGTCACAATGTCAAGTTTGCGACGGGATTGGGTGAGATACTTTTACTCCGTGGAGAGAATATCCCGCTATATAGTCTTAGTTCTCTGTTGCAGCTGCCAAACGACAAAAAAATCAAAAAAGATAATGAAGGAGTTGCAGTCGTCATTAAGACGCAGAAGAAGTCTTTTGCTCTTCGGGTTGATGAAATCATTGGGCAGCAACAAGTTGTTATTAAGGCTCTTGGCAAAGAGCTAAAGAATGTAAAAGGATTTAGCGGCAGTGCCATTCTCGGTGATGGCTGTCCAACATTGATTCTCGAGCCTCAAGAGATTGTTCAAAAATATAATACTCAATCCATCGCAACAGAGGCGGAGAGGATGGTTTCATGAGTGACATCCAGAACTCACAAAAAAACGAACAGACTCGGTACTTGAGATTTTCATTGGGAGCAGAAGAATACGCCATCCCGCTTTTGAACGTAAAAGAAGTTATTGCGCGTACACAGACGACGCCCGTTCCCCATACGCCCTCGTATTTTTTGGGCCTTATGAATTTGCGGGGGCAGATCATTTCGGTGATCGATCTTGGCAAAAAATTGGGTATTAAACCTCGAGAGTCTTTTGAAACAGTATTTATCATATGTGAGTTGGGTGAGATCTCACTTGGAGTTATGGTCGATTCGGTCAACTCAGTATTGACGCCAGATCAATCTCAAATCTCAACCAAGCCAGATGTTGAAACCGGTATTCACCCAGATTTTATTACGGGGATTTATCATAAGGACTCTAAATTGGTTCTCTTCTTGGATGTCGTAAAAGCTCTGAGTGTAGAAGATCAACTAACGGCACAAAAGGCTGTATGAATAAGAAGGGGCCGGACAATATGTTTACACATTTCAGTCTCAGAACAAAGATGACAATGGCCTTTGTGATCGTCGCAATCTGTCTCCTCACGGTTGGCGGAATTTCATTTGTAGCCTTAGCCAAAGTTTCAAGTAAATATAGCCATGTTGCGGACGTCAATCTTCCAAACACGGTTCAACTGACCAAAATGAGGGGGCTTGCAAAGGACCTTCGGACTATTATGAATATGCTTGGTTTGCCGCAAAATGATCAGGCCGAAGTCGAACGTATACACAAACTTTTTGACGACAATATAAAATCTTATGACGAAACTGACCATAGTTATGCTAAGGGAGTCCTTGAAAATGACGAGCGAGGTCTTCATCAGAAGACAAAGGAGTTATGGCGGTCTTTAGTAGAGAGTTCGAAACTCTTGTTTGATCTTGCCGACGCAAAGAATTTAGCAGGTCGAGAAAATTTTTATCGTTTACTTTATGGCGACTTTAGAACCAAAGCTGAGGCTTACTATCAGGGAATAAACGCCCTGATTGATTTCCAAACAAAAGAGTCACATAAATGGGTTCACTTGGCGGAGGGGGCCGCGCAAAAGAGCATCGTCCTTTGTTTGGCGGTTATTTGTGGTGGGTTCCTCTTATCTATTTTGATTGGGCTCGTTTTTTCGAAGACTCTCTCCACGACCTTATTAAAGACTGCAAAGCAGTTGAGTAGAGGCGCACATGAGCTTGCAGACGCTTCGGTGAAAGTCTCGGTTTCGAGTATAAGTCTCTCCGAGAGCGCAACCGAGCAAGCCGCGGCTTTACAAGAGTCAATGGCAAGCATCGAACAAGTTAGCGCTATGATTAGTAAAACCGCAGATAATGCCATAAACTCGCAACAAAATGCCGTCATTAACCGGGATACTGCCGTTAAAGGCAAACGAGCCGTTGAGAAAATGCTGGGCTCAATTAACGAAATTAACGTTGCCAACACTCACTTTATGAAAGAAATCGAGATCAGCAACGCACAAATCGCAGAGATTGTGAAGTTGATCGTGGAGATCGGAACCAAAACAAAAGTAATTAACGATATTGTTTTTCAAACCAAGATCCTTTCTTTCAATGCTTCGGTTGAAGCGGCTCGCGCGGGTGAGCATGGAAAAGGCTTTGCTGTGGTGGCCGAAGAAGTAGGAAAGCTTGCGCAAATGAGTGGTCAGGCTGCAAAAGAAATTTCTTCTATGCTTGAAGCGAGCATAAAAAAGGTCGAACAAATTGTTAACGAAACAAGATCGAAAATTCAGCGCTTAGTTCTGGTTGCAAAAGAAAAAGTTGACGCGGGAGTGGTCACCGCAAAGGACTGTTCGGGTATTTTGGACGAGATGCTCAAGAGTACTGAAGAGATTTATCAAATGGTGAGTGAAATATCGGTGGCCACCCGCGAACAAGCTCAGGGTGTGGAAGAAATCAACAAAGCGATATCTCAACTCGACGAAGTGACCCAAAAAAATGCTATCATTTCTCGTGAATCGGCTCAACTTGGTCAAAATCTTACGAGCCAGGCGAGTGGTTTGCGTGCAGCGGTTCAGGACCTATTAAAAACCGTAAGCGGAAATACCAACATGGATTCCAAAACTGCCAAAGTCATTGAACTGCATCAGCAAAAGAACCTGGCGATTCCATTGAAATTCAAAATGCAATCTCGTGATGAAGCCGAGGGTCTACCCAGTCAAGACGATCCTAGGTTTAAGGACATTTAAGTCAAATGGGTCTTAAAAAATATACTTCAGAGATTTTAATGCCTTCATCAAGTGAAAATTCTAATCAACACCTTGTGTCTGAGGTTTCTCGGATTGTTTCTGAAATAACTGGGATTCAACTGGGCAAAAAACAAGATCATATGGTGGCTTCGCGTCTCTCCAAGAGGCTCCTCGAATTGAATTTGAGAACCCCGACAGAATACATCAGATTTTTCAACCAAAATGTTCTGACTGAGACTCAGGCGCTCATATCCCTCTTGACGACACATCATAGTTATTTTTTTCGTGAATTTTCGCATTTTGAATTTTTAAAAGACGGGGGCCTTAAACGTCTTGTCGATTCTGCCCAAAAAAGCGGTCGAACGAAACTGCGATTTTGGTCGGCAGGTTGTAGCCGTGGCCAAGAAGTCTACTCTCTTGCGATGTTTTTGGATGTGCATTTAAAAAGGCTTGATCGCCAATTTTCTTATGAAATTCTTGGGACAGATGTAGACCCAGAGTCGATCGCCATTGCCAAAAATGGCGTTTTCACTGGTAAAGAAATCGAAACGATCCCGGCGCTTTATCTTGGCGATCATTGGGTTCAAGGCACTGGAGAGATTTCTCACTTTGTAAAAATTAAGGCCTCCCTCAAAGCGCACTGCAAATTCTACGTCGAGAATTTACTCTCAAGGCCAAAAACCTCGGGTGAAATTTTTGATGTTGTGTTTTGTCGCAATGTATTTATCTACTTCTCTGCAAAGCAAGTTTTCGATATTTCAACGCGCTTTTTTGAAATGCTTCATCCAAATGGACTACTCTTTCTCGGGATCTCAGAGTCTTTGCATGGCACGGGTCTCAAGGCTCGGTCTCTTGGACCCTCAATTTACATAACTGAAATTTCGCAATGCCCGTCTTCAATAGCGAGTGCTAAAAATCAAATTCAAGAGTCGAGGTCTCATAAAACTCGAGTTTTAATTGTCGATGACTCTAAAACTATTTGTGATCTTCTCACTAAGATTCTGCTACGAGATCCTTCGCTCGAGGTGATCGGCGCTACGAGTCGCCCCTTAGAAGTCCTGACTTTGGTTGGTAAACTCAAGCCAGACGTCATTACGATGGATATTCATATGCCAGAAATGGATGGCTGTGCTCTCGTTAAAAAACTCATGGATTTGTATCCCACTCCTATTGTCATGATTACGGCAGTTAGTATCGAAGAAGGTCCCGCAGTTTTGACGGCGCTAGAAAATGGTGCCGTGGATTACGTGCAAAAGCCCAGCTTTCAAGAGTTGGAAATGTCGGCGGCGAACATATTAGAAAAGGTGAGGGGAGCAGCTCGAGCGAATATTTTAAAATTTGCGAAGGCCGCTTCACCACAAAAATTAAGGTCCCGACGCGAAAAAATCGACTTCGAGAAAATTATCGCGATCGGAGCTTCAACTGGAGGAACCGAGGCTTTGAGGAGTCTCTTGACTCAGCTCCCTCCGTCCATTCCGCCTATTCTCGTGGTCCAGCATATTCCCTCAGTCTTCTCTCTCGCGTTTGCTCGTCGTCTGGCAGGCATTTGCCCATTTGAAGTCAAGGAGGCTGAAGATGGTGACTTGATTCAGCGAGATCGAGTGCTGATTGCTCCAGGCGGTCTGCAAATGGAGGTGGTCTCAAAGTCGCGACAGTTTCATGTGTCGGTCAAAGATAGTCCCGCTGTGAATAGGCACAAGCCGTCTGTGGATGTTCTCTTTAATTCGGTTGCCCATCTTGTTCGGGGTCAAGCTTTGGGCGTCATCCTAACAGGCATGGGTGCTGATGGTGCCGAGGGTCTTTTGAAAATGCGCCGTGCTGGGGCGCAGACAATTGCGCAATCCGAACGAAGTTGCGTGGTTTTCGGTATGCCGAAAGAAGCCATCCAAAAAGGTGCCGCCGAAGCCGTTGTTGATTTGGAGATGATTCCAAAACAACTCTTAGATTGGCTCAAGTCATCAGCCTAGTACGTCGTCCAAGCTAAAATGATGGGTCAGTGCAGCCTACTAGCACTAGGCTGCCAAATTGATTTTTTCTTGGCGTTCTTCGCGTTCAGCGGCCGCTACCTGATGGCGAGATCCATCGCAAATTAAGAATAGGGATTCAACGACATCAATGAGTTGTTTTGCCTTTACTTGGACTTCTAAAGAATGTTTCGATGATTGTTCGGATATT
>Ga0207070_1157_pt1 | contig 16607 bp, 10 predicted proteins | sample Alteio_BWMinHeat_92_FD_153591 | JGI IMG/M metagenome (GOLD analysis project Ga0207070, IMG submission 153591) | Enriched cells from forest soil in Barre Woods Harvard Forest LTER site, Petersham, Massachusetts, United States -... | ecosystem: Environmental > Terrestrial > Soil > Temperate forest >...
TTTGGCCAGGTGATCGACTTCGCACAAATCGCGGTAGTCATTGCCGGCGGGCGCGGGCGTTGCGGGCGCAGCTTCGGCATTCCAGCCGCCGCCGAGCGCTTTGATTAAGGTAACCGCCGCCGTCAGGCGGCTGCCCAGGATGGTAAGGTCGGTACGCTCATTGGAAAGCTCGGTGGCTTGCGCGGTCACGACATTCAGGTAACTCACCGTTCCGGCTTTATATTGGTTGGTCACGATTTTGACCGATTCCTGCGCCGAGGCGACGGCGGCTTTTTGCACCTGCGCTTCCTGCTCTAAAATACGCAAGCCCGCCAGGTTGTCCTCGACTTCCTGGAAGCTGCCGAGCACGGTCTGTCGGTAGGTCGCAACCGTCTGGTCATACGCGGCTATGGCCTGCGCGGTCTGGGCGCTGCGCAGCCCGGCATCGAAGATGGTTTCGGCCAGCGACGGGCCGATCGACCACAGGCGGTTGGGCACCGTGAACCATTTGGCAAAACCGGCGCTCTCAAAGCCGCCCGATGCCGATAAGGTCAGCGTGGGGAAAAAAGCCGCTTCGGTTACGCCGATCTGCGCATTGGCCGCCGCGACACGCCGCTCGGCGCCGGCGATGTCGGGACGGCGCTCGAGTATTTCCGAAGGCACGCTAACCGGAATATCGGGCACCGGCGGAACGGCGTCCACCGGCTCGATGCCGAAGGAGGCCGGAGGCTTGCCGACCAAGAGCGCAATCGCATGTTCGAGCTTGGCGCGTTGCACGCCGACATCGATGGCTTGCGCCTGCGTCGATTCCAGTTGCGTTTCCGCCTGCACGACATCGGCGCGCGCCGCCACGCCTACCGCATATTGATTCTTGGTCAACTGCAGCGATTTTTCATAGGCGGCGACGGTATTGTCAAGCAGCCGCTTCTGTGCGTCGGTCACGCGGAGTTCCAGGTAATCCGTCGCCAGCGCGGCCTGGGCGCTCAGGCGCGCCGATTCGAGATCGGCCTGGCTGGCTTGCGCCGAGGCTTCGTTCGATTCGACGCTACGCCGGATCTTACCCCACAGGTCGAGTTCCCATGCGGCATCGAGGGATGCTTTGTAGAGGTTTCCTATGCCGCTGCTTTTGCTGCCACTGCGCGCTTCCGATGCCGCCGCTGAAATGGTAGGGAAGAACGCCGCGCGGGCGGCATCAACCAATGCCTGCGCCTGCCGGTACTGCGCCTCGGCCACTTTGATGTTCTGGTTGGAAATATCGACCTGTGCCTCGAGCGCATCAAGCTGCGGATCGCCGAAGGCTTTCCACCAGGCGTTGCGCGTGAAATTATCCTGCGGCTGTGCTTGCTTCCAGTTCAGCGCTTCCTTGAATCCGGCGGGCGTTTCCACGCCCGGCTTGACATAATCCGGCCCGACGGCGCAGGCGGAGAGCGTTAGTAGAAGCGGATATAATGCCTTTCTTATCATGCGCCACTCATCATTAATTCCGGCGTTCCATGCCGTTGCTTGAGACACCATAAGCGAAACCGGTCGAGATATAAATAGACAACCGGCGTCGTATACAACGTCAGCATTTGGCTAAAAATCAAACCCCCGACGATGGAGATGCCGAGCGGCGTTCGCAATTCCGATCCGTTCCCGGCGCCGAACAGGGACGGCAATGCCAGCGGCAGGGCGCCGAGCAGCGCCGCCATTGTCGTCATCATGATCGGGCGGAAGCGCAGGAGGCATGCCTCATAAATCGCGTCGCGCGGCGTTTTACCCGCATGGCGTTCGGTATGGATGGCAACGTCGATCATCATGATGGCGTTTTTCTTGACGATGCCGATCAACAGCAGCACGCCGATATCGGCGACGAGGCTTAAATCGGTGTGGAAGAGCTTGAGCGCCAGAATCGCGCCGACGCCTGCCGAGGGCAATGTCGAGAGAATGGTGATGGGGTGGATGAGGCTTTCATACAATATGCCAAGCACAATGTAGATGGTGACAATCGCCACAATAATCAGCCACCCCACGGTATCAATGGATTCCTGAAAGGCGCGCGCCGTGCCCTGGAAGCTGCCATGCACGGTGCTGGGAACGCCGAGTTTGGCGAAGGTCTGGTCGATGGCGTCCGACGCATCGCCGAGCGATACGCCAAGCGGCAGGTTGAACGAGATGGTGGTGGCGGCGAATTGCCCCTGGTGGTTGACGGCAAGCGGCGTATTGGCCGGGCCGTAATGGCTGAACGCCGACAGCGGTATCTGCGCGCCGCCCGGCGTAACCACATAGATGCGTTTCAGGGCATCGGCATTTTGCCAATATTTTGGGGCGGCTTCCAGCACGACATGATATTGGTTGAGCGGGTTGTAAATGGTCGATACCTGCCGCTGGCCGAACGCGTCATTTAATACCTGATCGACCATGTCGGGCGTGATGCCGAGCCGCGCCATGGTGTCGCGGTCATAGACGAGAGAGGTTTGCAACCCCTTATCCTGCTGGTCGGTGTTGACATCGGCGAGGATGGGAATTTCCTGCATCGCCTTAAATAATTTCGGCGCCCATTCGCGTAGATCGGCCAGATGATCGGCCTGCAGGGTGTATTGGTATTGCGCCTGGCTCTGCCGCCCGCCGAGCCGCACATCCTGCTGCGCCTGCAATAATAATTTCGCGCCCGGTTCCTTGGCCAATTTTCCGCGCAGGCGGGCGATGACCTCGTCAGCCGATAGGTTGCGCTGCCCCAGCGGTTTTAAGGAGATGAACATGTTGCCGCTATTGCGCTGGCCGCCGCCGGTGAAGCCGACGACATTATCGACGGCGGGATCGCTTCCCACGATCGCCATGAAATCGGAAAGCTTCTGCTTCATCGCCTGGAAGGAAATACTCTGGTCGGCCTGGATCGAGCCGGTCAAACGGCCGACATCCTGCTGCGGGAAAAATCCCTTGGGCACGATGATGTAGAGATAGACATTAAGGCAAACCGTTGCGCCCAAAAGCAGCATCATGAAGCGCCCATGCGCCAGCGCCCAGGTCAGCGTTTTTTCATAAAAGCGGTGCAGGGCATTAAAAGCGCGCTCGCTTGCGTGATAGATGCGTCCGGGCTTGTGTTCGGGCTCGCGTTTCAGCAGGTATGCGCACATCATCGGCGTCGTGGTCAGCGACATCACCAGCGATATCAGTATAGCCGTTGACAGGGTGACGGCGAATTCATGGAACAACCTTCCGACGATGCCCCCCATCATCAATATGGGAATGAATACGGCGACCAGCGACAGGCTCATCGACAGTACGGTGAAGCCGACCTCGCGCGCGCCCATGAGCGCTGCTTGCATCGGCGGGACGCCGTCTTCGATATGGCGCGAAATATTTTCGAGCACGACGATGGCATCATCGACGACGAAGCCGGTGGCGATGGTCAGCGCCATCAACGACAGATTGTCGAGCGTATAATTGAAGAGGTACATGACGCCGAACGTGCCGATCAATGATACCGGCACGGCGACGCTCGGGATCAGCGTGGCGCGCCCGTTGCGCAGGAACAGGAATACCACCATGATGACCAGCGCGATGGCGATGATCAGCGTGCGCTCGACGTCGCGTAAAGATGCGCGGATGGTCGGCGTGCGGTCCATCACTACGTCGAGATTGATCGCCTGCGGAATCGAGGCGCGCAAATTGGGCAGCAAGGCCGTGACGCGGTCAACGATCTCGATAATGTTGGCGCCCGGCTGCTTGAACATGATCAGGATGATGGCCGGTTTTCCGTTGGAAAAGCCGATATTGCGCACGTCCTGCACCGAATCGACGATATCGGCGACATCCGAGAGGCGCACCGGCGAGCCATTATGATAGGAAACAATCAAGGGCATATAATCCTTGGCCCGGTTGGCCTGATCGTTGGCGTAAATCTGCCAATGCGTGTCCCCGTCCTCCAGCACACCCTTGGGACGATTGGCATTTGCCGCCGCAAGAGCCGTGCGTAGGGTCTCCAGGCCGATGCCGTATTTATTCAGCGCATCGGGATTGGCTTCGACGCGCACGGCGGGCAGCGCTCCACCGCCGATGGTGACCTGGCCGATACCTTGCACTTGCGAAAGCTTTTGCGCCAGAATGGTCGATGCTGCGTCATACATTTGTCCTTGCGTCATCGATTCGGACGTCAGCCCTAAAATCATAATGGGCGCGTCGGCGGGATTGGCCTTGCGGTAGGTCGGATTACTGGGCAAGCCGGTGGGAAGCAGGGCGCGCGCCGCGTTGATCGCCGCCTGCACGTCGCGCGCGGCGCCGTCGATATTGCGGTTTAAGTCAAACTGCAACACAATACGCGTCGAGCCGAGCGAACTCGACGAGGTCATCTCGGTGAGGCCGGCGATGCGGCCGAGCGAGCGTTCCAGCGGCGTGGCGACGGTAGCCGCCATGGTTTCAGGACTGGCGCCCGGCAGCGACGCCTGTACCTGGATGGTCGGGAAATCGACCTGCGGCAGCGGCGCGACCGGCAATACCCTGAAAGCAACCAGGCCGGCGAGCGCTACGCCAATCGTCAATAATGTCGTTGCAATCGGCCGGTAGATGAAGGGAGTGGAAATGCTCATGGCGGCGTCTTCATCTCCACCGGCTGCGTGTCGAAACGCTTAGCCAGCCGGTCGAACGCCAAATAGATGACCGGCGTGGTAAACAGCGTCAGCACCTGGCTTACCATGAGGCCGCCGACCATCGTGATGCCGAGCGGATGGCGCAATTCCGAGCCGACGCCGGTGCCGAGCATGAGCGGCAACGCGCCGAGCAGCGCCGCCATGGTCGTCATCAGGATGGGGCGGAAGCGCAGTAGGCAGGCTTGATATATCGCCTCGCGCGGCGGCAAGCCTTCCTTACGTTCGGCTTCCAGCGCGAAATCGATCATCATGATGGCGTTTTTCTTGACGATGCCGATCAGCAGAATGATGCCGATGATAGCGATGATGCCAAGATTATGACGCGCCACCGTAAGCGCCAGCAGCGCGCCGATGGCCGCCGAGGGCAGGGTCGATAGGATGGTGATGGGGTGGATGTAGCTTTCATAGAGCACGCCGAGCACGATATACATGGTGACGATGGCGGCGAGAATCAGCATCAGTGTATTATTGAGCGATGCCTGAAAGGCCAGCGCCGCGCCCTGGAAACTGGTCTGCACGGCGGCAGGCAGCTTGATTTCTTCTTCGGCGTTATTGATGGCGCGCACCGCTTCTCCCAGCGATGCGCCGGGCGCGAGGTTGAATGAGATCGTCGCCGCCGGGAACTGGCCGAGATGGTTGATGAGCAACGGCCCTTCCTTCTGCGTGACGTGCGCCACCACATTGAGGCGTACCTGCTGCACTTGCGGCGTGCCTGATGAGGCGACATACAAACTGTCAAGCGCTTCCGGCCCCTGCTGGAAATCGGGCTTGACCTCGAGCACGACGCGATACTGGTTGGCCTGGGTGAAAATAGTGGAGATCAGGCGCTGGCCAAACGCATCGTACAAAGTATTGTCGATGGCGGATGCTGTGATACCCAGACGGCTCGCTGTATCGCGATCAATGTCAATATAGGCTTGCTGCCCATGATCCTGCAAATCGCTTGCGACGTCGGCCAGCTCCGGCAGATGTTGCAGCTTATCGATAATCTTGGGTACCCAGGCGCTTAATTCCTGCGCGTTGGCATCTTCGACGCTGAACTGGTATTGCGTGCGGCTGACGCGATCCTCAATGGTCAGATCCTGCACCGGCTGCATATAGAGCGCGATGCCGCTGATAGGGGCAAGCTTCTGTTGCAAGCGGCGCATGACATCGCTGACGCCGTCGCGCTCGTTGTGCGGTTTCAGGTTGATCTGGATGCGGCCGGAATTGAGCGTTGCGTTGACGCCATCGACGCCGATGAAGGACGACAGGCTTTCTACCCCCGGGTCTTTCAGGATTTCTTTGGCGAGCGCCTGCTGGCGCTCGGCCATCGCCGGAAAAGAAATGGTTTGCGGCGCTTCGGTGATGCCCTGGATGACGCCGGTATCCTGCAGCGGAAAAAATCCCTTGGGCACTAATATATAGAGAATCACCGTGAAGATAAGCGTGCCGACGGCGACCATCAGCGTGGCGCGCTGGCGGTCAAGCACCCAGTTCAGCATCTTGCCGTAACGCGCGATCACGTCATCGAAAAACTGCCCCATGCGGTGATAAAAATACGTCTGCTGTTCCTCGGGCGTGTGCCTGAGCAGACGCGCGCACATCATTGGCGTCAGCGTCAGCGAGATCACGGCGGAGATAAGAATCGCAACCGCAAGCGTGATGGCGAATTCGTGGAACAATCGCCCGACCACATCGCCCATGAACAGCAGCGGAATCAGCACGGCGATCAGCGAAAAGGTCAGCGAAATGATGGTAAAGCCAATTTGCTCCGCGCCTTTCAAAGCCGCCTGCATCGGCGGCTCGCCCATCTCGATGTAGCGCGCGATGTTCTCGATCATGACGATGGCGTCATCGACGACAAAGCCGGTGGCGATGGTCAGCGCCATCAGCGTCAGGTTGTTGATGCTGAACCCGGCCAGGTACATCACGCCGAACGTGCCGACCAGCGACAGCGGCACGGCGACGCTGGGAATGATGGTCGCCGAAACATTGCGCAGGAATAAAAATATTACCATCACCACCAGCGCCACGGCCAGCATCAATTCAAACTCGACGTCGGCGACCGAGGCGCGGATGGTCGTCGTGCGGTCGGTCAGCATGGAGACATCGAGCGAGCCGGGCAGGGCGGTTTGCAATTTGGGCAGTAATTGCTTGATGCGGTCGACCACCTGGATGACGTTGGCGCCCGGCTGGCGCTGGATGTTGAGGATGATGGCGGGGGTCTCGTTTGCCCAGGCGGTAAGTCGCGCATTCTCCGCGCCGTCAATGACGTCGGCAACGTCGCGGACGCGGATCGGCGCGCCATTTTTGTATCCAATAATCAGGCTGCGGTACTCATCGGCCGATTTGATCTGGTCGTTGGCATCGATGGTGGAAGCGCGCATCGGGCCGTCGAAGCTGCCCTTAGCTTCGTTGACATTGGCGCCGGTGATCGATGTGCGCAGGGTCTCCAAGCTGAGTCCATAGGCGGCAAGCGCCGTCGGATTGGCGCGGATGCGCACCGCCGGACGCTGGCCGCCGCTGATGCTGACTAAACCCACGCCGGGTAATTGCGATAGTTTTTGCGCCAGCCTTGTGTCGACTAAATCTTCGACTTTCGGCAGCGGCAATGTTTTTGACATGATGGCAAGCGTCACGATCGGCGCATCAGCCGGGTTGACCTTGTTATAGATCGGCGGCATCGGCAGGTCGGTCGGCAGGAACGTCGTGGCGGCATTGATCGCCGCTTGTACTTCCTGTTCGGCAACGTCAAGGCTCAGAGTCAGGGCGAATTGCAGCGTGATAACCGATGCGCCGCCGGAACTGGTCGAGGACATCTGGTTCAAGCCCGGCATCTGGCCAAACTGCGTCTCCAGCGGGGCGGTGACTGAGGAGGTCATGACCTCCGGGCTGGCGCCGGGATAAAGTGTGACGACCTGAATGGTCGGGTAGTCAACTTCCGGCAACGCCGACAGCGGCAACAGGCGATAAGCCACAATGCCGGAAAACAGCAATGCTACCATCAGCAATGATGTCGCCACCGGCCGCAGGATGAACGGGCGGGAGGGATTCATATTTCACCTCTCCCGCTTGCGGGAGAGGTCGACTTTCGTGAAGCGTAAGCTGAATGAAAGTCGGGTGAGGGCAGCGGCGCTTCGCGCCGCCAAAATGCTCCGCATTTTGTCCCCTCACGACTCGAGCGGCGCAGCTTACGCTGCTTGCTCTCGTCCGCTCTCCCGCAAGCGGGAGAGCAAAGTTCAGAGATTTGACGGGTAGAGCAATTCATGGATTGCCTTTATTCGAATCATCCTTCTGTTTTTTAGGGCTCGGTTTTTCTTCACTCGCCGGCGGCTCAGCAGTGCGTTTGCCATCGGAGGAGGCAATTTCGATCTTCGCGCCGTCGCGCAGTGTATCCGCGCCGTCAATGACCACTACATCGCCCTCCTTCAATCCTTTTTCGATCGCTACGGTATCGCCCTCGGTGGGGCCGAGCGTGACCGTTTGCAGCGCCACGGTTTTATCTTTCACGAGATAGACGAACGTGCCTTGCGTGCCGCGCTGGATGGCGGCGGTGGGCATCAGCGTGGCGTTGTGCCTAGTATCGAGCAGCATGCGCGCGTTGACGAACTGATTGGCAAACAGCGCATTGTCTTTATTTTCAAACTCAGCCTTGAATTTGACGGCGCCGGTCGTCGTATCGACCTGGTTGTCGATGGCAAGCAAGCTGCCATCGGCGAGCTTGATTTTATCGTCGCGGTCCCACGCTTCGACGGGCAAGATGCTGCTGCCTTGCGTATGTTGCATCACCGCCGGAATATTATCTTCGGGAAGGGCGAAGATAACGGTAATCGGCTGCAACTCGGTGACGACGGCGATGCCGTTCGCATCCCCCGCGTGGACAATATTTCCCGGATCGACCTGGCGCAATCCGACGCGGCCGTTCACCGGCGAAGTAATGCGCGTGTAGGCCAGTTGCACCTTGGCATTATCGACTTGTCCCTGATCGTTTTGCACCGCGCCTTCATATTGCTTGACCAGCGATTCCTGCGCCTCCATTTGCTGCCTGGCGATGGAGTCCTGCGCCCACAGCGTTTGATAGCGCTCGAGGTCTATTTTCGCTTCTTTAAGCAGGGCTTCGTCGCGTATCCGTTGGCCATTCGCCTGTTCCAGTTGCGCCTGAAACGGCCTGGGGTCGATTTCAGCGAGCAGGTCGCCCGCGTTTACCTGTTGCCCTTCTTGAAAGGCGACGCGCATCAATTCACCGTCGACGCGGCTGTGCACCGTAACGGTATTGCGCGGCGTTACGTTGCCAAGTCCGGTTAAATAAATGTTGATGTCGCCGGTTTTTACCGTCGCCACGCCGACCGGCATCGGCGCGCCATTTTTTCCTTTGTCGCCGGAAGTTGAGTTGCCGCCGGAATCGTGAAGAAAATACCAGCCGCCGCCTAATAATACCAATAAACCTGCTGTAATGACTACCGAACGTCGCATAAACCCTTGCATGAATGTATCTTAGTTATACGCTGCAGCGATGAAAAACCTGTCCTCATGGTTGAGATCTTTAAACGCCAACGTATAAAATATATTATATATCAGTATATTAATTGTAAGTTTTTCTCTGCCGCTAATAACTATCATAGAATGATTAACGGTTTGATAACGGATTGCAAAAAATGAACGTAAAAAATAACGCTTGTTCCGCTGTGGATGCGAGTCTGCGCGAAGAGTTGGTGCGCATGGAAAAAGCCGGGACGCTCAAAAGCTTCCGTCCCATCGCCTCGCCGATGGATACCGAAGTGATGATGGAACGCGGAAAAACACTGGTGCTGTCGTCTAACAATTATCTGGGACTGGCCAATCATCCGGAAGTGATCGAAGCGGGCATTGCGGCGCTGAAGCAGTATGGCGCTGGTACGGCATCGGTGCGCTTTATCTGTGGCACGTTTTCCATTCATGCACAGATTGAGGAAGCGCTGGCCAGTCTGCATCGCACTCCGGCGGCGCTGACCTATGTGTCCTGCTGGGCTGCCAACACCGGCCTTATTCCGGCTATCGCAGGCGCGGAGGATGCGCTGATCAGCGATACGCTCAACCATGCTTCGCTCATTGATGGTTGCCGCATGTCCAAGGCCAAGCGGTTGGTGTACGCGCATTCCGGCATGGCCGATTTGGAGCAAAAATTGAAAGAAGCCAAAGGCGCGCGCCGCCTGTTCATCGTCACCGACGGCGTATTCAGCATGGAGGGCGATATTGCCAAGCTGCCGGAGATTCTGGCGTTGGCGAAGCAATATGATGCATCGGTCATCCTCGATGATTCGCATGGCGTCGGCGTGATGGGAACGCACGGGCGTGGTACGGCGGAGCATTTCGGCGTCGAAGGGAAAGTGCATATCATCACCGGCACGCTGGGCAAGGCGTTGGGCGGCGCAGCGGGTGGCTATGTCGCCGGGTCGCGCCTGCTGATCGATTATCTGCAACAGGTATCACGGCCGCAGCTTTTTTCCAATGCCTTACCGGCGACGATTGCCGGAAGCGCCTTAAAAGCCATTGAGATACTGGAGCGCGAACCGCAGCGCGTGGCTCGGCTGCAGGAGATTACGCGGCGTATGCGCGAAGGGCTGAAGGGCAGGGGATTCAAGCCGCTCGAAGGAGAATCGGCGATTATTCCCATCATCGTCGGCGATACGGCGTTTGCCATCCGCATGAGCGAGGAGTTGCTGAAGGAAGGGATTTTCGTGACCGGCTTCGGCTATCCCGTCGTGCCGGAGGGCACGGCGCGCCTGCGCATCCAGATGTGCGCCGCGCTTACGGACGCGCAGATTGATAGGGCATTGAATGGTTTTGAGAAAGTTGGCAAGCGTTTAGGGATCGTTTGAGGTGTCGGAGATTATTGTATTTTTTGCGATGTTCCCGTTACGAATTCCACGAAACTTGCCTTGAGTTTAAGTATCGGCGGCGTACAGCCGAACCCATCGTCGCAATCGGCAGCGAAATCGATGCGATAGGTGGTGTCGCCTGCCGCCGCTTTGGTGATGGTGAAGGCCGGGTCGGAGTTCAGGTTGGCGGAAGGTGCGGTTTTTATCAGGCTGCCGGACTGCGTTGCTATCGGAAGCTTGGATTTCCGTTTTACCCATTGCAGCGCGCGCGCCCATTTTTCATCGCAATCTTTTCCGGTCTCGCAGGTAACGGGCTGCCTGGCTTTATGCCGCAAATCGGATAACTGCCAGGGTGCGACCATCATGTCGCATCCGGCAACGCATAGCAGGCACGCCGTCAGGAGAATCATTCTCATGGCTTGTCCCAGATTTCCTTGAGTTTTTCCTCGCGGCCGCTGCCCATTTTGTAAGCGTTATAGCGGATGGGATTTTTTTTGTAATAATCCTGGTGATAATCCTCGGCCGGATAAAATTCCGCAGCCGGAACGATTTCGGTGGCGATCGGCTTTTTCAGTTTTTCCTGCATTTTCTGTTTGGATGATTCCGCCAGCCTGTGCTGTTCCTCGGTGGTATAAAAAATGGCGGTGCGGTATTGCGAGCCGCGGTCGTAAAACTGGCCGCCCGCATCGGTTGGGTCGATATCGCCCCAATAAATGTCGAGCAGTTTTACATACGCCACTTTCGCCGGATTATACACGACTTCGATGGCTTCGGCATGGCCGGTCGTGCCGCCGGAGACTTGCTCATAGGTGGGATTTTTCACCGAGCCGCCGGTATAACCGGAGGTGACGGAGGCGACGCCTTCTGTGCCCTCGAATTCCGCCTGCATGCACCAGAAACAGCCGCCGGCGAAGATGGCGCGCTGCGCCCGAGCATTGGGTTCCATGGCGTGTCCGCCTCCTTGCATGAGTAATAAAGCTGTCCAGATGAATGTGAAAATTCGCATTGTGTTTTTACTCCGCTATAGTGATTATATAACCCTATCATAAAAATAACGCCATGAACAAAAATCCCATTATTTCCGATGCCATCGACCATTACGTCAATGGCATCGTCACGCGCGAGACGCCGGTACAGCGCCGCCTGCGCGAGGAAACGGCCAAAATGCCGCAGAGCGTCATGCAGACGACGCCCGACCAGGTGGCGTTTTTGGCCATGCTGGTGCGGCTGATGGACGCCAGGCGCATTCTGGAAATCGGGACGTTCACCGGCTATAGCGCGCTGGCGATGGCTTCGGCACTGCCGGAAAACGGCAGGCTGATTGCTTGCGATGTTAGCAAAGCGTGGACGGATATAGCGCGGCGTTACTGGCAGGAGGCGGGCATTGCCGGGCGCATCGAACTGCGTCTCGCTCCGGCGCTGGAAACGCTGGCAGCGTTGCTCAAAGAAGGCGGCGCCGGTTCGTTCGACCTGGCGTTTATCGATGCCGTCAAAACGGAATATGATGCTTATTATGAGGCATGTCTGAAACTGCTAAGGCCGGGTGGCGTCATTGCCTTTGATAATATGCTGTGGGGCGGCGACGTTGCCGATCCGTCGGTTCAGGATGAGCAGACCGCGGCGTTGCGTGATTTAAACGCCAAGATACGTGATGACGAGCGTGTTGATGCCTGCTTGCTGACCATTGCCGACGGCATCATGCTCGTGCGGAAGCGGTGAATAATATCTATGAGATTTTAAGCCGGTAGCCGATTCCCGTTTCTGTAATGATATAACGCGGCTTCAGCGGATCATCATGCAGCTTTTCGCGCAGATGCTGGGTGTGGATGCGCAGGTAATTATTGTCATCCGGCGCGCTCCTGGTCCAGATTTCTTTGAGCAATTGCTTGTGCGTCACCACTTTGCCGGCATTTTTGACCAGGGTGGTCAGCAGCTTGTATTCGATCGGCGTTACATGCACTTCCGCGCCGTCCAGCGTCACCACGCGCCCGGTGAAATTGACTTTCAGCCCGTTATATTCGAACACGGCATCGGCCGCCACGCCGGACATTTTCGCATGGCGCAGCGCCACTTTGATCCGCGCCAGCAGCTCGACGGTGCTGAAAGGCTTGGTGAGATAATCATCGGCGCCTAGCTCCAGCGCTTCCACCTTGTCGCGCTCCAGGCCGCGCGCCGACAGCACGATGATCGGCGTCTCGCCGCATTCGCGCACCTGCTTGATAATCTCCAGCCCGTCCATATCCGGCAGGCGGAGATCGAGGATAATCACCTCCGGCCGCACAGTGGTCAGCATCCGCAGCCCTTCCTTGCCGTTATGGGCTTCGAAGGGCGTGAAGCCGTGCGTCGAAAGCGACAATTTCAGGAACCGGCGGATTTCCTTTTCGTCCTCGATGATTAATACCGGCGTCGGATGTGTTTCCGTTTCCATCTTCTATGCAATATTACAATTTCCCATCCAGCGCGAGGTTTAGCTTCAGCACATTGACGCCCGCTTCGCCGAGCACGCCGAATCCTCTGCCCTCGGTATATTGCGCCACCAGCTCGCGCAATTTCGCTTCAGTCACATGGCGTTCGCGGGCGACGCGCCCGATCTGGTATTCGGCGGCGGCCGGGCTGATATGCGGATCAAGCCCGCTGGCGGAGGCGGTGACTAAATCCACCGGGATCGGTTTTTTGTTGTCCGGATCGGCGGCTTTCAGCGCGTCGATGCGGCTCTGCACGGCTTTGAGCAGGTCAGGATTGGCCGATCCGAAATTAGAACCGCCGGACGACGCAGCATTATAAGCAAAAGGCGACGTTGCCGACAGGCGGCTCCAGAAATATTCCGGCTTAGTGAATTGCTGGCCGATTAACGCCGAGCCGAGCAGCTTGCCGTCTTTGCCGGTCATCAGGCTGCCTTGAGCTTGTTTGGGGAAAAACGCCTGCAGCAGCACGGTGCTTGCCGCCGGATAGGCAAGCCCGAAAATCACCGTCCATAACAGGATAAAGGCGATGGTGGGGCGGAATTGGTCGGTGAAGTGTTTCATGGTTTTCTCCTCTTATGATGACTGGATGATTGGATAATTGGATGATTAAGGTGTACGCGATTCAATCATCCAGTTATCCTTTTCTTTATGCCAGCCCAAGACCGGCCAGCATCACGTCGATGATTTTGATGCCGATGAACGGCACGATGACGCCGCCGACACCATAAATCAGCGTGTTGGTGCGCAGCAATGCGGGCGCGGCGACGGGGCGGTATTTCACGCCCTTTAGCGCCAGCGGAATCAACGCGACGATGATGATGGCGTTGAAGATTACCGCCGACATGATGGCGCTTTGCGGTGTGGCCAGGTGCATGATGTTGAGCGCCGCCAGCGCCGGGAAGGTGCTGACGAACGCCGCCGGGATGATGGCGAAATATTTCGCCAGGTCGTTGGCGATGGAAAAGGTGGTGAGCGCGCCGCGTGTCATCAGTAGTTGCTTTCCGATCTCGACGATTTCGATGAGCTTGGTCGGATCGGAATCGAGGTCGACCATGTTGCCGGCTTCCTTGGCGGCTTGCGTGCCGCTGTTCATCACCACCGCCACATCGGATTGCGCCAGTGCGGGCGCATCATTCGTGCCGTCGCCGACCATGGCGACCAGCTCGCCGCCTTCCTGCATTTTGCGGATGAGTTTGAGTTTATCTTCCGGCGTTGCCTCGGCCAGGAAATCATCGACGCCCGCTTCGGAAGCAATGGCGGCGGCGGTCAGCGGGTTGTCGCCGGTAATCATGATGCTCTTGATGCCCATGTTGCGCAAATCGTTCAGGCGCTCTTTGATGCCGGGCTTGACGATGTCTTTCAGGTGAATGACGCCGAGCACCTTGCCGCCGTCGGCGACCAAGAGCGGCGTGCCGCCCTTGCGGGCGATGGCTTCCACCTGCTTATTCACATCGTCAGGAATCTTGCCGCCTTGCTTGGCGACGTGTTTGGCGATGGCGTCGCCCGCGCCTTTGAGCACCTGCCGGTTATCGACGGTGATGCCGCTCATGCGCGTTTCGGCGGAAAAGGGAACGAAGGTCGCGCCCATTGTTTTGCAGTCTTTGTCCGGCATGTTGTATTTGGATTTGGCGAGGGCGACGATGCTGCGGCCTTCCGGCGTATCGTCGGCGAGCGATGCCAGTTGCGCGGCTTCGGCAAGCTGGGTGGCGGTGATGCCCGGCGCGGGGAAAAATTCTACTGCCTGGCGGTTGCCCATGGTGATTGTGCCGGTTTTATCCAATAGTAGTACGTTCACATCGCCTGCCGCTTCCACGGAGCGGCCGGACGTGGCGATGACGTTGGCTTTGATGAGGCGCTGCATGCCGGAAATGCCGATGGCGGAAAGCAAGCCGCCGATGGTGGTGGGGATGAGGCACACCAGCAGCGCAATCAGTACGGTCAGGCTTACCGGCGTGCCCGACCCCATGCGCTCGATACTCAAAAGCGAATAGGGCAGCAGCGTGGCGCAGACGAGCAGGAAAATAATCGTCATCGCCGCCAGCAATATGGACAGGGCGATTTCGTTGGGAGTTTTCTGGCGCTTGGCGCTTTCCACCAGCGCGATCATGCGGTCGAGGAAGGATTCGCCCGGCTCGGACGTGATGCGCACGACCAGCCAGTCGGACAAGACGCGCGTGCCGCCGGTTACGGCGTCGGAATCGCCGCCGCTTTCGCGGATGACGGGCGCCGATTCGCCGGTGATGGCGCTTTCATCGACCGATGCGATGCCTTCGATGACTTGCCCGTCGGCGGGAACGAAATCCCCCACCTCAATCAGCACGAGGTCATTTTTATGCAATTGATTGGCGGGAACCGACTTTATGCTGCCGCGGTTGTCTTTATTCGGGATTTTCTTGGCCATGACTTCGCGGCGCGCCCGTTTCAGGCAATCGGCCTGCGCTTTGCCTTTGCCTTCGGCCACCGCTTCGGCGAAGTTGGCGAAAATAACGGTGAACCACAGCCAGAAAGCGACGCCGCCGATGAACTTGGGCGATTCCTGATGCAAGGTTTGGCCGCCGGGCGCGAGGGATACATAGCCCAGCACCAGCGTCGTAATGATCGCTCCGGCGAACACCACGAACATCACTGGGTTACGCGCCTGGTATTTCCAGCCAAGCCGGGCAAAGGATTGGCGGACGGCATCGCCGAAATGACCGCCGGAGAAAAGCGATGTGGATGCTTCAGTGCGTGTCATAAAATCCTCAAACCTTTACTTAAGAAGATTGAAATATTCCGCCACCGGCCCCAGCGCATCGGCAGGCGCATAGGTCAGTACGCCGACCAGCAGCACGGTTCCGACCAGGAAGGCGATGAACAGCGGCGTATGGGTCGGTAGCGTGCCTGCCGAATTGGGCACGGTGTTTTTCTGCGCCAGCGAACCGGCGATGGCGAGTACCGGGATGATAACCCAGTAGCGCCCGATTAATATGACTAAGCCAAGCGCCATATTATAAAAAGGCGTGTTGGCGTTCAGTCCGGCAAAGGCGCTGCCGTTATTGTCGGCGGCGGAGGTGAAGGCATAGAGGATTTCAGTAAATCCTTGCGCGCCGGGATTCATCATGCCGGCTTTGCCGGCTTCGGTCAGGCAGGCGATGGCCGCGCCGATCAGCGCCGCCATTGGCGTCACCAGGATGGCGATGGACGACATTTTCATCTCGAACGATTGCACTTTTTTGCCGAGATATTCCGGCGTGCGCCCGACCATCAGCCCGGCGATAAAGACGGTAATCAGCACATAAGTCAGCATTCCATATAAGCCGGAGCCGACGCCGCCATAGATCACTTCGCTGAATTGCAGGAGCAATAGCGGCACGAACCCACCCATCGGCGTGAAGGAATCGTGCATCGCATTGACCGAGCCATTGGAAGCAGCCGTGGTGGCCGATGCCCAGATGACAGAATTGGTGATGCCGAAGCGCGTTTCCTTGCCTTCCATGTTGCCGCCCGCTTGCAGGTCGCTTGCCGTTTGGTCGATGTGAAGCGGCGTAAATTTAGGATTGCCGCCCTGCTCGAAATACTGGCACATAAACAGCAGCGGCATGAAAATCACCGTCATGGCGATAAGTATCGCCCAGCCCTGCCTGCGGTCGCCCACCATGACACCGAACGTATAACACAGTGCTGCCGGGATCAGCAGGATGGCCAGCATCTCGAAA